>JGI25930J51415_1000365_pt1 | contig 10012 bp, 9 predicted proteins | sample LauGreFa1BDMLBDN_2_FD_51415 | JGI IMG/M metagenome (IMG submission 51415) | reverse complement strand
GGATTTGAACCTTCCATGACCAGCCCAAACACCTCCCTTTTTGCAGCCGTTGAGATGGCCCCTAAAGACCCAATTCTTGGTCTAACTGAAACCTACTTGGCTGACAGCCGGCCGAATAAGGTCAATCTAGGGGTTGGGGTCTACTACGACGATAACGGCAAGTTACCGTTACTTAGGGCCGTAAAGAAAGCAGAAGAATCCAGAATAGCAAAAGGATTGGCTCGTGGTTATCAGCCAATCGATGGTCCCGCCGCCTATAACAAGGCGGTCCAGGCCCTCTTGTTCGGGGAATCCAGCCCGGAGCTCACCTCCGGCCGGGTGGTCACCATGGATACCCTAGGCGGCACGGGCGGGCTTAAAGTAGGCGCAGATTACCTACGCCGGCTGATCCCGAGCAGCAATGTCCTCATCAGTGACCCCACCTGGGAGAACCACCGGGGGGTGTTCGAAAATGCGGGCTTCCAAGTTGGAACCTATACCTACTACGACGCGAAGACCCACGGACTTGATTTCGGCGGAATGGTCAAAAGCCTTAAAGGGATGCCGGACCGAAGCATCGTCTTGCTCCACGCCTGCTGCCATAACCCGACCGGCGTAGACCTTACCGCCCAGCAGTGGGAGGAGGTCGTCACCCTGTGCAGGGTTAAGAACTTTGTCCCCTTCCTTGACCTTGCTTACCAAGGGTTTGGCGATGGGATTGCGCAAGACGCCCTCGCGGTGGAACTCTTCTCAAAGTCTGGACTTCCATTTCTGGTCGCAAGCTCATTTTCAAAATCATTTTCTCTTTACGGCGAACGCGTTGGTGCACTAACGATCGTCACGGCCGACGCCAATGAGGCCACCCGAGTTCTCAGCCAGGCCAAGCGGATCATCCGCACCAACTACTCCAACCCCCCAACACATGGGGGCGCCATCGTCACCGATGTTCTCACCACCCCGGAGCTACGAAAACTCTGGGAAGACGAACTCGCCGAGATGCGCAATCGTATCCGCGAGATGCGCATGGAGTTTGTCGCGCGCTTAAAAGCGCTCAATGTGAAACAGGACTTTTCTTTCGTGGCTCGTCAACGCGGAATGTTCAGTTTTTCAGGCCTCAACCCCCAACAGGTGGACCGGCTTCGCGAAGAGTTTGCAATCTACGCAATACAATCGGGACGAATCTGTGTCGCCGCAATGAACTCAGGCAATATCGATCGCGTTGTCAAATCGGTCGCAGCGGTCCTGTAACCGCAATTGCATAAACTCGCGATTCGCCCTCAGTCCTNTGGTCAGTTAGGCCTGACAAGCGCCTAGCATTTCACCCTAAGGAGTTCCCCGAAGTGACTTCGGGGGACAGATCTGTTGTCATAGGGTCTGGGCTGACCGGGGAGCGGACATGCTGTGCCTTTATAAGGCAGGGAACTGACCTGCCATGACCTCAACAATTCGAATTGCCGTCTGCGACGACTGGGAACACTGCGCGCTAGAGTGCGCCGACTGGAGCACTCTGCAGCAACGCGCCGACGTTCAGATCTTTACATCTGCATTTCCCTCTCGAGACGAGGCAATCGCAATACTGAAAGATTTTGATGCGATCTGCTTAATGCGGGAACGCACACCCTTTCCAAAAGAAGTTATTGCCAAGCTCCCCAGGCTAAGACGACTCCTCTATACCGGTGAGCGTAATCTCTCGGTTGATTCAGAATTTGCACGTAGTCAGGGCATCACTGTCTCGGGCACTCCCGGGGGGCCTAACAAGGCATCAACTGCAGAACATACCTGGTCGATGATCCTCGGCGCAACGCGACGGACTGTTCCCGCAATGACAGGCCTGCTCGCAGGGTACTGGAGAGGAGACCCCACCGGCGAACCCTATGCGCTTCCCGACACCCTTGAGGGTGATCGCTTAGGTATTCTCGGACTGGGCGGCATCGGTGCACGGGTCGCTCGAATTGGACAGGCCATCGGCATGGAGGTCGTTGCCTGGAGTCAGAACCTCACCGATGAAAAAGCAGCCGAACATGGCGTGCGCCGCGTTGAGAAAAACGAGTTACTCGCAACCTCGAAGATTATTTCACTTCACCTCGTTCTATCAGACCGTACACGGGGTCTGATTGGGCCCACCGAATTCTCATTGATGCGCCGTGATTCAGTATTGGTGAACACCTCCCGCGCCGGTCTCATCGATGAGACCGCATTAATGAGGCACTCGATTCAGGAAGGCCGTCTCATGCAGCACTTGATGTCTTCACCGTCGAACCACTGCCAAAGGATCATCCGATACTTGGACACTCCGCGGTAACTCTCACACCACACCTTGGTTTTGTATCAACGCGTGTCTACGAGATGTTTTACAAAACGATCGTGAACGATCTCTCAAAATGGGTTGAAGAACGAGAGCCGCGCTGATTGTCTTACGCGCTTGCCGGTGTTGGCGGATGCTCCTCTGGGCCCACACCCAAGGCGATTAGAAAACGAGAGACCATGTTGTAGGCCGCGATTACGCCAACCAACTCCACAACTTTTGTATTGCCGAGCTGCTTTTGTAACTCACCAAGAACCTCTGGGGCGACCTGGATCTGGCGTGTCATTTGAAACGTTAATCGAATCACCTGCTGTTCGGTGGAGTCGAACATCGAGAAATCCGCAGTCTCATTGTCGATGAGACGCAGTGCATCGACCTGTGCCTGGGTTCCGCCTGCTGCCAGTAATTCGGGTGAATGGTGAAAAAACTCATACTCCGCCCCGTTGAGCACTGCAACACCACACATTGCAATTTCTCGATGCTTTGCCGAGATCGACAAATTCCGGCGAACCTCCCCAATAAAGGCATTCCAGCCGCGGGCATACGGAATGCTATGTAAGAGCATTCGGTCGAGATTAATTAGCTGGCCGCCGCGTCGTTTACGAATCGCACCCACCACGTCAGCCGGATCTGAAAGATCATGCGCGACATAAGGAATGATTGGTGAGGGTGTTGGGGTCATAACCGCCTCGCAATGGCGTTGATTGGACGCCCATTCTATCGAAGCGCGCTCGCCGGGAGAACGCTTCGGCGGNCGAGGCGCCCAGCTGTGCAGTGGAGCTCAGCAAGAGGGTTGGAGATATTGTAAAATCCGGGCTCTTTCCTCGATAGCTCAGTTGGTAGAGCACCGGACTGTTAATCCGTAGGTCCCTGGTTCGAGCCCAGGTCGAGGAGCCATACAAACTAGAAGGCGCTTAGCCGTCTGATAACTGCAACCGGGAAGGATTTTTCTGCTCCCGGTTATGCCACCAGAGGGCAAGCCCCCGGTAGAGCCCGTGCACAAACTTACAGTAGGGCATCAATAAGAAAAATGTGAGCACCGTCGAGAGGTGCACAAGGTGCAAAAGCGGCATTGCTGCCGTGGATCTGAGCACCATAGACAGCAGCCCGCTCGCAGCAACTACCAAGAGAAGTGTCACAAACCCGACATCCATGGTGGTCTGCGTTGGGTCTGTCAGCGCCTCGTGGCGGCGGCGCCTCTGAACTAATGCCGCCACGCAACCGATTACCATCAGCAGCCCGCCGGTTATTCCCAAGAGCTTGGGCAGACTGGTCATCGCATAGGGCGCAAAAGGCCCAGACCATAGTGATAGAAGGTTGCAACACTGGTCGATGCAAAACACAACATAAAACCAAGAAATACCATCTGATGTGCGATTCGTCGCTGCTGGGTAGGCTGGTCATTATCCTGCGCACAGCCCTGACCGCCGCCATCGAGATATCGTAGTTGAACAATATCCGATAAGGTCTGCCGGGCCTCTGCCAGGGGGTAGGCCTCTTCGTTTGCAAGCCCAGTCAGCAGACGCCAGTATCGATACCCACTCATGGCCATCGCGCCAACCGAGAATAAAAAGATAGGCCCAAATAGCCCCACCAATACATTGTGCGGTGTAATGTCGTAAAACAATTGCTCAGTACTCGCAGCCAGAAATAGTTTTTCTGCATCTTTGCCGGCAAGAATAAATGCTAGAAGAAAAATTACAACAAACCCAATGATGCTGCCCGCCACAAGTGCAACACCCTGCTGTTGGTAAAGCCTGCCGAGCCAGCCCGGGGTCGCAAACTTGGCGTAGGTTTCTTTACGGACCGCCGCCATTGCTTTTGGCACTTCGATTGCAAATTCATGCGGGGGTGCGTACTGGCAGGCGTGATAACAGGCCCCGCAGTTATGGCAGAGATTAGCCAGAAAGTGCATCGACTCTGCTGTAAATTCAAGTCGACGCTCCATTGCCGGAAATACAGCACAGAAACCCTCGCAGTAGCGGCAGGAGTTACAAATCCCCATCGCGCGCGCAGCCTCCTGGGTTGCATCGGTGTGGCGGACAATCGGAATAAACGCCCCGCTCATATGCATAGCTCTTCTTGAGAGCGGCGCATCGCTACGAGAGCCGCCTGCTGACCAGCCAATCGCCCGAAAACGGACCCAATCGTCATACCCACACCGGCGACATAACCTTGGCCCAATACATTGCCCGCAACAATCTCTCCTGCGGCGAAAAGGTTCTCCGAATAATCATCGAACAACACCTGACACTTATTATTGATTTTCACGCCAAGGTAGGTAAATGTAATTCCGGGGCGCAGGGGATAGGCTGTAAACGGAGGGGTATCGAGTCTCTGGGCCCAGTGGGTTTTGGGTGGTGTCAGCCCCTCGGTATGACAATCATCAAGCACCGCGTGGTTAAACCGCCCGGCAACTACCGCTGCGTTATAGGCGCTCACCGTTTTACTCAGAGCATCAGGGTGTAATCCAATTTTTACTGCAAGCGCCTCAATCGTTTGAGCACTCTCACCGGGAAAAACAGGCGGCATAAAGCGGCCCTGAGCCTTCGCATCAATAATTGAGTAGCCAATCTGATCCGGTTGCTGGGCAACAAGGCGACCCCAGATCGCATAACGCTTTGGCCAGAAATCCTCGCCTTCGTCATAAAACCGCTGACCCTCTTTGTTGACAACAATTCCAAGAGAGACGCAATCAATCCGGGTCACGATTCCGCCGTCATACATCGGGGCCCGTGCATCAATTGCGACACAATGGCCCTGGGTTGCATCACCAATCGATTGCGCGCCCTGGGCAATCAGATCTCTGAGCAACACCCCTTGATTAAAACGGCATCCGCGGATTAGGAATTGATCTGCCGCAGGCCCCCAGGCTTCGCGAAGCCACTCTCGATTAGATTCAAATCCGCCACTCGCTACAACCACCGCCTTAGCGGGAAGTCGGTGTGCCCCGCCAGCCTTATCGGACACCCAGGCCGCCTGAAATCCCTTGCGGTCGATCTCAAGTCGCTCGACTGGGCTGTCGTACTGAATCTGGATTCCCAATGACTCGGCCGACCGGTAATAGGCGTTCATTAAGGCTTTACCACCACCCAGGAAGAAATTGTTGGTTCTCGAGAGATGGAGTGTGCCGCCAAGGCAGGCCTGGAATCGAACGCCGTGTCGCTGCATCCACTGGGGGCACTCTGANGATGCGCGAATCACTTGACGGGCAAGCTCNTCAGTGGTCTTGCCGCCGGTAACTCGAATCAAATCATCAAAAAACTCGTCCTCGCCATACGCGTCGGTCAGATAGCCCATTGGACTGTCATGCATGACNCGGATATTTCGGGTGTGAATNCTATTGCCACCCCGCTCAGCGCGAGAGGCAGACTCCAACACCACAACCCGCCGGGCACCATGCTCAACAGCNGACAAGGCNGCACAGAGGGCGGCATTACCTCCGCCAATAACCAAGACATCAATCATTCAACGCGCATGCTAATCAGAACTGATAACGACGCAGGCCACCATCGACCGGGATCACTGTTCCGGTAATGTANTGGGCGAGGGGCGAGCAAAGAAAAATCGCAAGCGCCGCGAGATCCTCGGGCTCGCCATAGCGGCCCATCGGGATCTCATGTTCGGACTGCCAGGCCCGGTACTCTGGGGTGTAATTCCTGAGGATCTGGTCACTCATGATTCGGCCAGGCGGAATACTGTTGACCGTGACTCCTTTTTTTCCAACCTCGCGAGACAATCCCTTAGACCAGGAGTGGATTGCGGCCTTTGCACAGAATGCGCCATTAATTCCGTCGGGCTCTGATTTACCGGTGATGTTGATGATACGACCCCAGCCGTTATTCATCATCTGATCAATTAAGCGATCTGTGAGTTGACGATGCCGGGTGAAGTTTAGTGTCATGGCCTCGTGCCAAGTCTCCTCAGCGGTATGCAGTTTGAAGGGCCGCGAGCCGCCTGCGTTATTGATCAGAATATCGACACGCCCTAAGCCCGATAATGCCGCACGGGCAACATGCTCCGGCGCATCCTCTGCCATCGCATCCTGCACAATCACCACCGGTGGCTTTCCTCCCTCCGCGGTGATTTCCTTTGAGAGTTCTTCGAGATGCTGCTGACGACGTCCCGTAATTGCCAGGTGTACGCCCTCCCTGGCGAGCCCTTTGGCAATCGCTCGACCGATACCCGAGCTTGCACCCGTCACAATTCCCGTCTTGCCGATGAGTTGAAGATCCATCACGCCCCCCTTCGTTGTTTTTAAATAAAAGCGCCTTCTAAACGCCTGCCCGTAATTTGGACACGATTGTATACAAAAGAGAGCGCGCCTGGCAAATCGTCGTTACACTCATGTCATGACCTACGCCGATCAAGCCTACGAGCAGATCCTTAAACGAATTCGTAACGCCGAGCTTCGTCAGGGCGACCCACTCACCGAGGATCGAATCGCCGCCGAACTTGGAATGAGCCGCACACCAGTGCGGGAGGCTCTCGGCCGCCTCGTAAGCCGTGGTCTCGCCGAGATCTCGTTTGGCCGTACCCTTGCCGTGCGCAGACTTGAACGAACACAGGTGATTGAGCTCTATGAGATGCGGCAGATACTCGAGGGCGCAGCCGCACGGCTTGCGGCCAAGCATGCGTCAAAGGCAGAGATTTTCTCCCTTGAACAGATCCTAGAGAAAACAAAGCCAGTCAAGGGTAGTGTTAAACATAAGCCAAACGATATGGCGAAACTCAATACCGATTTCCACGAGGCGATTGTTCAGGCAACCCATAACCGCTACCTACAGCAGCAGGCATCTCAGCTCAATGAGTCGCTTTGGCTACTCAATGGCACGACCTTCTCGTTTAAAGGCCGCTCAGAGACCGCCTACAACGAACACAAATCCGTGTTCGAGGCGATCGCTGCTGGCCAAGAAGAGCAGGCCGAAGCTCTTGCCCGACTTCATATCGAGAAATCTCTTCAAATCCGCCTCACGATGGGTATCTAAGAGCCGGGCTGCAACAACCCAAAGCCCCCAAGGACAGCCCCAGCGGCGATGAGGTAGACCGGGGCAAGGCGGGAGAAATAAGCGATCGCGATAGCGACCACCGTCACCAATCCCACGCGCCACTCATTAATCCAAGGTTTGAGTAGCACGATACCCGTTGCAAAAATCAAGCCGATAGCAATCGGTGCCAAGCCCTCGCGCAGGCCCCTCATCCAATACGAATTCGGATTCGAGACAATTTTTCGGCCTGCATAAACAGCGAGAATTGCGGAGGGCATTAGGCAGCCGACCGTCATGGCAACAGCCCCCCAGAATCCGGCGGCCTGCCAACCCAGCACCGTCACGAATAAGACATTGGGCCCGGGGGCCGATTGAGCCAGGGCAATCGAACCCATAAACTGGGCATCGGTCAGAAGTCCTTTATCCGCAACTAGATATTTGTGCATTGCGGGTGCGAGGGAGAGAGCCCCGCCAGTAGCGAGGAGTGAGAGCAGCAGAAACCGAAGAAATAAATCGATAATCAATGGCCAGCCAACATCAGGCGTTATCGCACTCAACATATCTATTCTTTTTCTGAGACCTGCGTTTTTACCGCTTCGCCTGCGCCCTGACCACGAATCTGCCAAAGCCGAATCGCAATCGCCGGAACGCCAAACACCAACATTGTCATCGGCAAGGACATCCCCCCGATGCCAACGGCCAAGACTGTTCCTACCAGCGCAATCCAGCCAATCCTGTAACCGGACTGCGAACCAATTAGACGCAGACCCATCGCGACAACCAGGCCGATCGACACAGCGCCCATACCCAATAATGCACCCTTCGTTACAGGGTGCTCGGAAAACGACTGAAACAATAAGGTCAGTATCGACACTAAAACAATCGGGATCGAGAGGCAGCCCATCGCCGACGCAAAAGCGCCCCGCCAGCCCTGGAATCGGTCACCCAGCATCAAGGAGAGGTTCACAATATTCGGCCCCGGTATGGCCTGGGCTACGGCCAGCATCTCGACAAAATCTTTCTGGCTGAGCCACTTCTTATCAACAACAACCACGCGCTCGGCAATTGGCAGTACCCCGCCAAAGGCCTGCGCCGCCATTTTGGTAAAGGCCCAATAGAGTTCGGAGACTCCCGGAGGATTTGTGATCACAAAAGCTTATCCAATCTTAGTTTTTAATGATTAAGCAGGCTTCGACTAAGATGGGAAGCCTAACGCATTCGGTATTCTCCCTAGGGTAAAAACCTTCCGCAAGGAGTATCGTAAGTTCCGACATCGAATTCGTATACATTCTTTTATTGTCCCACCACAAGGAGAGCAGCATGAGAAATCCCCAGAAGAGACAGACCCTCACCCGACTCGCAGTCGCAGTGGGTATCGCAGCAACGGGTCTAGGCACCGCCTCAATTGGCATGGCGCAGAGCTTCCCAACGAAGCCCGTCACGATCTTAGTGCCCTTCGATACGGGTGGTTTTAACGACCGTATCGCCCGCGCCTTTGCACCCTACTTACAGAAACAGCTCGGTCAGCCCGTAACGGTGATCAACCGAGGTGGCTCGGGCGCCCTACTTGGCCATACCTTCCTTTTGCAGCAGCCGCCCGATGGCTACACGATTGCAATGTCCTCGGTCAACTACGTCTCAACCAATATTGGTATCGGAAAGGCAAAGTTTAAGCTCGAGGATTTCGATGTCCTGAATCTGCCATCGAGTGATTACTCTCTGTTGGCAACGGCCTCCGAGTCCAACTGGAAGAGCATGAAGCAGGTTCTCGATGCCCTGAAAAAAGACCCAAAGAGCGTCTCGATTGGGGTTCAGCCCGGGTCAGCAGACCTCATCAACGTCACCTTACTGCTCAGAGCGTACGGGATTGATCCGAAGCAAGTCCGAATTGTCACATTTGCAGGCGGTGGCCCAACCCGCAACGCTGTAATCGGTAAAACAGTTGATGTTGGCGTCGTTGGGGCAGAAGGCTGGGTTGCACTGAAGCCAAGAATTAACGCCCTAATGATCTTCTCAGACGAGCGCGAGCCTGACTTCAAAGACACACCAATCATTGAAGAGTTTGCTAAGGCAAACAAGTTGGCGATCGAATGGGTGCCGGGCTCCCAGCGGGGCTGGACCCTCTCCGCAGAGGTTGGCAAGAAAAACCCTGCCGTGAGGGCGCGATGGATTGAGGCAATTCAAAAGGCGATGAATGACCCACAATGGATCGCTACCGCGAATGAATTGAAGTACCCCAACCCCTGGCTAGGGCCTGAGAAGTCCCAGGCGACCTATCTCAAGGCTTCGCGGATTCTTGATAAGCACATGGATCTGATTAAGAAAGACTAGTTAAACCATCAGCCCAAAACCGCAGCGGACGGGGCCAGCCCACTCGCTGCGGTTTTTTACCTCATTCGACAGCCCCAATTTTCTCTTCGTAGGCTCCAAAATGTCCCCTCCAAATCATCGCGTGTCAAAAAAATTAAGTGTCGACTGGGGTCATTTCGCGACGATCTTACTGATTCTGGGCTGGACCACCTGGTATTACTTCGATGCACGGTCCACCTCAAAGGACACTGAGAATCTACTAATCTTGGGGCCAGTGGCTTTACTGACCTTGATTCTCGGAACCATCACGCTGTTTCAGAGCTTGTATAGCGCTCGATTGCCGGAACAACTGAGACCCGAGCGACTTACCCGGGGAGAGCTCGGGAGAGTCGTTACGCTTATTGGCTCATTTGTCCTTTTTGTATTCTCG
>JGI25930J51415_1000360_pt1 | contig 10045 bp, 10 predicted proteins | sample LauGreFa1BDMLBDN_2_FD_51415 | JGI IMG/M metagenome (IMG submission 51415) | reverse complement strand
GGGCTCAGGCGCGCCGGGAGTAAAATCGGGGGCGCCGCAGGATTTGAAACCCGCTTTCTAGCCTGCCGGAGTTCGTCTATTTCTTAGGGAGGTCTCTTTGTACGACAAGATTAAGGTTCCCGCCGTGGGCCAAAAGATAACGGTAAACCCGGATTTTTCCCTCAATGTCCCCGATACGCCGATCATTCCGTACATCGAGGGAGACGGAACCGGGGTAGACATCAGCCCGGTCATGATCAGAGTGGTGGATGCCGCAGTGGCTAAGGCCTATGGCGGCAAGCGCAAGATCTCTTGGATGGAGATTTATTGTGGCGAGAAGTCAACCAAAGTCTATGGCCCCGATGTCTGGCTGCCCGATGAGACTTTGCAGGTATTGAAGGACTATGTTGTCTCGATCAAAGGCCCATTAACAACCCCGGTTGGCGGCGGTATTCGCTCCCTAAACGTGGCGTTGCGCCAACAACTGGATCTCTACGTCTGCCTGCGGCCGGTGCGTTATTTCAAGGGTGTACCCAGCCCTGTAAAAGAGCCCGAGAAGACCGATATGGTGATCTTTCGTGAGAATTCGGAAGACATATACGCAGGAGTGGAATTCCAGGCGGGGAGTGATCAGGCGAAAAAGCTGATTGATTTTCTAATTAAGGATTTCGGCGTCAAAAAGATTCGCTTCCCGCAGACCTCTGGCATTGGCATCAAGCCGGTCTCAAGCGAGGGGACTGAGCGACTGATGCGCAAGGCAATGCAGTATGCGATTGATAACGACAAGCCGTCTGTCACCATTGTTCATAAGGGCAACATCATGAAATTCACCGAGGGTGGATTCCGTGACTGGGCCTACGAACTGGCTCAGAAAGAGTTTGGCGCCAGGTTAATCGATGGTGGCCCCTGGTGTTCCTTTAAGAATCCTAAAACTGGCAAAGAAATTATCGTCAAAGATGTCATTGCCGATGCATTCTTACAGCAGATTCTGTTGCGGCCAGCCGAGTACAGCGTTATCGCAACGCTTAACCTGAACGGTGATTACATCTCTGACGCGCTTGCGGCTCAGGTGGGGGGTATTGGTATTGCTCCGGGTGCTAATTTGTCAGATAGCGTTGCGATGTTCGAGGCCACGCACGGCACCGCGCCTAAGTATGCAGGCAAGGATTACGTCAATCCTGGCTCCTTAATCCTCTCCGCAGAGATGATGCTGCGGCATATGGGATGGGTTGAGGCGGCCGATTTGATTATTTCGTCAATGGAAAAATCAATTACGACGAAGAAAGTAACCTATGACTTCGCCCGTCTGATGGATGGCGCTAACCAGGTCTCTTGCTCGGGCTTTGGCGACGTTATGATTTCCCAGATGTAATTGCTGAGTCCCTGCGAAGGGGCTCGAGGCATAAAAAAACCCAGCCAATTGGCTGGGTTTTTTCCAAGCGCCTAAATCTAGGCGATTGGCGTGATGTTCGAGGCCTGCTTACCTTTAGGGCCCTGAACGATATCGAACTGAACTTTTTGGCCCTCTTTCAGCGAACGGAATCCGCTGGTAGAAATTGCAGAGAAGTGCGCGAACACGTCCTCGCCACCCTCGTCGGGGGTGATAAAACCAAAACCTTTTGCGTCGTTAAACCACTTGACTGTACCCGTAGACATCTAATCTTCCTTAAAAAAATCGCGCACTCCAGAACCTCAACCCCATGCCGAGGTGCTCCACATGCGTCAAAACAGCACCGGTGCCGAAAAGGCTAGGGCGAACCATTTTCCTTTAAGACTGCTCGAATATAGGGAAAAGGAGGGGATTTGTCTAGCCTCGCCAAACCTAGTGCTTCACCTTAGAATGGGGGTTATATGACAGAAAGCGGTTTTCGCCGATTTCCGGCCGCATCAACAAAAAGGGACGACCCACCCCAGGGGCCTGATCGGGGCTCGACCGCGCTGCTCGAGCGCCAAGAAATTAAAGCCAAGACCCCACCGCTCTATCAGGTGTTGTTGTTAAACGACGACTTCACCCCGATGGAGTTTGTGGTGGTGGTTTTACAGAAATTCTTCCTGATGGACATGGAAAAAGCGACCCATGTCATGCTGATGGTCCATCGGGAAGGCCGTGGGGTCTGCGGGGTGTATACCCGTGACATCGCTGCAACCAAGGTAGAGTTAGTGAGTAGTTTCGCCCGGATGCATCAGCATCCTTTGCAGTGCGTCATGGAGGAAGCATGATCTCTCAGGAACTGGAAGTCAGTCTGCACATGGCCTTCGTGGAAGCGCGACAGCAGCGCCACGAATTTATTACNGTCGAGCATCTGTTGTTGGCCTTACTNGACAACCCATCNGCTTCCGAGATTCTCAAGGCCTGTGCCGCGAANGTCGATGACTTGCGCAAGGCCTTNACGCAGTTTATCGCNGACAACACGCCNATTATTCAAGGGCCGGATGATGTTGATACCCAGCCCACGCTGGGCTTTCAGCGTGTTATTCAGCGGGCGATCATGCATGTGCAGTCCACCTCGAACGGTAAGAAAGAGGTCACGGGCGCGAATGTTCTTGTGGCGATCTTCGGCGAGAAAGATTCCCATGCGGTCTACTTCATGCACCAACAGGGCATCACACGGTTAGATGTTGTGAACTTTATTGCCCATGGGATTACAAAGGCACCCCAGGCNCCAGCCACGGGGGCCGATGAGGCGAGTGCGACTGAGCAGACGGAAACATCGGGTGGGCAATCGGCGCAGCCGAGTCAGCCGACGGCGCTGGACCAGTTCACCTCAAACCTCAATGAGCTGGCGAAAAAAGGAAAGATCGACCCCCTGATTGGGCGTGAATCAGAGGTGGAGCGTGTGATTCAGGTCCTATGCCGTCGTCGCAAAAACAACCCCTTACTGGTTGGCGAGGCGGGTGTCGGCAAAACCGCAATCGCAGAGGGGCTCGCAAGACGGATCATTGAAAAAGATGTTCCCGAGATACTCGATCAAGCCACCGTCTATTCCCTAGATATGGGCGCCTTATTGGCAGGCACAAAATATCGCGGCGACTTTGAGCAGCGCCTAAAGGCGGTGCTCAAGCAGTTGAAATCAGACCCCCATGCTGTGTTGTTTATTGATGAAATACACACCCTGATTGGTGCTGGGTCGGCCTCGGGTGGAACACTGGATGCCTCTAATCTCTTAAAGCCGGCATTGTCGTCGGGGGCCTTACGCTGTATTGGTGCCACCACCTACAACGAGTACCGCGGAATTTTTGAAAAAGATCACGCACTGTCGCGTCGCTTTCAGAAAATCGAGGTCAACGAACCAAGCGTCGAGCAGACTGTACAGATTCTTAAGGGATTGAAGTCTCGATTCGAGGAGCATCATGGCGTGAAGTATTCGGCTGCGGCATTGAGCACCGCCGCGGAACTGTCGGCCAAATACATCAACGATCGACACCTTCCGGATAAAGCCATCGATGTCATTGACGAGGCGGGCGCAGCGCAGCGGATTCTGCCCAAGAGTAAGCAAAAGCGCACGATTGGAAAGACCGAAATCGAAGAGATTGTGTCGAAGATTGCGCGTATTCCGCCGGCAACCGTCAATACCGATGATCGCGCTGTGCTGTCGCGGCTCGATAAGAATCTAAAGAGTGTTGTTTTTGGTCAGGATCCCGCTATTGATGCGCTTGCAGCCGCCATCAAAATGTCGCGTTCGGGCTTGGGTAAGGTCGATAAACCGATCGGGTCTTTCTTGTTTTCGGGGCCAACCGGTGTTGGCAAGACCGAGGTCGCCAAGCAACTGGCCTATGTCTTGGGCATCGAGTTGCTGCGTTTTGACATGTCCGAGTATATGGAGCGTCATGCCGTATCCCGTCTGATTGGTGCGCCACCGGGCTATGTTGGGTTCGACCAGGGCGGGCTTCTGACCGAGGCAATTTCTAAAAAGCCCCACTGTGTGTTGCTGCTCGATGAGATCGAAAAGGCCCATCCGGATATCTTTAATGTGCTGCTGCAGGTGATGGATCACGGCACACTCACTGATAACAACGGAAGAAAAGCAGACTTCCGTAACGTCATCGTCATCATGACGACCAACGCGGGCGCCGAAACACTGAACAAGCGGGCGATCGGTTTTTCGAACTCTCGTGAGGCGGGCGACGAGATGCAGGATATTAAGCGCATGTTTACGCCCGAATTCCGTAATCGGCTTGATGCGATTGTGTCGTTTAAATCTCTGGATACCGATGTCATCATGCGGGTCGTTGATAAATTCCTAATTGGGTTAGAGCAGCAGCTACAGGAGAAGAAAGTGGAAGTCAGCTTCTCCGAGGAACTCCGAGATTTTCTGGCCCGTAAAGGCTTTGACCCGCAGATGGGTGCGCGCCCGATGCAGCGTCTTATCCAAGACACGATTCGCAAGGCGCTCGCAGATGAACTGCTCTTCGGAAAGCTGGTCGCAGGCGGTCGCGTGCACATCGCCATGGACCCCAAGCTTAAAGATCAGGTCGTCTTGCAGTTTGCCGAGGATGACGCGCCCGCAGCCCCGATTTCAGGGAAGCGTAAAAATAGCCCCGAGGAATTAGTCACCTAGCAATCACGGCGCTTATGCTGCATTGCGTGAATATGTATTGCGGAAACTCCGCATAGACAATGTCAGAATTTCTGCGAGAATCCGCATGGTTGAATACATCACTCTAGAGGAGAGAGACTATGCGAAAGCAGATTGCAACTGCTGCACTACTCGGGGCCGCCATTCTGGCCTTCCAGGCCCCGGTTCAGGCTCAGGATCTAAGTAAAACCCGTTATCTGGCGGCCAACTGTGCAAACTGTCATGGCACGAATGGCCAGAGTGTTGGCGAGATTGCGTCCTTGGCGGGCTACGACAAGGGAAGGTTCATTTCTACCATGGCCGAGTTTCGCAGTGGCAAGAGGCCTGCAACGATCATGCACCAGCTATCAAAAGGCTACAGCGATCAGCAGATTGCAGATCTCGCAGCCTACTTTGCTGCTCAACCCAAGAAATAAAGCATCCGGGGATAAGGAGAAAAATAATGTCAAAAGAATTTCAGAATCGTCGCAGTCTATTGAAGGCAGGCGCGGCCGGTGTTGCGGTGACAGCAGCAGCAGGCTTGGCAGGCTGCGCTACAACGCAGACCGCAAGCGCACCAGTTAAGAAAATTGGGCGTGTGATTGTGATTGGGGGCGGCTATGGTGGAGCCACTGCCGCAAAGTACATTAACGAATGGTCGGGTGGGGCGATCGAGGTGTATCTGATTGATCGTGAGCGCCAGTTTGTATCCTGCCCAATCTCGAACTTGGTTCTGGGCGGCAGTCAGAAGATGGAGACCATCACCCACTCCTACGCCAAACTCCGGGAGCGGGGCATCGTCATACTCAACGATGAAGTTACTGCAATTGATCCCGCAAAAAAGAGAATTTCGCTTAAGAAAATCGCAGACCTCGATTACGACCGCCTGGTTGTTTCGCCTGGCATTGATTTTAATTTCCAGGCCATTGCGGGCCTTAATGATNAGGCCCAGAAGACGATCCTCCACTCATGGAAGGCAGGCCCGCAGACCGTTGCTCTGAAAGCCCAGCTCGATTCAGTTCCAAACGGTGGTGTTTATGTCTTGTCGATCCCTAAGGCGCCTTATCGCTGCCCCCCTGGGCCCTACGAGCGTGCATGCCAGGTTGCCCACCTATTTAAATCGAAGGGCAATACCAAGAGCAAAGTCGTCATCATGGATGCCAACCCCGATATCCAGTCGAAAAAAGCCCTTTTCATGAAGGCGTGGGCCGACTTATATCCCGGCATGATTGAGTACAACGCAAATATGGTGGTCAATGAGGTTGACCTAAAAGGAAACCGTCTCATCACTGAGACCGGCGACCGTATTACAGGCGCCGTGCTCAATCTTGTTCCGCCCCATCGTGCCGGTGATATCGCTCAGAAGTCGGGCTTAATCAATGTGAACAACCTCTGGTGTGGCGTGGACTGGGTCACCATGGAGTCCACCGCCCACAAGAACATCCATGTCCTGGGTGATGCGACGTTCTCGGCTCCCGGCATGCCGAAATCCGGCCACATGGCAAATCAGCACGGCAAGGCCTGCGCAGCCGCGATTGTTGAACTCATGAACGGTCGGGCACCGATTGCGCCAATGATGGCCAATACCTGCTATAGCTTTGTGGACGACAAGAATGTGGTCCATGTGGCAAGCGTGCATGCTTACGATCCTCAGGACAAGACCATGAAAACGGTGCCCGGGTCGGGTGGTGTGAGCAGTGGGCCCACTGAGCTTGAGGGGCGTTACGCCCTTGGTTGGGCGCGTAATATCTGGTCCGATATGCTGACTTAGTCATTTCTAGACCTGCTAGCGATTAATTCGCTAATTTCGGGCATGATTCGGTTTTCGGGTCATGCCCGTTGTCTATTTTGATCATGAATTCCTCACAACCTATGCAGTTCGAAAATGCCCTCGAGGCCCTCAGACAGTTCACGACGGTTGTTGCTGATACGGGAAGCTTTGAGTCGTTGCGGGCCTATCAGCCTCAGGACGCCACTACGAATCCAACGCTGATTATCCGGGCTTTGGACCAGCCTCAGTATGCAGGCATCATTGATCAGGTTAAATCCCGCGTGACGAGCAAAAAGCTCGCTGATCGGACGCGGGCTGTTTTAATTGCCTTCGGAGGCGAGATCCTCAAGATCATTCCAGGCCGGGTATCGACAGAGGTTGATGCGCGGCTCTCGTTTGATACCGAGGCTACGGTTGCCGAGGCCCAGAGAATCATCGCGGGATACAAGGAACAGGGAATCGAGAAGTCTCGGGTCTTGATTAAGGTCGCTGCAACCTGGGAAGGAATCCGTGCCGTTCGTGAGTTAGAAAAGCAGGGCATCGCCTGTAACGTCACCTTGATTTTTAGTCTTGTTCAGGCCGCCGCCGCGGCAGACGCAGGGGCAACGCTGATATCGCCTTTTGTGGGGCGTATCAGCGATTGGCATAAAAAGGCAGGAACCGTATGGGAGAGCCCCGACCAAGATCCGGGTGTCGTTTCCGTTAAGCGGATCTATGCGTATCTAAAGCATCATCGCTTTCATACGGAGGTGATGGGGGCCAGCTTTAGAAATGTTGATCAGATTCTTGCGCTTGCTGGCTGTGATTTGCTGACCGTGAGTCCTGAATTGCTTGAGCAACTTAAATCTATGGATCAGGAGGCCTCGCTCGTTCGCGCGCTTGATCCGCAGGCGCCCGCCCAGGGGCAGTCGACAGCAAACCTAAATACCTCGGAAGCCTTATTTCGTTTCTCATTAAATGAAGATGCGATGGCCACCGAGAAACTCTCAGAGGGTATTCGGCTTTTTGTTGGCGATGCACGAAAGCTTGATGCCCGTCTAGTCTGATGTTGATTTACGCACTCACCGTTCTTGTATCAAGCTTTCTGCTGTTTCTAGTCCAGCCGATCATTGCTAAGCAGATCGTCCCTTGGTTCGGCGGATCCGCAGCAGTCTGGACAACCTGCCTCACATTTTTCCAGCTCACTCTCTTGGCTGGTTACGCCTACTCAGACTGGGTTCAGCGATTCCGGCCAAAGGCTCAAAGCATTCTGCATGCACTATTGTTGGTGATCAGTCTGGCCGCCTTGCCGATTCTGGCTGGGACCCATTGGAAGCCCTTAGGCGAAGAGGACCCGCTATTTAGAATTCTTGGCCTGCTCACTGTCACGATTGGTCTGCCGTATTTCATGCTCTCCACCACAGGCCCCTTGATCCAATCCTGGTTGCACGCGAGCAGAATGATCCTGTTGTGGCACAGCGGGCGTATCGGTTATTCGCGCTATCAAATTTCGGATCGTTATTGGGTTTGCTGGCCTACCCCTTTGCGATTGAGGCCTGGGTCACCACGGCCACGCAGGCCTGGGTGTGGAGTGGGTTTTACGTCGTTTTTGTCGTGTTGACGGTCGGCGTGGCCTTTCGTTGCTTGAAGACTCGATTTTCTCTTTCTGCAGTTGATCCAAGCGCAGAGACTGCCTTAGGGTCAGAAACGGCCGCGGCGCCAAGGCTTTTTGACTACATGCTCTGGTTCGTGTTGGCGAGCCTAGCGACGATGCTGCTCTTGGCGGTGTCTAGTCATATCACGCAGAACATTGCATCGATCCCGTTTCTCTGGGTGCTCCCTCTTTCACTGTATCTCTTGACCTTCGTGGTGGCCTTTGAGGGTCGGCAGGGCCGCGGCTGGTACATCCGAGAAACCATGCTCTTACCTGCGATGGTGTTGGCGGGCTTTATGGCCTGGGGGCTCGTGACTGATGACGGAATTCTGGCAATTGACTATGCGATTCCCCTCTATCTACTGGGACTGTTTGTGGTCTGTCTTTTTTGCCATGGCGAGTTAGCCCAGTCTAAACCTCAGGCCAGATTTCTTACGCGGTTTTATTTTGTTGTCGCACTCGGCGGTGCAGCGGGTGGGTTATTTGTCTCAATGCTCGCCCCCCGCATATTCCCGTTTTACTGGGAACTTCCGTTGGCGCTCGTCGCCGTTGGGCTAATTGGGTGTTGGGTTGGTTATAAAAATGGGTTCGGGCCGGTGCGGTTCGTTTTTGTGTTGGGCAGCCTTGCGAGTGTGCTCGTCAGTGTGCATTTCGGTAGGGCCTATTACACCGATGCCTCGTTCGATAGCGTGTATGCATCCCGTAATTTCTACGGAACTCTGCGTATTAAAGAGCGCCGCTACAGCGGGGCTGATGAGCCTGTTCGCAGACTTGTTCATGGAGTGATTCTTCATGGCCTTCAAGACATGAACCCTGATCGTCGACGGTCGGCCACAACTTACTATGGGCCGAGCTCGGGGGTAGGGCTGGCGATTCTAGAAAAGGCGAAGAAGTCACCCTCAATTCGTGTTGGTGTCATCGGTCTCGGGGTGGGCACACTCGCGGTCTATGGTCGTTCGGGGGATTACTACCGAATGTATGAAATCAATCCGGAGGTCATTTCGGTCGCCCAGAATGAATTCACCTATGTCAAGGATTCTGCTGCCAACGTTTCATTTGCCCTTGGCGATGCGCGGCTCGTGCTTGAGCGGGAGAAAAACAATCAGTTTGATGTCTTGGTTATTGATGCGTTTTCAAGCGATTCAATTCCGATACATCTGATGACGCGAGAGGCGCTAGCCGTGTATGCGAGCCATCTCAAGCCCGATGGCGTAATTGCTTTCCATGTTACCAATCGCTATCTTAATCTCGCCCCTGTCGTACAGGCTATCGCACTGGAATCTGGTTACGATTTGGCCCTGGTCAGTGATGAGCCGACGGGCGATACGCATGGCCTCATGGCGCTCTCGGATTGGGTACTGGTCACGAAGGATCGGACGTTTCTGGCCGCGAGATCGATTGTGGCCCAACAGCTTCAGATTGAGAGAATCGAAAATCTAAAGCCCTGGTCCGATGATTTCAACAACCTATTTCAGGTATTGAAGTAGTGGCCGGGCTCCCGGCCTAGTGTTTCCCGGTGCTTCCGAACCCACCGGCGCCACGATCAGTTGATGGAAACTCATCGACAACATTGAACTCCACCTGTTGGATTGGAACAATCACTAACTGTGCAAGCCGATCGAGCGGATTGATCGTAAACGGTTGTTGGCCGCGGTTCCAGGTGGAGACCATCAGTGGGCCTTGATAATCGGCATCAATGAGCCCCACCAGGTTTCCAAGGACGATCCCGTTTTTGTGACCAAGGCCAGAGCGAGGAAGAATCATTCCTGCGAATCCTGGGTTGGCGATGTAGAGCGACAAACCTGTGGGTATGAGATGGGTCTCACCCGGGGAAATGAGTAGCGGGGTATCGATACAGGCGCGAAGGTCAAGTCCCGCCGAACCGGGTGTTGCGTAGTTCGGTAGTTGATCCCTCATGCGGGGATCAAGGATTTTGACGTCGATTTTCATAGACAGAGTCCTCGGGTAGATCAGTCGTTACGAAGCCGCTGGGCGATTCTGAAAATTAAGATTCGTGCGAGATTTGACTTGCTGTCAGCGGGGAGAAGCTCGGTGCCGTTTTCGTCACAGAGCATGATTTGATTTGTATCCTCACCAAACGTGGCC
>JGI25930J51415_1000358_pt1 | contig 10066 bp, 5 predicted proteins | sample LauGreFa1BDMLBDN_2_FD_51415 | JGI IMG/M metagenome (IMG submission 51415) | reverse complement strand
CTCATTCAATTCAAGCATTGTCTCAAATAAACCCTATGAATCAAGACGAACTCAAAGCCCTGGTCGGTCAGGCTGCGCTTCAATATGTCGTGCCCGACCAAATTGTGGGCGTTGGCACAGGCTCTACTGTGAATAAATTCATCGAGGCATTGGCTTCGATGAAAGATCAAATCAAAGGGGCCGTGTCCAGTTCTGAAGCTTCCACAGCGCGTTTAAAGGCCTTGGGCATTCACGTTTTGGACAGCAATGAGGTGGTCGAGTTGGCTGTCTACATTGATGGCGCCGATGAAATCAATGGCCAAGGTCATATGGTGAAGGGCGGCGGCGCGGCGCTCACGCGTGAAAAAATTGTTGCGGCGCAGTCTAAGGTATTTGTTTGCATTGCCGACGAATCTAAACTGGTTTCAGTGTTGGGCGCTTTTCCTCTGCCTGTAGAGGTCATCCCCATGTCCAGCGCTCGCATCATCGCGCAGTTTGCAAGCATGGGAGGGCAAGCTCAAGTGCGCACGAAGGACGGACAGGCATTGGTCACAGACAATGGACAACACATCTTGGATGTGAAGGGCCTGCAAATCACTGATCCTGTGGCTTTTGAAGCCGAAGTAAGCCAATGGCCTGGGGTGGTCACTGTGGGCGTTTTTGCATACCAAAAAGCCCACGTTTGTTTGTTGGGTACTTCAGCGGGCGTGAAGACGCTGAAGTTTTAAGTCATCCTTTGGCGGCCATGCCTTGGTGCCTAAGCAAGGCATTGATGGAGGGCTCACGACCTCTAAAAGCAATGAATGATTCCAAAGCAGGGCGGCTACCACCGGCCTCCAAAATAGTCTGTCTGTAGCGTCTCCCTGTTTCTAGGCTGGGGGAGCCATCTGACTGAGCGGTTTCTTCAAAGGCAGCGTAGGCATCGGCGGACAACACTTCAGCCCACTTGTAGCTGTAATAACCTGCGGCATAGCCGCCTGCAAAGATGTGGCTGAAGGTGTGTGCCCAGCGGTTGAAGGCAGGGGCCTGAATGACGGCAACTTCAGCCCGGACTTTTTCCAAAACGGTCATGAATGTTTCTGCGGGCTTGTGTTCACTGTGCAGCAACATGTCAAGCAAAGCCAGCTCAATTTGCCGCAGTGTTTGCAAGCCGCTTTGGAAGTTTTTGGCAGCCACCATTTTGTCAAACAATTCGCGCGGCAAGGGTGCGCCTGTTGTGACATGAGAGGTCATGTGCTTTAACACAGACCACTCCCAACAAAAGTTTTCCATGAATTGGCTGGGTAACTCAACGGCATCCCATTCCACACCACTGATACCCGACACATCGCGCTCATTCACTTGTGTGAGCATGTGATGCAGGCCATGTCCAAATTCATGGAACAGGGTAATGACATCGTCGTGCGTCAGCAAGGCGGGGTTGCCATCGACACCTTCTGCAAAATTGCAGACCAAGTGGGCCACTGGGGTTTGCAGTTGCCCGTTGTCTGGTCTTAGCCAACGTGCGCGAACATCATCCATCCATGCGCCACCGCGTTTGCCTGCACGTGCGGGCTGGTCAAGGTAGAACTGACCCACCAATTGACCATTTCTCTCGATGCGGTAGAAACTGACAGCCGGGTGCCACACAGGGGCTTTGTCATCGTGGATGCTAACTTCAAACAATGTTTCAATGATTTTGAACAAGCCCTGCAGAACTTTAGGCGCTGTGAAATATTGCTTCACTTCTTGTTCGCTGAAGCTGTATCGGGCTTCTTTCAGTTTTTCGCCAATGTAGGGCCAATCCCAAGCTTGTGGGTTCTTTAAATTCAAATGCTCGCTGGCGAATTGCCGCATGTCTGCCAAGTCTTTCTCTGCAAACGGGCGGGCTCTTTGGGACAAATCTCGAAGAAAAGAAATGACCTTGGCAGGCGAGTCAGCCATCTTGGTGGCCACTGAAACTTCAGCATAATTTTGATAGCCCAGTATCAGTGCTTCTTCTTGGCGAAGCTGCAATATTTCTTGGATCAGTTCGCTGTTGTCTAGGCTTGCAAATTCGGCATCGGTTTGATCGGAAGCACGCGTGACGTAGGCCCGGTAAAGTTTTTGTCTTAAATCACTGCTTGTTGCAAACTGCATTACAGGCAAGTAGCAGGGCATTTTCAAGCTGAGTTTGTAGCCTTCTTGACCGTCTTTCTCGGCAGCTGTACGCGCTGTCTGTATGACGTCCTGTGGCACACCTGCCAGATCTGCTTCTGAGACAAAAAGTGAAAACCGATCTGTTGCATCCAAGGCGTTCTCGCTGAATTTCTGACTCAGCTCGGCCATTCGTTCTTGAATAGCGGAATAGCGTGTTTTGGCTTCGCCTTGAAGATCGGCGCCACCAAGCACAAAGTTGCGAAGTGCATTTTTCAAAGCTTGCTTTTGGGGTGCATCGAGTTGCTCTGCATTGACAGCTTTGTATTTGGCATAAAGCCTTTCGTCAGAACCCAATCGCGTCAAGAATTCTGTGACCTTTGGAAGTGCATCGTTGTAGGCTGCTCGCAACTCTGGCGTATCTGCCACATGGTTCAAATGACTGACAGCGCCCCACGACGTGCTTAATTTTTCGATGCAAACATCAAGGACTTTCGAAATGGCATGCCAGTCCGAGGGAAAGTCAGATGCAGTCACAAGCTCTAATGCGTTTGAACTTGAAATCAGCAGCTCATCTAGGGCCTGATTGACGTGCTCAGGTTTGATCTGATCAAACAAGGGCAAGCCACCTGTTTGAAGCAAGGGGTTGGGCAATGAAGTGTTCATGATTCAGGGTCTGATTAAATCTTAAAAAGAAAAGTCGGTGGCTTAAATGCGCTCGGCGGCTTCTAGTGTGTTGATCAACAGCATGGTAATGGTCATAGGGCCAACACCGCCCGGCACGGGTGTGATGTAGCCCGCCACTTGTTCAACACCGACAAAATCTACATCACCGCAAAGCTTGCCTTCTTCATTGCGGTTCATGCCTACATCTAGCACTACGGCGCCTGGCTTAACCATGTCCGCCGTTAGGATGTTTCGTTTGCCAACGGCCGCCACAATGACATCGGCCTGTAGCGTGATGGCTTTCAAATCTTGGGTTGCGCTGTGACAGATGGTGACAGTGGCATTCTTTTGCAAAAGCATCAAGGCCATGGGCTTGCCAACAATGTTGCTTCGGCCAATCACGACGGCATGCTTGCCTTTCAGTTCATACCCAATGCTCTCCAGCATCTTCATGCAGCCATAGGGCGTGCATGGCCAAAAACCAGGCATGCCCGTCATCAGCGCGCCTGCGCTTGCAATGTGAAAGCCATCGACATCTTTGGCGGGCGATATGGCTTCGATCACTTTTTGTGCATCAATGTGCTCTGGTAAGGGCAGTTGTACCAAGATGCCGTGAATGCTTGTGTCTTGATTAAGTGCTTTGATTCGATTTAGCAATGCAGCCTCTGTCAGGGAGGCAGGATGCTTTTCTAAGATGGAGTGCAGGCCACTGTCTTCGCAGGCCTTCACCTTGTTGCGCACATAGACTTGGCTGGCTGGGTTTTCGCCAACCAAAATAACGGCCAAGCCAGGGGTGATGCCCTTCGCTTTGAGGGCCGTGGTTCGCAGAGTGACTTCTGCTCGCAACTTTTGGGAGAGGGCATTGCCGTCTATTTTTTGGGCTGTCATGGGTTGCTAGGTTTCAAAGTCATTGAAATGATATCTTCAAGTAAAAACGCCCGCGAGTTGGTGTGTCACGGGCGTTCAGAGGGACCTGGTAAAGGCTAAACTGTTTTTAGCTCTTGGGGGCGGTTTGTCCCAAAGCAATTTTCAGCAAATCGGCAACGGTGTTGGCGTTGAGCTTTTCCATGATGTTGGCACGGTGGGCTTCAACGGTTTTGATGCTGATGCCCAGATCGTCGGCAATTTGTTTGTTCAAACGGCCGGCCACGATGCGCTCAAGCACTTGCGCTTCACGGCCTGTGAGTTTGGAGAGCAGGGCATCGCGATTGGCAGCATTTTGGTGATCAGAAAAAGACTCGCGAGCGCTGTCTAGCATGCGCTCAACCAAGTTGACCAAATCATCTTCCTTGAAGGGCTTCTGGATAAAGTCCATAGCGCCTTTTTTCATGGTGTCAACGGCCATAGGCACATCACCGTGGCCAGTGATGAAGACAATAGGAAGAGGTGAGCGGCGCTCAACCAATTTGTCCTGAAGTTCTAGGCCTGTCATACCGCCCATCCGGATATCGACGATCAGGCAAGCCACCTCACGAGGGTCGTAACGGCTGAGAAATGACTCTGCTGAGTCAAAACACCTGACGCGGTAGTCTTTGCCCTCTAAGAGCCACTGCAGAGAGTCGCGAACTGCTTCATCGTCATCGACAACATAAACAGTTCCTTTTTTGGGTATCAAACTCATGGTGGTTCCCAGTTTTACTTGCTAATTCAATGTTTCAGTTGGCCGTCACAGGTATCCAGAAGGAGAAACAACAACCAACAACTTCGTCGGCATTGTAGAGGTTCTCAGCCGTGATTCTGCCCAAGTGCGATTCGACAATCGTTCGGCACAGGTTGAGTCCAATGCCCATGCCCTCGTCTTTGGTGGAAAAGAAAGCCTCGTAAAGGCGTTCCATGACCTGTGGCGGCAAGCCTTTTCCAGTGTCACTGACCGAGAAATGGACAATATTTTGCGTGTCCAAGACCTTGGGAACGACCCTTAATTCCACATGTCGACGGCCAATTGGGCGTTCCGCGTTGTCAATTGACTCTGCCGCGTTTTTCATCAAATTGATTAAAACTTGTTCAATCAAGATAGGATCCACGCTAAGTTGAGGCAAACGTGCTGCAACGTAATGCGACAAACGAACATTGCGGCGGCGAAGTTCAATTTCTGCCAATTCAACCGCTTCATTGACCATGTTGACGACAGAGGAAGGGGTTCGATTGGGCTCACTTCTTTTCACAAAGGAGCGAATTCGGTGAATGATTTGACCTGCGCGCTGGGCTTGGTGAGAGGTTTTTTCTAAGGCCCAAATCAGATCGGCTTCTTCAATTTGCTTTCCTTTGATTCGGGACAACAAGCCATTGCAATAGTTGGTAATGGCAGTCAGTGGTTGGTTGAGTTCGTGAGCCACGCTCGATGCCATTTCGCCCATGGTGATAAGTCGACTGGCGTTTTGCGCTCGTTCTGCTTGTTGGGATGACAACTCTTCAGCCTGCCTGCGAGCTGTGATGTCTGTGGCAATGACCAATTGGGCAAGTCGACCATCGGCCCAGTTGATATAACGGGTGCGGATTTCTAGCCATTTGGCCAGATGCACCAAATAAATCTCAGCGCGTTCAGCAGGTGCCACCGTGAGACTTTCTGTAGGCAAGCCCGCCAAAGCATCGACATCGTCCATTTCGGTTTCTGAGTTTCTGATGTCCAGCATGCCAGCTGTTTCAACCAAATTCAAATGGCCCAAAGTGTCAGTGCCAAACCATTGTCGATACAACTTGTTGGCAAACAACAGTTCTGCGCTGCCAAGAGGCGCTACTGAAACAGATGCGTCCAGGGCTTCCAGCACGATGGTGAAACGTTCATAGGAGGCCGCCAATTGTTCCCTGACGCGATTGGGCTCTGTGATGTCCGTCATCGAGGTCATCCAGCCAGTTTGTTTGCCATTGGCATCGATCAGGGGAGAGACGTAAAGTCGGGCGTCAAAAATGCTGCCGTTTTTGCGTTTGACCCTGACTTGGAAGCCACCAGCTGTTTGTTTGCCGCTAAGCTCTTCCTCCAAGCGTGCCATCAAGAATTCTTTGTCTTCATCTGGCCAGTAAGGGTATGGTGCAACAGACCCTATCAATTCTTGTTCTTGCCAACCGGTCATTTGGCAGAACGCTAAATTGACATAACTGATTCGACCTTCCAAGTCCAGGGCCCGCATGCCAGTCAGGATGGAGTTTTCCATGGCGCGCCGAAAATTGGTTTCGGCAATCAACTCTTTTTGAGTTTGTTGTCGCTTGCGAGTGTGACGCCAGTTGGCAATCAGCATCCATGCGGTGAGCAAACTGAGGGAGCCGATGACCCAAAAAAATCCGTTACCAACCAGGTCTTGAGAAGTACGCCAAGCCTGAGCTCTCAGAATGAGTCCATTACCGACAGGCGATACGGGCACTTCGAATTCATTGTTTTGCATCGAAAAGCCAGGAATCAGACCTCTTAGGCTATTTCGTTTAGGAATTGACTGACCCGCAACCAGATTGCCATCACTGTCTAGCAATGAAACCGCATACTTGGCAGATATCTCGCTTGGGACGCCGTATCGCAACAAGCTTTCGACCGCATATTCAGCCATGATCACGCCGTTGAAACGCCCCTGCGCATTGGTCAGGGGTGTATGGAGTTGGAGGACAACGTTTTTGGCGTAATTTTCTTGACCTGTTGAGTTGTTGCCAATTGAGAGACCCCCATCATCTTCTTGAGAATAAATGGGTTGCATCAAGTCTCGAGCGAGGGTGTAGCTATTTTCAGATTCTCCCCACTTTAAAACCTCGCCAACGCGCCATTTTTGACTGATCAGGACACTCGGGGCAGTTTCGCTGGCCAAAACTTTGCGGCGATCATCGATCCATGCGATGGTTTTAACTTCTGGATTTTTGAGGACCAATGCTTCAGCACGTCGCGAGAACTCTTTCAGGTCAACGTCTTTGTTTGAGACATCACGTGCCAAGCGCATGATTTGTTCTTGTCGCTCCAACAACCTTAGCCTTAACCTTTGCTGGCTGTATTCGACATCTCGCTTGACGGCTTCTTGTTCTCGATCGGCTTCTTCGATTTTTAAGTACCAGAATGAGAAAGAAATGGCGCTGAAAAACAACAACACAGCAGCAATCGGGGCGAGTGTTGCAAACCTGTCTTGTTTGATTGGGTTTTGACGTTTCCACCAACGTCGCCACAAAGATACCGGCTTAATGGCTTTAATTACTTTTGTAACATTTTGGGGCTTCATAGCCGTAAGTTTAGGGTAAACACCTTACTTTAAATTTCGTAATATGAAATCAATAATCGCCATTTGAAATAATGTGAATATTGTGAGAGAATTTGGGAAAGTAGAGTCATCATGGCCTTCATAGGAGACAAACATGTCAGCTTTTCAGCCTAATCACATCCTCTCAGACTTGGATGCCATCGAAACCCGCGAATGGATGGACGCACTGTCCGCCGTGATCGAAAAAGAAGGTGGAGAACGCGCGCACTTCTTGTTAGAACAACTTTTAGAGCACGCTCGTCAGAGCAGCATTGACCTGCCGTTTTCCGCCAACACAGGTTATGTGAACACCATCGAACCTGATCAGGAAGTTCATTGCCCTGGCAACATTGAAATAGAAGAGCGGCTTCGCTCTTACATGCGATGGAATGCCATGGCCATGGTGGTCAAGGCCAACCGCCACAATCCTGAAGACGGCGGTGATTTGGGCGGTCACATTGGCTCCTTTGCCTCATTGGCGCACATGTTTGGCGCTGGTTTCAATCATTTCTGGCATGCCGAAAGTGAAAATCACGGAGGTGACTGCTTGTACATCCAAGGTCACGTCTCGCCCGGTGTTTACGCTCGTGCCTACCTTGAAGGCAGACTGACAGAAGAGCAGTTGCTCAACTTCCGCCAAGAAGTTGATGGCAAAGGATTGTCCAGTTATCCGCACCCCAAATTAATGCCTGAGTTTTGGCAGTTCCCTACAGTCTCCATGGGCCTTGGCCCTTTGATGGCCATTTACCAAGCGCGCTTCTTAAAGTACTTGCATGCTCGGGGCATTGCCAACACCGAAAACCGCAAAGTCTGGGTTTTCTGCGGTGATGGCGAAATGGACGAAGTGGAATCTTTGGGTGCNATCGGATTGGCCGCTCGTGAGAATCTTGACAACTTGATCTTTGTCGTGAACTGTAACCTGCAGCGTTTGGATGGCCCGGTCCGTGGCAACGGCAAGATTNTTCAAGAACTTGAAAGTGAATTCCGCGGTTCTGGTTGGAACGTCATCAAGCTGTTATGGGGCAGCGAGTGGGACAAGCTCTTGGCTCGCGACAAAGACGGTGCCCTGCGCAAGATCATGATGGACACGTTGGACGGCGACTTCCAAGCTTTCAAAGCCAATGATGGTGCCTACGTTCGCAAACATTTCTTCGGTCGTGATCCACGTACCCTTGAGATGGTGTCACACATGAGCGACGAGGAAATTTGGTCTTTAAAACGCGGCGGTCACGATCCCCAAAAAGTGTACGCGGCATACCACCAAGCTGTAAACACCAAAAACCAACCTACGGTATTGCTCATCAAAACTGTCAAAGGTTTTGGCATGGGCAAAGTGGGTGAGGGCAAAAATAACGTTCACCAAACCAAGAAGCTGTCAGACGAAGACGTTCGCTACATGCGCGATCGCTTTAATATTCCTGTGCCCGACAGTGAGTTGGCCAACGTGCCTTTCTATAAGCCAGCGGACGACACGCCAGAGATGCGTTACCTGCATGAGCGCCGCAAGGCCCTGGGTGGTTACTTGCCGCACCGCCGCACCAAAGCCGATGAAAGCTTTACTGTGCCTTCGTTGGACGTGTTTAAGTCTGTGATGGAGCCCACGGCTGAAGGCCGTGAAATCTCCACCACACAAGCTTACGTGCGTTTTCTCACACAACTTTTGCGTGACCAAGCCTTAGGCCCCCGCGTCGTGCCTATTTTGGTAGACGAAGCGCGTACTTTTGGTATGGAAGGTTTGTTTCGCCAAGTCGGAATTTACAACCCTGCGGGTCAACAATACACACCGGTCGACAAAGACCAAGTGATGTATTACAAAGAGGACAAAGCGGGTCAGATTTTGCAAGAGGGCATTAACGAAGCCGGCGGTATGTCCAGCTGGATTGCAGCAGCCACCAGCTATTCCACCAGCAACCGCATCATGGTGCCTTTCTATGTGTACTACTCCATGTTTGGTTTTCAGCGCATAGGCGATTTGGCTTGGGCTGCGGGCGACATGCAGGCGCGCGGCTTCTTGTTAGGTGGTACTTCTGGCCGCACCACATTGAACGGCGAAGGCTTGCAGCATGAAGATGGTCACAGCCATATTTTGGCGGGCACCATTCCAAACTGCATCAGCTACGACCCAACTTTTGCACACGAAGTAGGCGTCATCTTGCACCACGGCTTAAAACGCATGGTGGAGAAACAAGACAATGTGTATTACTACATCACCTTGTTAAATGAAAACTACCCCATGCCAGGCTTAACAGCCGGCACGGAAGAACAAATCATCAAGGGCATGTACTTGTGCAAGGCCGGTGGTAAAAACAAAACGCGCGTTCAACTCATGGGCTCTGGCACCATTCTGCGAGAGTCTTTGGCTGCGCAGGAGTTGCTCGCCAAAGACTGGGGCATTGCAGCCGATGTCTGGAGTTGCCCAAGTTTCAACGAACTGACCCGCGACGGCCAAGACGCCGAGCGCTTCAATATGTTGCACCCCTTGGAGGTGCCGCGCGTGCCGTTTGTGGCTCAGCAATTGGCCAAATTCGATGGCCCCGTCATTGCATCCACCGACTACATGAAAAACTACGCAGAACAAATTCGCTCCTTCATTCCAAAAGGCCGCACTTTCAAAGTGTTAGGGACAGATGGTTTTGGCCGAAGCGATTTCCGCAGCAAATTGCGCGAGCACTTTGAAATCAACCGCCATTACATCGTTGTGGCTGCCCTCAAAGCATTGAGCGAAGAGGGCGCCGTGCCTGTGGCCAAAGTCGCTGAGGCTTTGAAGCAATACGGCATCAAGACCGACAAGGTCAATCCTTTGTACGCTTGATCAAAAGAATTGGAGACACACATGGCATTGGTAGAAGTCAAAGTTCCAGACATCGGTGATTTCGATGAAGTCACCGTGATTGAATTGATGGTCAAGGTGGGTGACACCATCAAAGGCGAGCAATCATTGATCACAGTTGAGTCGGACAAAGCATCGATGGAAATTCCCTCTTCAACAGCTGGCGTGGTGAAAGAGCTGCGTGTGAAGTTGGGTGACAAAGTTAAACAGGGTTCGGTGGTGTTGGTGTTGGAAGCCAGTGGGGCTGTATCTGCTCCTGCTGAGG
>JGI25930J51415_1000355_pt1 | contig 10191 bp, 12 predicted proteins | sample LauGreFa1BDMLBDN_2_FD_51415 | JGI IMG/M metagenome (IMG submission 51415) | reverse complement strand
GTCCCAATTGCCATTAAAATCGATTGATCAAAGGCAAGTTGATGAAAATGGACTAAGACAAACGTCAGGACGGGGACGATGATAAGGCCTCCGCCAATACCTAGAAGCCCTGATAAAATCCCGACGATACTTCCAGCAAGGATAAGGATGATTGCTTCAGTCAGCATTGGTATGATGTTTAATCAATCTAATAAGGCGATGCCTTAAAGGTGAATCTTCGAGGTTATTTAATAAATTTTCTAAGGCAAATTTAGCTTGAGCAGGAAAGCTTTTATCACGAGGCGGGGTGATTTTGGAGTTTTTAATTACTAATTTTATTTTTAAGGATTTAATNGGATTAGCAAANGGGATTTCTTTTTTAATGCCTTCATTCAAGTCCTTAAGCAGCGTGGACTCGATAAATTTTAATTTNCTCGCAATGCCACTATTTTCAACATAAATGGTCAAAACATCATCNTGAATNCCACCGACATGAGATAAAGGGGCTAGTTTGCTTGGAGCTTTGATAGACCATAGCTTTTGGTAGCCAGAAATAGAGCGATTTTTCTCTCTAATCAAGGAAAATACTTCACTTTCCAAAAGCTTGTTCACGGGCTTCATAAGTTATAATTATCTATTATTTAAGCTAAATTTTAGATTTCAATGCGAATTATCTTTGTAACAAATAGTACATCAAAGCCAAAAAGTGTCCATTTAGTGACTTTTATTGCCATACTATTTTTGTTCTTTATTGGTTTCATTCAAGGGATTAGCTGGCTTGATTCAAAATATAACGGCGACGTTGAAGAAAAAAAATCATTAATTAACCTTAAGCTTGACCTTAATTTGGGAAGTTTTCAAAAGAATTTAGATGTTTATGCAACTCAAATTGGCGAGCTCCAGGCCCGATTGATGCGCATAGATAATCAATCTCAAAGACTGCAAGACTTTGCTAAAGAAAAATTAAAAACAAATGAAAAAATTCCCAAACCAGCCCCTATCAAATCATCTGGCCAAGGGGGTCCTTTTGTGCCTGGAAAGAATTTTTCAGAAGCTGAGCTTCAGTCATTTATTGATAAGTTAACGCTNGATATTGAAAAACACGAAGAGCACTACAATAATTTAGAAGCCATTTATCTAAAACAAAGTGTTTTTAAAGATACTTTGCCAAATGCTTCNCCGGTTAACGCTCCTTTTAATTCATCTAGCTATGGCTGGAGAGTAGATCCTTTTTTAGGTGTGAGNGCTTTTCATGAAGGATTAGATTTTAGTGCAGACGCTGGCCAGCCCATTAAGGCAACTGCTGCAGGCATAGTGATAGCAGCTGAAGTCACGCCTGAGTATGGCAATATGGTTAGGATCTCTCATGGATCTGGCCTTGAAACAAGATATGCGCACGCGTCTAAATTATTAGTTAAAGAAGGTGATCGCATTAAAAAGAATCAAGTTGTAGCATTAGTAGGNAATACTGGAAGGTCGACAGGCCCTCATCTTCATTATGAAATCAGAATGAATGGTGAGTCTTTAGATCCTCGAAAATATCTACAATATTAATTATTTCAAATTATTTCGATTAAGAATATTCACATTATGTTAAAGACCCTTGTTAAGAATTTATTTGGAAGCAGAAACGACAGGCTTCTCAAAGATTATGGCAAAAAAGCCCAGCAAATAAATGCACTAGAAGATGCAACTAAAAAACTTAGTGATGCAGCTTTAAAAGCTAAGACCACTGAATTTAAAAAACGGCTTAACGAAGGACAAAAGTTAGATGANTTATTAATTGAGGCTTTTGCTGTTGTCAGAGAGACAAGTCGACGCGTATTAGAAATGAGACACTTCGATGTTCAGCTCATTGGCGGCATGGCGCTTCATGACGGAAAAATTTCAGAAATGCGAACAGGTGAAGGTAAGACGCTTGTTGCAACTTTACCGATATACCTTAATGCGCTTTTGGGTAAGGGCGTTCATGTCATTACTGTAAATGATTATCTTGCAAAAAGAGATGCAGAATGGATGGGCCAGATTTATAGATTCTTAGGTCTTGAAGTAGGTATTAATCTATCTAATATTTCAAGCGAAGAGAAGAAAAAAGCTTATGAGGCTGACATTACCTATGGCACAAACAACGAATTTGGTTTTGACTATCTCAGAGATAATATGATCTTCTCAAAAGAAGAGCGTGTTCAGAGAAAGTTACATTACGGTTTAGTAGATGAAGTTGATTCAATTTTAATTGATGAGGCGCGGACACCTTTAATCATTTCAGGGCAGGCTGAAGATAACGTTGATCTTTATACTAAAATTAATTTAGTTGTGGCAAAGCTTTCCAAACAAAAAACCGAAGAAGAAGGCGGTGATTATTGGATAGATGAAAAAGCACATCAAGTAGTTCTGTCCGAGAGTGGTCATGAGAATGTAGAGAAGCTATTAATTAAAGCAGGTCTATTGTCTGAGGAGTCGAGCTTATACGATGCAACCAATATTTCGCTCGTTCACCATATCAACGCATCATTAAAAGCTAGAAACCTATTCAACAAAGATCAACATTACGTGGTGAAAGACAATAGCATCATTATTGTCGATGAGTTTAGCGGAAGAATGATGCCTGGCCGCAGATGGTCAGAAGGTATTCATCAAGCTGTTGAAGCAAAAGAAGGCGTTGAGATACAAAAAGAAAATCAAACGCTAGCCTCTATTACATTCCAAAATTATTTTAGGATGTATGAGAAATTATCTGGTATGACAGGCACAGCTGATACTGAGGCTTTTGAATTTAATCAAATCTATGGACTAGAAACCATCATTATTCCTCCGCATCGAACCACGCAAAGAAAAGATATGATGGATAAAGTGTATCGCACTTCACAAGAGAGATATGCTGCCGTGATTGAAGATATTAAAGCATGTCAAAAAATTGATCAGCCCGTATTAGTAGGAACTACTTCGATTGAAAATTCAGAGCTCATTTCAGCATTACTTACAAAAGTAAAATTAAAGCATCAAGTATTGAATGCAAAACATCATGAAAAAGAAGCGCATATTATTGCGCAAGCAGGCCGTCCTGGGATGATTACTATTGCGACGAATATGGCAGGTCGCGGAACAGACATTGTACTTGGTGGAAGTATCGAGGCTGATATTCATGAAATTAAATTAAACGATAAATTAACTGAAAGCAAAAAAGAAAAAGCAATTAAAGACATTAGAGATGCATGGAAAGAACAAAACAGCTTAGTAGTTAAAGCAGGCGGTCTTCATATTATCGGCACTGAAAGACATGAATCAAGACGTGTAGATAATCAATTAAGAGGCCGTGCAGGAAGGCAAGGAGACCCTGGCTCGAGTCGTTTCTACTTATCATTAGAAGATTCGCTATTAAGAATATTTGCATCTGATCGCGTGTCAGCCATTATGGAAAAGCTAAAAATGCCAGAAGGTGAAGCGATCGAACATTCATGGGTCACAAAAGCCATTGAAAATGCACAAAGAAAAGTCGAGGGTCGTAATTTTGATATCAGGAAACAGTTACTTGAATATGATGATGTTGCAAATGACCAAAGAAAAGTGATTTATGAGCAAAGAAATGAATTGCTTGATTCAGATCAAACTGCTGAAACAGTTTCAGCAATGAGAGCTGACGTTCTTCGCAATCTTTCACAGAGTCATATTCCACAAGGCAGCATGGAAGACATGTGGGATATTCCTTCCTTAGAAAAAGTCTTATTCTCAGATTACGGATTAAGTCTTTCTATCCAAGGATGGATTGAAAAAGAACCCCAGATTAATATTGAAGACATTTATGACAGAGTTATTTCTCTTGCGAATAAACAATATCAAGAAAAAGAATCTTTGGTAGGTGCCCGGATGTCATTCGACATTTTGAAAAAACGGTTATGTTGCAAAGTATAGATCACCATTGGAGAGAGCATTTATCTTCACTTGATCATTTAAGGCAAGGGATTCATTTACGTTCTTATGCGCAAAAAAACCCGAAACAAGAATACAAGAAAGAAGCTTTTGAATTATTTGGGTATCTTCTAGATACGGTTAAGTCTGAGGTGACTCGTATTACGATGGTCGTGAAGATTAAGAATGAAGATGAAGTTAATGAGATTGATAAAAAAAATAAAGATGAAGTTAAAAAGTCATCGAGCAAAAAAGCTGACACAGAAGACGTGTTACCTAAAGTGGGTAGAAATGACCCATGTCCATGCGGAAGCGATAAAAAATATAAACATTGCCATGGCGCTTTAGAATAGTTAAAGAAAGTTAATTATGTTGATTGAATCTCCTTGTATTGGCGTTTGTCTCATCAATAAAGAGCACCATTTTTGTGAAGGGTGTTTTAGAAGCCAAGATGAAATTGCTCAATGGATAGCGTTAGATGAAACACAAAAAAAAGAGATTGTTGAATTAGCATCTGAAAGACAGATTAAGCTTATTTCGTTTTAGTTTTTAAGCTTTTTCTTATATTCGCATAAATCATAAATGACGCAAACACCACATTTTGGTTGTCTTGCAATACAAGTGTATCTTCCGTGTAGTATCAATAAATGATGCGCATCTTGCAAAAATTCTTTAGGCGTTAATTTAATTAATTTTTTTTCTACTTGAAGCACATTTTCTCCTGGTGCTAAGTTAATGCGATTCGCAATCCTAAATATATGAGTGTCTACTGCAATAGTCGGCTCATTAAAGATAGTATTTAAAATAACGTTCGCAGTTTTTCTTCCTACCCCAGGAAGCGCTTCAAGAGCTAATCGATCTTGAGGTATTTCACCTTGAAATTCTTTATTGATGATCTTCGCAGTTTCAAGTATGTTTTTAGCTTTTGTTTTATATAACCCAATTGTTTTTATACAAAGCTCAACATCGCTTAATTTCATTTGGGCAAGTTGTTTTGCATTAGGCGCTTTACTAAACAACAATAAGGTTGCTTTATTGACTGATTTATCAGTGGCTTGAGCAGATAAAATAACTGCGATCAGAAGCTGGAAAGGTGTCTGGTAAATAAGCTCTGTCGTAGGATGGGGTGTAGCTTTAGATAGCGCCTCAAAAATTTTAAATCGCTTTTGAGGATTCATAGGAAATGGACTAACGTGTTTCGATACGATTTTTTAGTGCGATGAGACAAGCCAGCCCAATAAATGCTCCGGGAGGTAAGATAGCCAAAAGAAAACCGTTGTAATCACTAAAAAAATGAATCACTAAATTGCTGGTAGAAGCGCCAAATATGAGATCAATACCAGAAAATAAAGTACCTTTACCAAAAAATTCCCTCATTCCACCAAGAAGTGCCAACACCAGAGCTAAACCAAGACCCATAAAAAGGCCATCAAAAAAAGAAGGGGCTGTTTCATTCTTGGCTGCAAAAGATTCAACGCGCGCTAATACAATACAGTTTGTAACAATCAGAGGAATGAAAATGCCTAAAGCTTTGTAAAGCGGATGAATATAAGCATGAATACTGAAATCGATGATTGTTACAAGTGAAGCTATGATAAGAATAAAAACAGGCACCCTAATTTCAGTGGGTATAAATTTTCTAATCGGCGAGACAGAGGCGTTTGATGCAGCCATTACAAGGGCTGTTGCTATACCAAGACTTAAGCCATTGATCACTGAAGTTGTGACAGCAAGAGTCGGGCATAGTCCAAGCAGTTGAACCACTCCTGGATTTTGCTTCCAAAATCCATCAAATGCAATTTTCTTAATATCACTCATGATGCAAATAGCCTTTTTTTATTTTCTTTTGAGTAAAGAAGACATTTGTACGTCGATTTAACGACAGCTCGAGACGTAATAGTTGCCCCAGATACATAGTCAAAATCACCACCATCTTTTTTAACGGCCCATTGTTTTTCTGATAATTTATCTAAAGATTTGAAATCAAAATTTTTAATCCACTGGCTTTTGTCAATCTCAATATAATCCCCCAAGCCTGGTGTTTCTTTGTGGGTAATAACTCTTACACCCAGTATTTTATCTTCTTGATCAATACCTACAAGTGTTTTGATTTCACCACTGTAGCCATCAGGCGCAATAGTCTCAATAATCACGGCAATCACTTGATTATTTTTTTTTGCTCGATAAACATCAATATTTTTTTTGTTTCCGAGGAGGGGATTGGGCTCAATAGAGATTGTATCTTTGACGAGATTATTATCATAAAGATTCGCCGGAATTACTTGGTTTAAAAAAATTCTTTTTGCTTTTGCGTCGCTTTCCTCAATTGGAGATTTTGTCACAAAGTAGAAAATACTTAGAGCCGTTGATGCTGCCAAAGAAAAGATAATCATAGTTGTTGCGGTGATTGATATTTTCTTAAAGTGATCTTTAAACATATATTTATTTATGACCGAAAATTCTTGGTTGAGTAAGACTATCAATAAGAGGCACGCAGATATTTAAAAACAATACCGCAAATGCAATCCCNTCTGGATAGCCGCCGAAAAGTCGAATGATAAGNACTAATAAAGCTATTCCCATACCAAAATAGATTTTTCCTTTAGGCGTTGTTGGGGCGCTTACTGGATCGGTGATAATAAAGAAAGCGCAGAGGATACTNCCACCGCTCATAATGTGNAACAGNGGAGANGCAAATGTATCAGGTGAAATGATATTAAAGAGTAAAGCTGAAACAAATAAGGTGGATAAAAAAGCAACAGGTAAATGCCATGAAATAATTTTCTCTTTGAGCATATAAAGACCACCAGCAAGATAACCTAAATTAATCAACTCCAATCCTCTTCCACCAACAAAACCAAATATTTTGTCTTGTTGAATCGTTGCTAAAGGGTGATTCAAAGTCAGTTGCGTTTTAATGTAATCAAGAGGAGGGGTCGCAGAGCTCATTGCATCGAGGGTTTCTTTTCGACAATAAGTTGCTATTAAAAATAACTTTAATTTGATCCAACCAGTCTGTATGACCAATCATAAGATTGGAAGGTATTTGCCAGTGCGTCATGATCGATGGAAATGAAATAAGTAAGATTGCGTATCCCACCATGGCTGGATTAAATAAGTTGTAGCCGAGTCCGCCGTATAAATGCTTACCAAAAATAATACAAAGAATTGTACCTAAGACAATAATCCACCAAGGTGCTATGGATGGAATAGAGAGGGCGAGAAGCCAAGCAGTGACGAGTCCGCTACCATCTAAAATAAACGGTTTGATCGGTAATTTTCTTATGGCAAGAATGGCACTTTCAGTCAATATGACTGTAACAGATGCGAGAAGAATATTTATAATGACGCCTAGACCAAAAACATAAACATACAAAGCTATACCAGGAATGAGGGCAAGCAAAACCTTAAGCATAATTATGCTGATTGACGGTGCATTAACAACGTAAGGAGATCTATTTTCCATATTAGTTTTTTATATTTTCTTGTTGGGTTTGTTTAACTCTATCCATAGCCGCAGCAATTGTTGATTTTTTCTCATCATCAGCTTGCTTCTCTTGAGCTCCTAGGGCTTTTTGTGCATTTCTTTCAGCACGTTCTTTTTTCTCCCTTTCTATTCTTGCAAGCCTAAAGTCATTTCTTTCTCTGGCTGTGTTTGCAGCTTCTTTCGATTTATCTTGCGCAATAATTTCACTTTTTGCATATCTATAAAATTGTACGAGTGGAATATTACTTGGGCAAACATAAGTACAGCATCCACATTCAATACAATCGAATAAATTGTAATCTCTGGCTTTTTCAAGCTGAGAAGATTTTGAAAACCAATATAATTCTTGAGGCTGTAAGTTAACTGGGCAGGCATCGGCACATCGAGCACAACGAATACATGGCATCACAGGTTTTGGCGCAGGGAATAATTCTGGTGAACTTTCGATAACACAATTCATCGCTTTAGTTACAGGCACATGAATTGATGGCAAATCAAATCCCATCATAGGACCACCCATAATAAATTTTTTTGTTTTGTTCGGAGACCACCTGCAGCAATTATGAGTTCTGATAAAGGTGTTCCGAATAATGCTTCATAATTTTGAGGTACTTTAACGGCCCCTGTGATTGTTACAATTCGACTGATAGATGGCTCGCCAAATTCAAGATATCTATAGATAGCTGCTACCGTAGCTACATTAAATACTTGAATACCCAAATCTACAGAGCGCTTTTCTTTCGGAACTTCTATACCCATTAAGAGATAAATGAGTCTTTTTGCATCGCCGCTTGGATAAAGTGTTGGAACCACTTTAATTTCAATGGACGTTTTTTGAGCTGCTTTTTTTAGCGCTTCATAGGCTTCAGTTTTATTATTTTCAATACCGACTACACACTCTTTTGCGCCGAGGATCGTTTGGGCAATTAATGACCCTTGAATAATTTCATCAGCTCTTTCTCTCATTAACATATCGTCACAAGTGATGAATGGTTCGCACTCTGCAGCATTAATAACTAAAGTATTGATGAGCTGACTTTGATTTATTTTTAATTTCATGTGGGTTGGAAATACTGCGCCACCTAAACCTACAATTCCTGACTGAGAAATCGCTTCAATTAATTTATTGCGGTCGAGTGTTTTCCATGAGATTGGTTTTTTTTCAACCCATGTGTCTTTAAAGTCTGGTTCGATTGTGATACAAAAATCAGGCAGGCCGGATGGATGAGGGAGTATTTCCTCACTGATTTTTACGACCTTCCCAGATGTGGGCGCATGAATCGCCGCGGAAATATTACCATCAGCTTCGGCAATAATTTGACCTTTAAGGACTTGATCGCCGGGCTTGACTTTAAGTTTTGCAACATGACCGACATGCTGCCTTAAAGGAAGTATTAATTTCTTTGGGATAGGTAATTTTGCAATAGGAAGGCGAGTTGATACGGTTTTGTTTTCATCCGGATGAACGCCACCATTAAATTTAAAAATATTTTCTAATTGCATAACAAACCCATCAGGCCTTTTGAGTTTTTTGAATATTATAGATAGGATATTTCCATTTCCATGATGCAGAATTTTCATGAACGGGCTCCATGGTAATGCAGTCTACTGGACATGGAGGTAAGCATAATTCGCAGCCGGTGCATTCGCTTGCGATAATAGTATGCATTTGTTTTGCTGCACCCAAGATAGCATCTACTGGACATGCTTGAATACATAAAGTGCATCCGATGCAAGTAGCTTCATCGATAAGTGCAACCGATTTTGGCTTCTGAACACCATGTTCTTGATTGAGCGGTTTAAACTCCACCCCCATGAGTTCTGCTAAAGCTTTAGCGCCAGCATCGCCTCCAGGAGGACATTGGTTAATATCAGCTTCGCCTTTAGCAATCGCATTGGCGTATGGTTTGCAACCTGGGAAGCCACATTGGCCACATTGTGTCTGAGGAAGAATAGCGTCAATTCTGGCAACCATAGGATCGCCATCCACTTTAAATCTAATGGCGGAATAACCTAAGACCAATCCTAAAAGGATGGCGAGAAAAATCATCACAAGAAGTGCGGTAACCATTAACGATCCAAGCCCGCGAATCCCATAAATGCAAGACTCATAATGGAGGCTGTTACAAGCGCTATTGCAGTCCCTTTAAATGGCAATGGTATTTCAGCGCCTTCTAGACGCTCTCTTATGGATGCAAATAGAATGAGCACTATTGAAAAACCAATAGCACCGCCGAATCCAAATAATGCGGATTCTATAAGAGTATGGCTTGATTGCGCATTCAAAAGAGGGATGCCTAGAACAGCACAATTGGTCGTGATGAGGGGTAGAAAAATACCCAGTAATTGATAAAGCAATGGAAAGTTTTTTTCCATTAACATTTCAGTGAATTGGACAACACCCGCAATGACCAAAATAAATGAAAGCGTTCTCAGGTAGACAAGATCATTTGGTTCAAGAAGGTAGTGATTAATTGCCCAGCTTGTCATTGAGCCTATAGTTAATACAAAAGCGGTGGCAGCAGACATGCTGATTGATGTTTCTAGTTTCTTAGATACCCCCATAAAAGGGCAAAGCCCTAATATTTTTACTAACACAATATTATTGACTAATACCGTGCTAATGATGATTAAGAAATAGTGTTGAATCATAAAGTTAAATTATACGTTTAAAATTGCAGAAAATATTTATAGCTCAGAACTATGACTATTAAGTCTTTTGGAAGTTTAGGATCTTTTTCCCAGTTGAAATATATCAATAATTCTATATTACTTCAAAGAATAAAGTTTTATAGTAATATAACTATTTTATATAT
>JGI25930J51415_1000350_pt1 | contig 10259 bp, 10 predicted proteins | sample LauGreFa1BDMLBDN_2_FD_51415 | JGI IMG/M metagenome (IMG submission 51415) | reverse complement strand
CGGTATGACGTTGTAAGAAATTGTGCGTGGAAACTTGACGGCAGGTTTGAATGCAATTGCCTCACCGTCATAAGTGAGTTCGTTTGCATTNGACGCACCTGTCTTTATNTGTTCNTGCAATTCATCTACACCAGAAACACCCATACCGCTGACGGCTTGGTATGTGCTTGCGACCATTCGCACCAGTGATGCGGCGTCGTGCAATGGCTTGAGCACTGGCATTGCCGCCATTGTTGTGCAATTCGGATTTGCGATGATGCCGAGTTTGGCGTTCGCAATATCTTCGGGGTTGACCTCAGAAACGATTAGAGGAACATCTGGGTTCATTCGCCACGCCGACGAGTTGTCAATGACGATTGTGCCTTGCTTTGCGTATTTCTCAGCAATCGCCCGAGAAGTTGTAGCGCCAGCCGAGAAAATTGCGATGTCCAGATCGCTTGTGTCGGCTGTTGAGGCATCTTCAACCTTAATTTTTTGGCCGTTCCATTCGATTATTGAACCGGCTGATTTTGCAGATGCGAAAAACCGAACCGATGTCGCAGGAAAGTTTCGTTCGATCAACAGAGTGCGCATCACACTGCCGACCATGCCGGTTGCGCCGACAATGCCGAGAGATAGTTTTTTTGTCACGCGTTTAGGATACTTGAGCGACCAACCACCAGTGGCTTGGATTAATTCTGTTTGTCGGTATGGTCTGCACACTGTTCTTTCGCGATGCAGCAACTGCCAATTTGCGCTTCACCGAATGGAATATTTTGATCTCACGCAGTTGCGACTCAAAGTCTTGTAAGACCGTGTCTGGTTTTAGTCTGTTGGCTTGCCATCCCAATCGAGTTGACCACCGCCATCGCGCAAGACGTCGACCCAAAACAGGCATTTTCCATAATCGGCGCACAGCAATGCCAAGAGGAACGAGCACAACGTCGCTGGCAACCCATGTGCGAAAATTGAGCACGATTAAGCCCCCGCTACGGGTCACACGAATTGCTTCACTGACCAAGTTGAGAGCGTCTTGTGGCTGGCAGTGTTGCAAAGTTATATAAGAAAACGTCATATCGACAGATTTGTCGGCGCGACCAAGAGTTTTGCCGTTTGCAACATGCAATGTGCTCAGTCGATCAATTCGGCCAAATCTTGCGACAGTTTGCCGACAGCGCTCGAGAAACGCCGAGTCGACATCGGCAGCGATAACCGCGTTGCACCGATTTGTGAAGCTTGATGTCATACGGCCGATGCCACTGCCGATTTCTAACAGTGTCGAGTTTCCGAATTGAAATGACTCGAGTTGTAATAACCGAATGTAACGCTGCACTTCTTTGTCGCCAGTTTCAACGAATGCCTTAAGTGTTAGTTCGTCACCAGTTTCGTTGTTAAAGACCCATCCGGTTTCACGTACAACATCGTCTGCAGTCAAGTCATTGTCGGCGAGGTTGCCAGCGGAGTTCCATGGCAGGTGATGTGCGCGCAAACTAATAGCGCGACGAGACTTCATATTGAGAACAATTTAGTTGCTATTTTCGCACTGGTAGAGGCGCTGAATAGTCCTCGCCACTGTCTAGATCAAATGCCGTGTGCAAAGACCGAATAGCTTTTTCAAGCATTGGCGCAGCCACAACAACTGAGATTCGAATCGTGCTCGTCGAAATCATTTCGATGTTGACGTTATTGTCAGCCAAAACGCGAAACATTTTCGCGGCGATGCCAGGGCTTGACTTCATGCCAGCACCAACTAGTGAAATCTTTGCAATATTCGTGTCTTGAGTTACACCTGTTGCGCCTACTTGCTTGGCGATTCTTTCGACGATTGGTTGTGCGTTGGCGACGTCTGTTTTCGGCAAAGTAAACGAAATGTCAGTTGTACCTGCTGTCGAAGTGTTTTGCACGATCATGTCGACGTTTACGTTTGCGCTTGCTAGTGGTTCGAACAATGCGGCTGAAACACCAGGCTGGTCAGGCACGCCGAGCACTGTGATCTTTGCGTCACTGGCGTCGTGAACCACGCCCGAGATTATTGGTTCTTCCATGTTTTGTTCTCCTTTTCGTACTTCACCTGTGACCCATGTTCCTTGCTCCCANGTAAAACTTGAGCGCACATGAATCGGCACATTGTGGTTGCGCGCAAACTCGACGCTTCGCAATGCCAACACTTTGCTGCCGGCACCTGCCATCTCGAGCATCTCGTCGAATTCAAGGTGCTTTAGTTTGCGAGCCTGAGGCACAATGCGTGGATCAGCAGTAAAGACACCCGTTACATCTGTATAAATTTCACATACGTCGGCTTTCAGTGCGGCAGCAAGNGCAACAGCAGTGGTGTCACTACCGCCGCGACCAAGTGTCGTGATTTCTTTTGCGGTACTAACCCCTTGAAAACCGGCGACGACAGCAACTTTGCCTTCGCTGAGTGCTTCGCGAACTCGATCGCCCTTAATTTCTAAAATTTTTGCTCGACCGTGCACCGTGTCCGTGATGATGCCTACTTGACTGCCTGTAAAACTCATCGCATCAACGCCTAGATCTTGAAGCGCCATGCAAAGCAGCGACATGCTGATGCGTTCACCGGTTGTCAGCAACATATCCATTTCACGACCGGTTGGCGCCGAAGATACTTGACGAGCGAGGTCCAACAGATTGTCGGTGGCTTTGCCCATTGCCGAAACAACAATTACCAGCTGGTTGTCCTGAGCTTTTGTCGCTGCAATGTGGCGCGCGACATTGCGCATCCGCTCAGGGTCGGCAACTGATGTGCCTCCATATTTTTGAACGATCAACGCCACGGGCTTCAACGCTACCTCTACTCGTGTTGCCGACCTGTAGCATTTTCACCTCATGGGCACAGATAAACGCAATCGTCAAAAAGAGAATCGTCGAGCTCGCCAAAGCGAACTTGAAAAGCAAATTCAACGACAGAAATTGGTTCGCCGCAGCACTCGAATCGCACTGCTCGTTGGCGTTGTTGTCGCAATTGTTGCCGTCATCAGCTTGTGGCCCGAGGGCGAAAGTGCGACTGCGCCCGAAACAACCGAAACTTCGGTTGCTGAAACAACTGTCGCGCCTGCACCGGCAGGACCTTTTGAATTTGGTGAAGGCGAGTGTGCACCAACTGATGGCTCAGGAGATCAAGTTCGAGAATTCGCCGCCGCGCCAAAACTTTGCATCGACCCAACGAAGTCATATACAGCACTAATCACAACCAACAAAGGCGATCTGACCGTGGTGCTCGACCCAACAAAGGCGCCAGGTACGGTTAATAACTTCGTTAACTTGGCACGATCAAAATATTTTGACAACACCGTTTGTCATCGTGCAATACCAACTTTTGTTGTTCAGTGTGGTGACCCGACTGCAACGGGCACCGGTGGCCCTGGTTATGCAATCTCCGACGAATTGCCAGCAGCGGGCGAATACAAACTTGGCTCACTGGCGATGGCCAACTCGGGGCCAAACACAAATGGCAGCCAATTCTTCATAATTTCTGGTGAGCAAGGCATGACACTTCCACCGAGCTACTCGCTGTTTGGTCAAGTGACAACAGGTCTTGACACAACATTGCCCGCGCTAGATAAGGCGGGCAACAGCGACCCAGTAACAAACGGTGTGCCACCAACAGAAGAAATTCGAATAATCACGGTAAAAATAACCGAGAGTTAATTTTCGTTAATCAAGCAAATCTGCGCGAAGCGTGGCGAAAGTTTTTTCGTCAACACCGATTTCTCGCAAAAAGTTCTGCACAGATCCATGTTTCGTATTCAAGCCATCAAGAACAATTGTCATTGCGCGCGGGTCTGAAGCGGCAAAACGAGCCGGCATGTTGGCGTATGCGTCCGCTAATTCAGGTTGTTTAACTTTGGCCCACTCGATTAGGCGTTGCATACCCTCAACGGTTTTACCGTAATCAGCGCTGATAATTTCGTCGGGCACGCCAAGAATCGACAAGATAAATGCGGCGAGCACTCCAGTGCGATCTTTGCCAGCAGCACAATGAAAAACTGCAGGCAATACATCTTGGGCGGCGATCAATTTGATTGCATCGGCAAATTTATCTGAAGCGCGGTCGAGCATTTCGCGATATGCCCAAACCAAAAACTCGACAACGTCTTCAATCTCGGGTGTATCGCCGTCATTCCAAGTCGCATCAATAATCGGCAAGTGATGAAAATTGACAGGAAATTGTTTTATGGGAAATGTTCCACGATTTTGCACTTCTTTTTGAGTTCGTAAGTCAATGACGGTTTGCACGCCGAGGTCAATGACAGTTTGTGCATCTTGTGGAGTAAGCCTGTAAAGGCCATCAGCGCGAAACAGAGTTCGCCACTTCGTAACTTGACCAGTGACTGTTGGATAGCCCCCTAAGTCTCGAAAATTATGGACTGCCTCTAGACCGATCAATCTTTTTGGGTCACCGACTAGACCATTTACATGTTGACTGTTCACTTGCCCGAGGTTATCTGTGCCGAGTTAATGCAGGGTGTTCTTCAAGCCACGGTTTGGCAAACTAATCGGGCGCTACTACAGTCGCACGGGTGAAACTTGTTGGGGTAATTGGCTCGGGCATCATGGGCTCGGGTATTGCCGAAGTAATCGCCAAATCAGGAATCGACGTCGTGATTCGATCTCGCAGTCAAGAGACAGCTGACGCAACCAAGAATGCGATTGAAAACAGTCTCAAAAAACAATTAGCAAAATCAAAAATTACCCAAGAACAACTCGATGCGGCAATGTCCCACGTTTGCGTAACAAGCAAACTCGAAGATTTAGCAAATTGTGATCTGATAATCGAGTCAGTGGCTGAAGATCTCGCAACAAAAAAAGAGCTTTTCGCTGCACTCGANAAAGCAGTTAAGCCAAGCTGCATTTTGTCAACAAACACGAGCACTCTGCCCGTGATTGAAATGGCCAAAGTTACAAATCGCCCAGACAAAGTGTGTGGAATTCATTTTTTTAACCCCGCAGTTTTGATGCCACTAGTCGAAGTAGTTCGGCCGATAACGGCGAGCGATGAGACAATCGCTCTAGCCAACAGTTTTGTCGCAGCCTGCACCAAAGATGCAGTTCAAGTTGTTGACCGTGCCGGTTTTATCGTCAATGCGTTGCTTTTTCCATATTTGAATAATGCAATTGCGATGTTCGAGGCGGGCACAGCAACTATGGAAGATATTGATGTGGCAATGAAGGGTGGCTGCAATTTTCCGATGGGTCCGTTTGCACTGCTCGATCTTGTTGGCCTCGATACGTCGGCGGCGATTCTTAATGCACTTCACGCAGAATTTAAATCAGCCAATCTTGAACCACGACCAATGTTGAAGAAACTGGTCAGCGAGGGCAAGCTTGGTCGAAAAACTAAACAGGGTTTTTACAGCTACTAATTTCAAACAAAATGAAATTCAACGACTTGCCATCAAGTCTTGGCGAGTCTGTGTGGGAGTTTCCCGACAAAACAGATGGCCACGTCATGATGTCGTCGGTCGGGGTGCCGACCTTGAGCCAGAAACATTGATTTATGCATATCGACACGGTGTGTTTCCGATGGTTTCAAACGAAACATTGGCACAGATAGCGATTTGCTTTGGTGGTCGCCCCAGATGCGAGCCATAATTCCACTTGATGGTTTGAAAGTTTCACGCACAATGCGACGTAGCGCAAAAAAATTCGAAATTCGAGTTGACACACAATTCGAAAACGTGATGCGCAATTGCGCTGCACCACATCGCGACAATGGGTGGATCACTGAAGAATTCATCGATGCATATGTCAAATTGCATCATCTCGGATGGGCTCACAGCATCGAGGTGATTGATGAGAGTGGTTTGCTTGCGGGTGGTCTTTATGGCGTGCGAATCAACAAGTTTTTTGCGGGAGAGTCAATGTTTCACCTTGTGCGTGATGCCTCAAAAGTTGCGCTTATGGCTCTCGTCGAGACGATGAATTCATCGAATATGTCGCTTCTTGATGTGCAGTGGCTTACCCCACACTTGGCAAGTCTGGGCGCTGTCGCAATTAAGCGTGATGAATACCTGCGCCGCCTCGAAGTTGCCGTAACCCAATAATCTCGCGCCTAGCCTTAACTAGTGGTGAGCGACTCAAAAAACACGACTAAGCGAGACGAGCCATGGGTGATGCGCACCTACTCGGGTCACTCAAGTGCTCGCGCATCAAACGAGTTGTATCGCACAAACTTGGCGCAAGGACAAACAGGATTATCAATCGCATTTGATCTGCCAACTCAAACCGGTTACGACCCTGACCACATTCTTGCTCGCGGTGAAGTCGGCAAAGTTGGTGTTCCAGTCGCGCACCTCGGTGACATGAAGACATTGCTTGACGGCATTCCGCCGAGCGAGATGAATACCTCGATGACGATCAATGCAACTGCAGCATGGCTGTTGGCTCTTTACGTTGCAAATGCAAATGAACAAGGTGTTGCAACCGCTGATTTACGTGGCACAACACAGAACGACATTCTCAAAGAATATTTATCGCGCGGAACTTTCATTTTTCCGCCACAGCCATCCAAACGAATCATCGTTGACATGATTGCTTGGTGTGCAAAAAACGCACCAAAGTGGAACCCGATAAATATTTGCTCGTATCACCTTCAAGAAGTCGGCGCCACACCGGTGCAAGAGATTTCTTTTGCGCTCGCAAATGCGATCGATATTTTGGATGCGGTCAAAAGTAGCGGTCAGATTTCTGACCAAGAGTTTCCGCAAGTCTTTGCTTCGTTTTCTTTTTTCGTCAATGCGGGCATTCGATTTATCGAAGAGACCTGCAAGATGCGTGCTTTCGTAAAACTTTGGGACCGAATTGGCCGTGAACGCTATTCGATTACTGACGAACGCGCACTGCGTTTTCGATACGGAGTTCAAGTTAATTCATTGGGTTTGACCGAGGCGCAGCCCGAGAACAATGTTCAAAGAATTGTTTTAGAGATGCTGGCAGTGACACTTTCGAAAGACGCACGGGCGCGCAGTGTGCAACTTCCTGCATGGAATGAAGCCCTTGGTCTGCCGCGCCCGTGGGATCAACAATGGTCATTGCGAATGCAGCAAGTCTTGGCGTTTGAGACCGATCTTTTGGAATACGAAGATATTTTCAATGGCTCACATGTGATCGAAGCGAAAACCAACGAACTCGTTGAGCAAGCATGGGCTGAAATGAACGAAATTTTGAATCTTGGTGGTGCATTCGAAGCCGTAGAAACGCTTAAAGGTCGTCTCGTGCAATCGATGTCGAGTCGCACAAGCCGTATTGAAAAAGGCGATCAGCGCGTGATCGGCGTAAATGCGTTCACTCAAACGGCACTTTCTCCGCTCGGTGGCACCGACAATATTTTGAAAGTTGATCCGAAAATCGAAAAGCAAATGGTTAAAGAACTTGAAAAGTGGCGCAAGTCTCGTGATCAGCAAGCTGTTGATCGGGCATTGACTTCTCTAAAAACTGCCGCAGAAAATAAAACNAATCTGATGCCTCCATCAATTGAGTTAGCGATCGCAGGCGGCACAACGGGCGAGTGGTCTCAAGCNCTTCGTAATGTCTTTGGTGAATTTCGTGCCCCAACCGGAGTTGGTGGTTCGTCCGGACGANATGGTCAGTTGTTAGATCAAGTANTTGAGTTTGTAAAGACAATCGCTGGTGGGCCGCCGAGGCTCTTGGTTGCCAAACCAGGCCTGGATGGACACTCGAGCGGTGCCGAACAAATCGCAGTTGCGGCCCGTGATTCAGGAATGGAAGTTGTGTATAGCGGCATTCGTTTGACGCCAGAACAAATCGCCGCCTCAGCACGCGATGAAGATCCCGACGTAATTGGTTTGTCGATTCTTTCTGGTTCGCATCTTGACCTTGTGCCTGAAGTTATGTCAGAACTAAAAAAACTCAAAGTTAGTTCGCCTGTTGTCGTCGGCGGAATTATTCCTGAAGATGATCGTGCTCGACTAAAGAAGTTAGGCGTTGCTGCTATTTATACGCCAAAAGATTTTGATATCGCCAGAATCATGCGCGATATTGCAGAACTAGCCGTAAGTAGACGAGAGAATTAACTCAGGGTTTCATCGTTGTCGATGGAGCGACGGGTATGAAGCCGTTTGCNGGCGGAAAAATCAATTCTTGACCAGCTTCAACTCGGTCTGGATCGGTGATTCCGTTCATTTCCATGAGCACTCGCATATCCAAGCGATTTGTTTCGGCGATTCNAAAAAGGGTGTCACCAAGTTGCACGATGTAACGAATCGGCGCNACATAAATAGTCGTCGTTGCAACAAAAGTTGTCTCTGTTGCCTCAATCGTCGTGGGTGGCGGCGTGTCAACACCGCGCTGTGCAAAGAACAGTGAAAGTAAACCGCTCACGATCGTCACTGCAAGAAGTGACTTTCGTAAATTTCCGGCAAGAAACATGCTTACTGATATTAGGCGTGAGATTAGTAAATTGGCTGTCATCGTGCTTACAGCAACCTCTAGTGTGAGCATATGAAAGTGCTCGCTGCAGTCGACAAATTTCGTGGCACTGCAACTGCTGCTCAAGTCGCAACTGCAATTGGCCATGCGTGTTGGCAACTTGGCCATGATTGCATTGAGCGACCGTTAGCCGACGGAGGTGAGGGCACGCTTGATGCGCTCGGCGGAGCAAATCGAACAACTCTTGTCACCGGTCCACTTGGTAAGCCTGTTCANGCACCNTGGCGTTTGCANCGCGGAACTGCAGTTATCGAAATGGCTTGTGCATCTGGCTTGATGCTCGCTGGCGGCAAGCNAGAAAATGATCCGATTGCTGCAACAACTACNGGTACAGGTGAGTTGATTGATGCTGCTCTTGATCTCGGCGCCAAACGAATAATTGTTTGTCTCGGCGGCTCAGCGACAACCGATGGAGGACTCGGTGCTGTTAAGGCAATTCAAACTCCGGCTCGGCTCAAAGGTGTTGAGTTCGTTGTGGCTTGCGATGTCACCACCAAATTTACGGACGCCGCAAAGGTTTTTGCCCCACAAAAAGGCGCGTCGNCTGCGCAGGTTCAGTTTTTGACAACTCGACTCGAGAAACTTGTTCAGGTTTATCAACAAAGTTACGGAGTTGATGTCTCTGAAATTTCTGGTGCTGGTGCTGCGGGTGGTTTGGCCGGTGGCTTGGCTGCACTCGGTGCACAACTGGTGCCAGGTTTTGATCTCGTGGCTGAAGAAGTTGAACTTGATGTTTTGTTGTCAGATATCGACATGGTTATCACGGGCGAAGGTTTTATGGATAGTGAGAGTTTTGCCGGCAAAGTTGTTGGCTCAATGTCTGAGCTTGCTAACGAACGAAAAATTCAAATTGCAGCAATCTGCGGTGAGATTCACCCCGATGTGCGTTCAAAAATGAATAGTGTGAGCCTTGTCGAAACTTTTGGTCGCGAAGAGGCGTTCGCTCAACCTTTGCATTGCATTGAGCATGCCGCGCTAAAGATATTGCGCGATTTAAAGATTTAGTTTGTTTCTTAGCCTGTAGTTGTCGTGACGGCAGGTACAACCGGCACACTGACTGCAGCACCTGTGCCAAGCGGCTTGCCCGCTAAGTCTGTGCCGAGAAGAATCAAGACTGTTGCTTCACCGAGATTTCCAGATTCGGTCGGAATCGGCTCTGGCATCGCTGCAATACCTACACCGCCGAGCGCATTTGCCACAGCGGCTGCAGCTTGTTCGCTACCCAATAGGTAGTAAACAACCGTCACAGTTTGTTTCGGAGTTATCTCGCTCTTGTTATTTGCTGGCTGAACGATGTAACCGCGACCCTGAAGTTCTGTTGTTAACTGTCCGGCACTTCCTGAAATACCAGACGCATTTGTGACTTGAATCTTGAATGAGGTCAAAACCAAAGTTGTTGGTACTACAACTTCACCCACTGTTGTTTGTGTCGGATCAACGGTTGTTTCAGTTTCGGCAACAGTTGATTGACCAGTTTGATCGTTGCGGATGTCGCGCAGAATAAAAAAACCGAGTAAAACAGCCAGAACGGCAATAATGATCGAGAGCGTTGAATTCACATTTGTGGTACCACTTGACTGGCGACGTTCAGAAGGGGCGCGACGAGGGCGTGATTGTTCTTGGCTCATACCTATATAACTTACCTCTAACGAGTTACTTCAATTAGGTTTTGAGCCGAGGGTGGGGATTGAACCCACGACCTACCGCTTACAAGGCGGTTGCTCTGCCACTGAGCTACCCCGGCGTCTTAATTGCGCAATCAGTGTACGGTCGAATTTGCTACCTAGACGACTATTTGTTATGAGTGCGAG
>JGI25930J51415_1000349_pt1 | contig 10281 bp, 12 predicted proteins | sample LauGreFa1BDMLBDN_2_FD_51415 | JGI IMG/M metagenome (IMG submission 51415) | reverse complement strand
TTTGTAAACATGCGGATTCACCGTCATGACAGTGTCTGTTGTGATGAGCCATGTGTACCCATCGGCAGGGGCCCTTGATGCAGCAGCACTGCCAATGTTGCCGCCGGCTCCCGGTATATTTTCGATAATAACGGCTTGCTTCAACGCAGCTTGGACCTTGTCTGACACGGTGCGAATCACAATGTCACTGGGCCCGCCCGGCGGATAGGGCGCAATGACTTTAATAGCGCGTTGTGGCCAAGTTTGCGCGAACGCAGTGAATGAAAAACACAGGCCTACGAAGCACGAAATGAAAGTTCGCTGAAGGGATGTCATCTTGTTTCCTAGTCAATCAAAGATTCCAACATTTTCCAATGTTTGCACGAGTGATGGGCACTTTAAAAATCACTTTACCCCCTCCAAAACCCGAAAGAAATATGTCATAATCTACGACTTCGCAATCCGCCCGGGTGGTGAAATTGGTAGACGCAGGGGACTCAAAATCCCCCGCCGCAAGGCGTGCCGGTTCGATTCCGGCCTCGGGCACCATCGATTTGCATCAAATCGATTAGACTCTATTGCGTAATGCACATCCTCTTGATACTCGCATTAGCTGTGTTGTTTCCTGCAACACACATCCTAAGTGGATGGCTGTTTGACTTTGCCACCATTAACGACCATATCTCGCTAATATATTTGCCGGCGTTTCTGCGCCTGTTCAACTTGCTCATCTTGGGGCCGGTATTCGGCACCCTGTCAACCATCTTGGGCTGCCTTTTGCTCCTGCAGCAATTTAATGAACCCATAGAGCTTGAATTGCTCAACGTTGCCTGTTCAAGCGCTGGTCCTTTGATCGCACTCATTGGATTCAAGATTTACTGGAAAAGGGAAGTGAAACTCACCTCTCTGCAAGACTTGGCCACCCTCACCCTCATTTATTGTGTCTGCAATACGATCATTCATCACGCCGCTTGGGTGCTCATTGGTGAATCTGAAGCACTTGAGTTGACTGAGGTCTTTTGGATGTTTTTGGGCGATCTCAATGGCGCACTGCTAGGCGCCTATCTGATGAAAGCCATGCTCGATTATCTTGAGAAAAAAGGCGTTAAGTTTTCAGGCTTTTAGCCGCCCAAAAACCAACGGCTCACTTCTACTTGCCATCAGTCATTTGAGCTGCTGTGCTTTTCAACCCTTGCGCAATGGTGGGATACAGCAAGCGAACCCTCAGCTCTTTTTTGAGTCTGTCATTGTTCAAACGCCTTGACTCACTCATGAAGCTCAACAGCATCAGGGGCAAGGTATCTTGTGCTTGACTTCTGGGCACACGCGGAGGGCGCTTCAGACCCATTAGATCGGCTGCCAAATCGAAATAATCACCCATCTTCATTTGGCTGTCATCGCACACGTGGAAAACACGCTGCGGCTTGCCTCGCCACAACGCAGCCACGCAGGCCCTTGCTAAATCATCAGAATGAATGTGATTGGTATACACATCGTCTTTTTTCAAGAGAACCGGCGTCCCCTTCAAAAGCCTTTCACGCGGGGTGCCATTAGGGCGATCGGGCGCGTAGATACCGGGTATGCGCAAAATGCTGCTGCGGACACCCGATTTACCAAAGAATCGAATGGTGTTTTCTGCATCAACTCGCCGAATGGCTCTTGGCGTATGCGGCTTAACGGGCCTAGATTCAGGCACCCACTGCCCTTGGCAATCGCCATATACGCCACTGGTAGACCCATAAACAAGCGCTCTGGGCAAAGCCCTTTTGTGAAGCGCACGCACCAAATTCAAAGTGCGCGAATCGGTCGACCAGGTCCCCACTCGGTCTGAGGGGGGTGGGGCTAAATGAAGTACTCGGGTAGCCCACCCGGACAATCGTTGCAATGACTCAGAATGGTCCAAATTGCCAACAAGGGGCGTGATGCCTTGAGCCCTCAAACCCACTGCCTTTTCGGGACTGGAGGTCAATGCCAAGACCCGAGTTCGGCCAACCAACTGTTTGGCTGCGCGTTGACCTACATCACCACATCCGATGATCAAAACACGCTCTTTTCGAAAGCGGGCAGGTAAAGCACCTAAAGGGGTTTGGTTTGAAGGCAAAATCGGGGGGTTGTGGAATTTAAGACCCCCCTAGGATAACGAAAACATGAGCTTCCAAATTACCGTCGAGCCAAGTGGCCGTACTTTTAGTGCAGATAGCAGCGAAACTTTGTTGGCGGCCGGCATTCGCCAAGGCATAGGCCTTCCCTATGGCTGCAAAGATGGGGCTTGCGGTTCCTGCAAATGCAAGAAGATTTCTGGCACGGTGGTGCATGGTGAGCACCAAGCCAAAGCTTTGAGCGCAGAAGAAGAAGCCCAAGGCCTGATCTTGACCTGCTGCTCGACCGCGCAAAGCGACTTGGTGCTGGAATCGCGACAAGTGACGGAAGCAGGCAGTTTCCCCATTAAGAAAATGCCTGTGCGCGTGGTCAGCTTAGAAAAAAAATCACACGACGTGATGTCCATCATCATGCAACTCCCCGCTACCGACGTCATGCAGTTTCATGCGGGCCAGTATGTCGAGTTTTTATTGCGTGATGGCTCGCGCCGGAGTTACAGCATGGGCAATGCACCTCACACGCTAGACCCCGCTGCACCCAAAGTAGAGTTGCACATTCGTCACATGCCTGGCGGCAAGTTCACCGACGTGGTGTTCAGCACCATGAAAGAAAAAGACATCTTGCGCATTGAAGGCCCCTATGGCAGTTTCTACTTGCGCGAAGACTCTCAAGCACCCATGATTTTGTTGGCTTCGGGCACCGGCTTTGCGCCCATCAAAGCCTTGATTGAGCACATGCAACACAAAGGCATCACAAGGCCTGCCACACTTTACTGGGGCGGTCGCCGACCTTCCGATTTGTACATGAACGACTGGGTTGAAGAGCACGTCAAAGCCATGCCCAACTTAAGTTACGTTCCGGTGGTGTCCGATGCATTGCCAGAAGACGCATGGGCTGGCCGCACAGGTTTTGTGCACCAAGCTGTCTTGCAAGATCACCCAGATCTGAGTGGCTTCCAGGTCTATGCCTGCGGCGCCCCCATTGTGGTGGACTCTGCACGCGCAGACTATCTAGGCAAAGCAGGATTACCTGAAGAAGCCTTCTTCGCCGATTCATTCACCACTGAAGCCGACAAGGCCAAGGAGTCCAACTGATGCGCACATCTCTCATTTTGACAAAACGCCTGTGTCTCCATACTGGCATCGCATTGCTAACTTTGATCGGCGCCAACACCCTCCACGCGCAGCCCTTGGACAAGCCCATTCGCCTGGTCGTACCCTATGCACCTGGTGGCCCCATTGATGTCACAGCCCGTGCCTTGGCAGAACGCGTAAAAGACTCATTGGGCGTTGTCATCATTGACAACAAGCCCGGCGCGGGTGGCAACTTGGGCGTTGACATCGTGGCCAAGGCGCCTGCCGATGGCTACACCATTGGCATTTCCGCAGTGGCAACACATGCCATCAACCCTTGGCTCTTTAGCAAGATGCCGTTCAACGCGGCCACAGACTTTACAGCCATCACGCAAATGGTTCGCGTACCCAACGTGTTGGTCATGAATGCCGACACCGCACAGCGCTTAAAAATCAATACAGTGGCCGATTTAATTGCCTACGGCAAAGCCAACCCAGGCAAGCTCAACATCGGCTCTGGTGGCAACGGCAGCGCAGGCCACTTGGCTGCAGAAATGTTCAAGCGCGATGCCGGCATTTATGCCGTTCACATTCCCTACAATGGCGGCAATCCTGCGCAGTTGGCCTTGTTGTCTGGCCAAGTCGATTTCAACTTCGACAATTTGGCGACAGCTGCACCCAACATCAGGGCTGGCAAGCTCAAGGCATTGGCCGTCACTACGCACAACGCAGCAGTGCATTGCCAGATATTCCAGCCATGTCAGAAACCCTCAAAGGATTTGAAGTAGACACGTGGTGGGGCTTGGTAGCGCCAGCCAATACGCCGCCTGCCATGGTGGCGCGCTTGCACCAGGCTTTCTCAGCAGCGCTTGCAGCGCCCGAGACCAAAACTCGTTTTGGCATGATGATGATCGAGCCCGTGAGCAGCACACCCGATCAATTTGCCGCCTTTATGAAGCGTGAACTGACGAAATACGAGCCGGTTGTCAAAGCCAGCGGCGCAAAAGTCGACTGACCTGTTTATTCACCCAAATAGGCAGCGCGCACTTTGGGGTCGTTTAACAAGTCTTGGCCAAGGCCCGTCATGGAGATCAAGCCCGACTCCATGACATAGCCCCGATTGGCAATGGCTAACGCACGGCTGGCGTTTTGTTCGACCAACAAAACGGTCACGCCCTGGGCAAACACATCGCGCACCACTTCGAAAACTTTGTCCACCATGAGGGGCGACAGACCCATCGAGGGCTCATCAAGCAGCAACACTTTAGGGCGGCTCATAAGGGCCCGGCCCATGGCCAGCATTTGCTGCTCGCCACCAGACATGGTGCCGGCCAGTTGGTCTTTGCGTTCACGCAATCTTGGAAAGGTGTGAAACACTTTTTCCATATCGTCTTGAATGGCGGCAGTGTCGTTGCGAATGTAGGCACCCATGAGCAAGTTCTCAATGATGGTCATCCGGGTGAACACACCGCGACCTTCTGGCACCATGGCCAAGCCCTGCTTGACCAAATCCCAGGGGCCTTGGCCCACAATGCTTTTGCCCAAATACTCAATGTCACCCGCATGGATCGGCAAGGTACCCGTGATGGCTTTCATGGTACTTGTTTTGCCCGCGCCGTTAGACCCAATGAGTGACACCAATTCACCCTCATGCACTTCAAAATCAATGCCTTTCACGGCCTGAATTCCACCGTAGGCTACTTGCAGGCCTTTGACTTTTAACAATGTGGCTGTCATTTCAATGCCCTCCGGTGCCCAAGTAGGCCTCAATTACTTTTTCATTTTTTTGGACTTCGGCTGGCGTGCCCTCGGCAATTTGTTTGCCGTAATCGAGCACTGTGACGCGATCGCAAAGGCCCATCACCAGCTTCACATCGTGCTCAATAAGCAAAATGGTGCGGTTGTCTTTTCGGATCTGGTCGATCAACTCTCGCAACTGAACTTTTTCTGTGGCGTTCATACCAGCAGCGGGCTCATCTAGCGCAATGAGCTGTGGATCGGTGGCAAGCGCACGGGCAATTTCTAAACGGCGCTGATCGCCATAAGACAAAGTGCGTGCACGGTAATCGGCATATTGACCAATGCCCACATAGTCCAACAATTCTTGCGCACGTTGCGCAATTTCGGCTTCCTCTTGTTTGAATTTGGGTGTTCTAAAAATAGCNCCCAACAAACCCGAAGAGGTGCGAACATGTCGACCCACCATGACGTTTTCTAAGGCCGTCATTTCTGCGAACAAACGAATGTTTTGAAAAGTACGTGCAATGCCTGCCTGCGCCACTTCATGGACTGCTGTGGGCTGATACGGCTTGCCTGCCAATTCAAAACTGCCACTGTCTGGCGTGTAGAGGCCCGTGATCACATTGAAGAAGGTGGTCTTGCCTGCGCCATTGGGGCCAATGAGGCCGTAGACCTGACCTCGCTCAATGGTCATGCCGACATCGGACAAGGCCTGCAATCCACCAAAGCGTTTGGAAATACCGGCGACTTTTAAAACAGCTTGAGTTTCAGGATGGCTGGTGATCGTGTTCATGTTAAGCGCCCTCTTTCACTGGCAGCGCTTTGCCATGCTCTCGAGAAGGCCACAAGCCCCTTGGGCGCATAAGCATGATGACAATCATGGCAAGGGCAATGAGCAATTGACGCAGAATGGCGGCATCAATGCGGCCGTCTGTCATAGACTGCAAGGGCCCCGCTATATAGCGCAAAATTTCTGGCAAGGCAGACAACAAGACGGCACCCAACACAACGCCGGGCAAGTGCCCCAAGCCGCCCAACACGACCATGGCCACAATCATGACGGACTCCATGAGGCTAAACGACTCGGGTGAAATAAACCCCTGAAAGCCTGCAAACATGGCGCCAGAGATGCCGCCAAAAGTAGCGCCCATGCCAAATGCCATGAGCTTTAAATTGCGCGTGTTCAAGCCCATGGCTTTGGCCGCAATTTCGTCTTCGCGAATGGCCATCCATGCGCGGCCAATGCGTGAGACTTCCAAGCGGTAAGAAATCAAAAGAGTCACGAGCACCAAGGCCAAGAACAGGTAGTAGTACAAACTCACTGAGGCGAACTCAATCCCAAACAGGTTAAGGGGTTTGCCTAAATTGATGCCGAAAAAATGAATCGGATCAATTTGGTTCAAACCCTTGGGACCATTGGTGATATTGACTGGCTGATCCAAATTATTCAAAAAGACCCGAATGATTTCACCAAAGCCCAATGTGACAATGGCCAAATAATCGCCGCGCAACTTCAAAGTGGGCGCGCCAAGCAACATGCCAAACAGGCCTGCCAAGGCCGCCGCCACAGGCACAATGACCCACAAAGGCATGTGGAGCCCACCAGGAAACAGGGCGGCAATGGCAGGAAATGTTTCAAACAAATGGGGTGAAGCCANTAGCCCATACATGTAAGCGCCGACAGCGAAGAAGGCCACGTATCCCAGATCGAGCAAGCCCGCATAGCCCACCACGATATTCAGACCCACTGCCAGCAAAACATAGAGCAAGGCCATGTCAGCAATCCGCACCCATGCGTTGCCAAATTGCTGTAACACCAAGGGCAAGATCAGCAGCAGCACACCGATGGCCAGGGTTTTGAGANTCTTTGAATTGTTCATTGCAGATTTACCTTTTCTATCACGCGCGATCGGCTACACGCTCGCCCATCAGGCCTGAGGGCCGCAATGTGAGCACAATGATGAGCACGATGAAGGCAAAAATATCGGCGTAATGGCTNCCCAGAACACCCCCCGTGAGAATGCCGATATAGCCCGAACCGATGGATTCAATGAGGCCCAACAAAATACCGCCCACCACCGCCCCCCCTAAGTTACCAATGCCACCAAACACCGCCGCCGTAAACGCTTTCAAGCCTGGCAAAAANCCCATGCTGTGGTGCACAGTGCCATAGTTGGATGCAAACATGACCCCCGCAATGGCCGCCAAAACGGCACCAATGATGAAGGTGGCAGAAATGACCATGTCGGGTTTCACACCCATCAAGGCAGCGACACGTGGGTTCTCAGAAGTTGCGCGCATGGCCCTGCCCAACTTGGTGGCATTGACCAACCACATGAGTAANGCCAAGGAAATAGCGGTGACACCCAAAATCATGATTTGCGTGGTGGAAATTACGGCGCCACCGACATTGATGGGAGTGGTCGACAACAAGGTTGGAAATGGTTTGTAGTTGGGCTTCCAAATGATCATGGCCAAGGTTTGAAGCAAGATGCTGACACCGATGGCGGTAATCAGTGGCGCCAATTTGGGACTGTTGCGCAAAGGACGATAAGCAATTTTTTCAATTGCAAAATTGAGTGAAGCAGCCACAACACTGGCTATGACCAAAGAGACGACGAGCATCAACCAGCCGGGCATGCCAGGCGTGGCATCTTGCATGAGTGCAATCACAGACCAACTGGTCAGGGCAGCCACCATCAGCACCTCGCCGTGGGCAAAGTTGATCAAATTGATGATGCCGTAGACCATGGTGTAACCCAAGGCTATCAGGGCATACATGCTGCCTTGGACCAAACCATTGATCACCTGCTGAAGAAAGACATCCATACCAAACTCCTATTTTTTTGTTGCTTTTGCTTGATTCAGTTCATTCAAGCTTGCCATTTTTTCTGCAATCTTTAACTCTAACCCACGATTGACAGGTCGGTAAAAACCTGGCGCCGGCATGCCCTCAGGCANGTAATTTTCGCCTGCCGCAAANCCGCCCGCTTCGTCATGGGCATAACGATAGCCCTGACCATAATCCAAGCTTTTCATGAGNTGAGTCGGTGCATTGCGCAAGTGCATGGGAACAGGTCGTGTGCCGTCTTTTTTCACCCAGGCCTTGGCTTCATTGAAGGCTTTGTAGACGGCATTCGATTTGGCTGCCACTGCCAAATAAATGACGCATTCTGCTAAGGCCAACTCACCCTCTGGACTGCCTAAGCGCTCGTAGACTTCTGCAGCGTCAAGTGCCAAACGAAGGGCGCGCGGATCGGCCAAGCCAATGTCTTCTGCAGCCATGCGAATAAGTCGTCTGGCCATGTAACGAGGGTCTGCACCGCCATCCAACATGCGCGTGAACCAGTACAAGGAAGCGTCTGGGTCTGAGCCCCTGACAGATTTGTGCAACGCACTGATGGTGTCATAAAACTGCTCGCCGCCCTTGTCGTATCGGCGCATGCGTTCGCCCAAAACTTTCATCAGCCATGTATCTGAAATAGCTTCGAGTTTCTCTGTTTGCGCTGCGACAGCCAAAGTTTCAAGGGTGTTGAGCAAACGACGTGCATCACCATCGGCATAAGCAATGAGTCGTTGCTCTGCTTCTGCCGCCAATGGCGGCACCGCACCAATGGCATGCGCGCGTTTCACAATGTGTTTCAAATCTTCTTCGTTGAGAGCTTGCAGAACATAGACAGCCGCTCTAGAAAGNAAGGCAGAGTTGACCTCAAAGGAGGGGTTCTCGGTGGTTGCTCCAATGAAAGTGAATAAGCCACTTTCAACATGTGGCAAGAAGGCGTCTTGCTGGCTTTTGTTGAAACGATGAACTTCGTCCACAAACACAATGGTTCTTTGCGGCTGCAGCCCATTCAATGCGGCCTCGGCTTTGTCGACCGCTTCTCGAATGTCTTTGACGCCACCAAGCACCGCACTGATGCTGATAAATTGCGCATCAAATGCATCCGCCATGAGCCGAGCAATGGTGGTTTTGCCGACTCCCGGCGGCCCCCACAAAATGCAACTGTGTGGCTGTCCAGATTCAAATGCCAAGCGAAGGGCCAAGCCCTCACCAATNAGATGTTGCTGACCAATGACCTCACCCAAATGCNTGGGACGCAAGCGCTCTGCCAAAGGCTGCTGTAAGTGAACGCTGGCGTTCATGGCCGAATGACCTGCACGCCCGCAGGTGCTTTGAACTGAAAAGTCTCTGGCGGCAACTTCACATTGGCTTCAAAATTCTGAAAATTCAAACGCGATGTTTGACCTAAACCATCCACAATTTCCAAGACCGTCAACACAGGCACATTGGTGGCTGTGCTGGCCCCGGCCGCACCCAACTTCAAGCCCACTCGGATGACTTGGACGGCGCCATCNGACTGTTTGGGTGTGGCTCTAACCCATTGCAAACCTTCTGAGTCTGGCTCTGCTTTCAAATTGAATTCAGCTTGCAGCGCTTTCAAATCGCCAGACGAGGAAATGAACGCAGCTGGCGTTTGACCCAGCAATTGGTTTTGTTTGCGCATGGTGACTTGGTTTAAGTCGGCGTCAAATAGCCACAACCACTGACCATCTGACACCATGGCTTGCACAAATGGTTTTTGATAGGTAAATCGAAATTGCTGAGGCCTTTGAAATTCAAAAGTACCCGAAGACGTTTTTCTGCGAGGTGCTTGATCGGCTTTAGAGGGGCCCATAACCACCTGCGAAAACTGAGCACGTCCGCTTTGTGTATGCTTCAAAAATTGACTCAAAGACTCGATAGCATCAGGCGAAGTTTGCGCCCATGCACTCGGCATCAGGCAAAGCAAAGCGATGGACAGCCAGAGCAGATGGAGTTTGGCTTTCATCTTGATAAGACAGTTTGAAAAAGGACGCTTATTGATTATTCAGCGCGCGCAGGCACCAAAATTTCGCGCTGCCCGTTGCTGCTCATAGAACTGACCAAGCCCGCCTTCTCCATCTCTTCCACCAAACGTGCTGCACGGTTATAACCAATCTTCAAATGTCGTTGGACCAAAGAAATACTGGCCTTGCGATTTTTCAAAACCACTTCAACGGCTTGGTCGTACATAGGATCTTTTTCAGCATCGCCACTGTCGCCATAGCCAGTGTCTTCGCCATCGGTGGTGCCACCTTCCAGCACGCCCTCAATGTAATCAGGCTCGCCTTGTGTTTTCAAATAGCTCACCACGCGGTGAACTTCTTCGTCACTCACAAAAGCGCCATGAACACGGATGGGAAAGCCAGTGCCAGAAGGCATGTAAAGCATGTCGCCCATACCCAGCAAAGCCTCAGCACCCATTTGGTCTAGGATGGTTCGGCTGTCAATTTTGCTAGAGACTTGGAAAGCAATGCGTGTGGGAATATTGGCTTTGATCAAGCCAGTGATCACATCGACACTGGGACG
>JGI25930J51415_1000344_pt1 | contig 10355 bp, 7 predicted proteins | sample LauGreFa1BDMLBDN_2_FD_51415 | JGI IMG/M metagenome (IMG submission 51415) | reverse complement strand
CCAGACGACAAAACGAATCAATAGATGCCCAATGACCCCAAGGCTCACAATAATTAGGCCAAGGATCAATAGGCGACGAGACCATTGGACCCAAGAACTGGTGGTGGGCCGTAACCTAAGGAGGTCTTTTAGGCGAAGTGGGTACTTTTTCTCGGTCATCAATCCCTATTATCCGACACCCGAATTCAATTGGGCTAGTAAAGATTAAGATTAGATATGGTCAATACCCAAACTGCTCTTACTTTTCTGGAGAACCACTCCTTATTTGCCAGCCGTTGGCTAGGGGCACAGCAGCAATGGCGAGGCTGGCTTGAGGAGAGACTTCATACCCCCATTGAGCCTAAGCAGATAGACGGATTGCTTTTATCCTTGCGGCAGTCCTTGGGTCAAGAGGGTCTTGAAGAATCTGCCTTAATGAGCGAGTTACGGCTTGCCCGCCAGCGCTTAATGCTATGGATTGCGTATCGAGACCTTAATGGCTTAGCTACTCTTGATGAGGTTACGCATGCCCTGAGTTACTTTGCTCAGCAGAGTTTGGCATTGACGGTAGCTTATATTCGCCGAGATCTTAATAGCCGATTTGGCTTGCCATGGGCTCGTTTAGCTGACTACGAGTTGCCGCTCATGATTGTGGGCATGGGTAAGTTGGGGGGAAAGGAACTCAATCTTTCATCCGATATTGACCTAATCTTTTTGTATGAAGAAGAGGGCGATACCCGAGGTGGCTCTAGCTCGATCTCGAACCACGAGTGGTTTACAAAACTCGGGCGTCGCCTTATCAGAATTATTTCTGAACACGATGTCAATGGTTTTGTTTTTCGGGTCGATATGCGACTAAGGCCCAATGGAGATTCTGGCCCATTGGTTTGTAGTTTAGAAATGCTCGAAGAATATCTCTTTGTTCAAGGTCGAGAGTGGGAGCGCTACGCTTGGATCAAAGGTCGCATGATTTATCCCCTAAAAGATCACCCCGATCACGCTCGGTGTGAAAAGGGTCTAGAGCAAATTATTCGTCCATTTGTCTATCGTCGTCATTTGGACTATGGGGTGATTGCGGCGATTCGTGAGTTACATGCACAAATTCAGCGTGAAGCAGAGAAGCGAAGTAGCAACCGTAGTGGCCGATCGCGGGATATTAAATTAGGCCGAGGCGGAATTCGTGAAATTGAATTTCTGGCACAAATGTTTCAACTCATGCGTGGCGGCACAGATCCTCGTTTACGGATTCGCCCAACCTTAGAGGTGTTAGATCTATTAGAAGCCAATCAGCTGATGAGTCCTGAAGAAATTCATGACTTAAAGGGGGCTTACGTATTCTTACGACGCCTAGAGCATCGATACAGATTTGGGAAGATCAGCAAACCCATTATTTTCCAGAAAGTGATGAAGCGCGTTTACAGCTTGCCCAGGCTATGGCTGGACCAGATCAAGTCATTACGCTCGAGGCATTTTTACAAGAGTTCAACGATCACCAGAATCGAGTGGCACGTTACTTTGAGAAAGCATTCTCTTTGGATGCGGGCGGTCGTTTGCAACTCGATGCAAACGATATGGATTGGCAGCCCGATCCCGCTCTATTTCCAAAAGTGCACGAGCGTTGGCAAAGTTGGCAGGATAGCTCTCGCGTAAAGGCTTTACCAGAAAAAAGTCGTTTGGTGATCCGAGGTTTGCTTAAAAAAGCTGCAACAGATATCACTGTCTCAAATGTCGGTGACGCAGATCAAACCCTATTACGTTTCTTTGACTTGCTCGAAGCAATTTCTAGGCGCGGTGCTTATTTATCTATTTTGGCAGAGTATTCCAATGCATTACAAAAGGTGCTTTTACTCTTGAGCTCCTCTCAATGGGCGGCTCAGTATCTCGCTAGACACCCTCACTTATTGGATGACCTTTTATCCGCTAGCGCTCAGTCAGAGCTAATCCACGATCCAGATAGTTATTGGAAAAAGGTCAAGATCGATTTGGATATGCGCTTAGATGACGCTCTTGATGATCATGCAAGCCCTGATCATGCAATGGATATTTTACGTATTACACACCACACCGAGACCTTCTTAATTCTCTTAGCAGATTTGGGGATTGGCGCCCCAGAGGGTTTAAGTGTCGAGCGAGTAAGTGATCGACTCTCCGCTCTAGCCGATCTAATTTTGCAGGTTACCTATGAACGTGTTTGGCCAACTGTTGCCCAAAAGTTTTCTGTGGATGCCAAGAAATTACCGCAGTTTGCAGTCATCGCCTACGGCAAATTGGGTGGCAAGGAGTTAGGGTATGCATCCGATCTGGATCTCGTATTTTTATACGATGCCCCAGCGAGTGACCAATCAGCTCAAGAGGTTTTTTCAATCTTGGGCAAACGAATGATTAATTGGCTAACAACCTTAACAGCAGCAGGCACTTTATTTGAGATTGATACACGCTTACGTCCGAATGGCGCAGCAGGATTTTTGGTGACCAGTCTAGATTCGTTTAGACGATATCAGTTGCGCGAAGGTGATAATACGGCATGGGTTTGGGAGCATCAGGCGATCTCACGGGCACGCTTTGCAGCAGGCAACCCCGATGTTGGCAAGCGCTTTGAGGAGATCCGTAAGGAGGTTCTATCGCAGGAACGTAAAACGAATGAACTCAAAAATGAGATTATTGAGATGCGTCACAAGGTCCATGCGGGCCATCCAAATGCATCCTCAGACTTTGATCTAAAGCATGACCCTGGGGGAATGGTTGATATTGAGTTTATGGTGCAATTTTTTGTTTTGGCCTATGCGAAGCAATTTCCTGCTTTACTAGGTAATTTAGGGAATATTGCATTACTCCGAATTGCTGCAGAGCATGAACTCATTACTGATGTACAGGCCTTAGAAATTGCCAATGCCTATCGAATATTTAGGGCGCAGCAACACCGCTTACGTTTGGATGGCGCAGAAAAAACGCGCATTNATATTGACCAANACCCTGAANTTGCAAACGCCAGAACCTACGTTAGTACTCTCTGGAATCAAGTCTTTGGTNCGCCATCACGCCCCTAAGTGAANAACTTAAGACTGANCAAGAAGTTCTCGAGCGTGACGACGAGTGGTATCCGTAATGGTGGTGCCGCCCAACATTCTGGCGATTTCTTCAATTCGTTCTTGCCGTCCTAAAGAACTTACGTCAGAACTAGTTTTTCCATTCATTTGTGTTTTTGCGACTTTAAAGTGATGATTACCCTGAGCGGCAACTTGTGCCAGATGGGTTACGCACAATATTTGGTGAGATTGACCAAGCTGCTTGAGTAGTTCACCAACGGTCTGTGCCACTGCACCACCAATTCCAGAATCGACCTCATCAAAAATAAGAGTAGGGGTAAAGCTTGCCTGGCTGGTAATGACACTGATCGCTAGGCTAATGCGCGCCAGTTCACCGCCAGAGGCTACTTTTGCTAGGGGGCGGGGAGTGCTTCCAGCATGCGCTGCAATTAAGTACTCCACATGGTCAATNCCTTTGGCACTCGGCTCAGATGGGCTTAACATAATCTGTAGTTGACCTCCAGACATAGCNAGCGTTTGCATGGCAGNGCTAATCTCTTTGCTAAGCTGTTGAGCCGCCTTCTGNCGNTTTTGNGAGAGCTCTTTCGCAAGCTTTATGAACTTGGCTTCTTGATCTTGAAATTGCTGACGTAGTACTTCTATATTTTGCGCAGCAGTCAATGCNTCTAATTTTTCTTGCGTATCGATCCAAAGTTGGGCTAAATCGTCTGGATTCACTTTATATTTACGCGCTGCCGTATGAAGTACTTGCATTCGCGCATCCACTTCCGCAAGTCGATCTGGATCCAAATCCATTTTTTGCAAATAACGATTGAGACTATGGAGAGCTTCATCCAATTGAATCTGGGCAACGTTTAAACTTTCTGCTACTTGATGCAGGGCAGGGTCATGCTCTGCGAGAGCATCTATTTCTTGTTTGGCTTGATTCAGTTGCGACTCAATGGAGTGGTCTGATTCACTGAGAAGATCAATTGTTGCCTGGCTTCCCTGAATAATCTTCGCTGCATTAGCTAAGCGCGAGTGATCATTTTTGATTTCGGCCCACTCATTGGCTTGCGGGGCAATATCATTGAGTTCCTCGAGTTGCCATTCCAAACGCTCTCGTTCTCGTTGTATATCTGCGCCCGCAGATTCTGCTTGCTCTAGCTTTTTCTGAGTGGCACTCATAGCCTTGAATGATTCAGAAACTTGGGTTATTAGATCATCCAGTCCAGCATGGCGATCTAGCAACTCCCGTTGCGCACCTGTTTTTAGAAGAAGCTGGTGCGCATGTTGCCCATGGATATCGACCAGACGGTCGCCAGCCTCACGGAGTTGATTTAAAGAGGCGCTACTGCCATTAATAAAAGACCGACTACGGCCTGTGTTGTCAATACTTCGTTTTAGGATCAGGCTTTTACCCCCATCCTCAAGTGGTAGGTCATGCGCGCCTAACCACGTATTCATTTCTGTTTCTAGTCTTTTGTCTATCCTAAAAATAGCTGTAATTTCTGCGCGCTGACAGCCCTCACGGATCTGGCTGCTGTCTGCCCGCTCACCGAGTGCCAATCCAAGCGCATCTAGCAGAATCGATTTACCCGCACCTGTTTCACCCGTTAAAACACTAAAGCCCTCTACAAAGTCGAGCTCAAGTTGGTCGACGATTACAAAATCACGTAAAGCTAATGATTGAAGCATGTCTATCTACCCAGATTAAAACGTAGAAGGATATTCGTTCCAATGCAATTTTTCTCGTAAGGTTTGGTAGTCACTGTGACCCAAAGGATGTAGGAGAGAAATAGATTTTTCGGAGAGCCGCACTTCAACACGGTCGCCAATTTGTAATTTAGTAAGCGATTGCATGTCAAAGTTGACAATCACTTCACGACCGCCAACCACCTCGATCGCAATAATGGATTCTTGAGCGAGGACAATGGGGCGATTGGATAGGGCATGAGGTGCAATGGGAACCAAAACGATACCCGGAACCCTAGGATGCAAAATTGGGCCGCCAGCAGACAGGGCGTAGGCGGTTGAGCCAGTCGGTGTTGAAACAATTAAGCCATCGGAGCGTTGGTTATACATAAACGACTGATTGACATGGACTTTAAGTTCAACCATTCCAGACAGGCCGGAACGATTTACCACAACATCATTTAGGGCTAATCCACGATGGATTTCTTTGCCATTTCGAGAGACGGCAGCCTCTAAGAGCGAGCGAGAGTCGATCTCATAGTGCCCTTGGAGGATTTCAGGGAGGACCGTTTTTGCATCCTCAAAAGGGATATCGGTCATATAGCCAAGGCGCCCCATATTGATGCCAAGCAGAGGAACATCACTTCCTGCAATTTGGCGCCCAATACCCAGCATGGTCCCATCACCTCCCAAAATGACCGCCAAATCGGTGGAATCTCTAAAGTCAGACAGACGCAGGGTTTTGCTGCCTTTGAGCTGTAGATGAGCCGCCGTTTCAGACTCAATACTCAGCTCACAGCCTTGTTGGATAAGGATATTAGCTAATTCCTGTAGATGCTGGCCAATACCATCGGCCTGATGCTTACCAACTAAGGTAACGCGTCTAAATTTCTTCTGTAAAGGCTGGCTTGAAGGGCTTAACATACAACGATTAAACCATAGGCATAAAATTACTCCAATCATGGATGATCGCTCCAAACTTCTGCTGAAAACCCTCATCGAGAGATACATCGAGGAAGGACAGCCGGTGGGCTCCAGAACCCTATCCCGGTTCTCTGGCCTTGATTTATCTGCCGCTACCATCCGCAATGTCATGGCCGACCTTGAGGAGATGGGTTTTGTAACGAGCCCGCATACCTCTGCTGGCCGTATCCCCACCCCCCGCGGGTATCGCTTGTTTGTCGATACGATGTTGACCATTAGGCCTTTGGAGGAATTAGCATCGAGAGAGGTCGAGCGTTCTTTGTATCCAGACTCCCCTCAGAAGGTCATTAATTCAGCAGCGCAACTTTTATCGAGCTTGACCCATTTTGCAGGCGTTGTCATGACTCCCAAGCGCTCCCAGATTTTTAAACACATTGAGTTCTTGCGTTTGGGCGAGGGAAAAATTTTACTGATCTTGGTTACCCCTCAAGGGGATGTGCAAAATCGTATTTTGCCGACCACCCAGGATTACACCCCAAGTCAGTTGGTCGAGGCAAGTAACTATATCAATGCCCATTTTTCTGGAAAGAGTTTTTCAGATGTCAGCGCTCGATTGCGTGCCGAGCTTGATCACTTGCGAGGAGATATTGCGGGTTTAATGACCTTGGCGCTTGANAATGGNGTGGCAGATTCTAGATTAACGCATCCTGATATGGTGATCTCTGGGGAGAGGCATTTATTGGATGTGGGTGAGCTTAGCTCTAACTTAAGTAAATTGCGCAAGATGTTTGACATGCTTGAGCANAAATCAGTTCTGATGCAATTACTTGACATNTCTAGCCACGCTGATGGAATTCAGATATTTATTGGCGGTGAAAGTGAGTTATTACCCTATGAGGATTTAGCAGTGATCAGCGCACCCTATAGTGTCGATGGCAAAATAGTGGGCACCTTAGGGGTTATTGGCCCGACAAGGATGGCGTATGATCGCGTGATTCCGATTGTGGACATTACTTCAAAGCTTTTAAGTGGCGCCCTGAGTACTACTTAATTATTTAGTTTGGATTTCATTTGAACACCAGCCCTCATCTTCGTTCTGCTCGTACTGGTATTTTGGTAATCAATCTGGGCACACCAGAAGCACCGACTCGTTCGGCAGTGCGAACCTATCTCAAGCAATTTTTATCAGACCCCCGTGTTGTTGAAATCCCACGCTTGGTCTGGTGGTTGATTTTGCACGGAATCATTTTGCCAATTCGCAGTGGCGCTTCGGCCAAAAAATATGCCTCGATTTGGATGCAGGAAGGGTCTCCTTTGTTGGTGTACTCCAAGGCCCAAGCTCTTGGATTACAGGCACGCTTTAGTACCAGCAACCCTAGTGTGATTGTTGATCTGGCGATGCGCTATGGCAAGCCCTCGATTGCAGAGGTGCTGGAGCGTTTTCGGCAAGAGAATGTTGAACGTCTTCTCTTATTGCCTCTTTATCCGCAATACTCTGCAACNACCAGTGCCTCGAGCTTTGATGAAGTTTTTGACGTTTTAAAACGGTGGCGCAATCAACCCGAATTACGTTTGGTCAAGCACTACCACGATAGCCCTGCCTATATTGATGCCTTGCGCCAGAAAATTGAGGAGTATTGGACCCAAAATGGTCGACCCGATTTTGCGAAGGGCGCGAAGTTGGTGATGTCCTTTCATGGTCTGCCCAANCGTAATTTGATGCAAGGCGATCCCTACCATTGCGAATGTTTAAAAACAGGTCGTCTATTAGGAGAGGCTCTGGGGTTGGAGCCAAATCAATACCACGTCACCTTTCAGTCACGTTTTGGTCGGGCCGAGTGGTTAAAGCCATACACTGCGCTTACGCTTGAGGGCTTGGGTAAGGATTCTTGCCCACATATTGATATTGTGTGTCCCGGCTTCCCAGCGGACTGCTTAGAAACTCTCGAAGAGATTGCGATGGAGGGGCAAGAGATATTCCATGAGCATGGTGGTGGTGATTATCGATATATTCCCTGCTTAAATGATGATCCTGCATTTATTTCTGCCTTGGAACAGATTGCGCAAGCCCATATGCAAGGGTGGCCGAGCGTTCCAGATTCAGCAGCAGACTTGGCTGTGCGGGAGCGTCGTGCTCAAGAGGTCTCTGCAAAGATTGCCGCTGGCGACCAAGCCTCTTGAAATTGGCGGGTATTGCCCCCAACTATGGTTTAGTAGATAAGGTACCGTTATGAATGAAAACAAATCTGAGCAAGAACTCCATACAGAAAATTTAGCCAATCAAGAGACTGCTGCAGGTGAAGGTGGCGAACTCAATCTAAGCATTGAGGAGCAACTGGCGCAGGCTACTCAAAAACTGACTGAGATGCAGGACAGCTTTCTACGAGCCAAGGCCGAGGGCGAGAACATCCGGCGGCGCGCAATGGAAGATATTGCAAAAGCACATAAGTTTGCGATTGAAGGTTTTGCTGAGCATTTAATTCCAGTGAGCGATAGCTTATATGCGGCTCTTGCCACCGAAGCGGGTGATGCTAAGGCGTTTAAAGAGGGGCTAGAGATTACGCTGAAACAATTAATTTCTGCCTTTGAGAAAGGGCGCTTGATTGAGATTAATCCAGCCCCTGGTTCTAAATTTGATCCCCACCAACATCAGGCCATTTCTATGGTTCCATCGGAGCAGGATGCGAATACAGTGGTTTCGGTTCTCCAAAGGGGCTTTTTGATTGCCGATCGGGTCTTGCGACCTGCCTTGGTAACGGTTAGCCAAGCAAAATAATTAAAGAATTTAGTAAATTCAAGGGCTTAGCCCCCTTGAAATCCATGAAATAGTCCCCATCTATGAATTATTGGGCAGTACTAATTTATTTATTTTGGAGCCATTATGGGAAAGATTATTGGAATTGACTTAGGAACAACTAACTCCTGCGTTTCCGTTATTGAAAACAATGCACCGAAGGTGATTGAAAACGCCGAGGGCACTAGAACAACCCCCTCCATCATTGCGTATATGGAGGATGGAGAAGTATTGGTTGGGGCTCCTGCAAAGCGCCAGTCGGTTACTAACCCTAAGAATACGGTGTACGCGGTCAAGCGTTTAATTGGCCGTAAATTTACCGATGCTGAAGTCCAAAAAGATATCGGTCTGATGCCTTACAGCATTATTTCTGCTGATAATGGCGATGCTTGGGTATCGGTACGTGATAAGAAAATTGCACCCCAGCAGGTATCAGCTGAAGTATTACGTAAGATGAAAAAGACCGCTGAGGACTATCTCGGTGAAGAGGTTACAGAAGCAGTCATTACTGTTCCAGCTTACTTCAATGATAGTCAGCGTCAAGCCACTAAAGATGCAGGACGGATTGCTGGTTTAGAGGTAAAGCGAATTATCAATGAGCCCACTGCTGCAGCATTAGCCTTTGGGTTGGACAAGCAAGATAAGGTCGATCGCAAAATTGCAGTTTATGACCTCGGTGGTGGTACGTTTGACGTTTCCATTATTGAGATCGCCAATGTCGACGGGGAAAAACAGTTTGAGGTGTTGTCCACTAACGGTGACACCTTTTTGGGCGGTGAAGATTTTGACCAGCGCATTATTGACTGGATTATTGCCGAGTTCAAGAAAGAACAAGGNGTTGATCTCAGCAAAGACGTATTAGCTTTACAGCGNTTAAANGATGCAGCGGAGAAGGCCAAGATTGAGCTTTCATCTTCCCAGCAAACAGAAATTAACCTGCCTTATGTAACCGCAGATGCAAGCGGTCCTAAGCATCTCAACTTAAAACTAACCCGTTCTAAGTTGGAGTCCTTGGTCGAAGAGTTAATCACTCGCACGATGGGCCCATGCCAAGTTGCCATGAAAGATGCCGGCGTATCCTCATCCGATATTGACGATGTCATTTTGGTGGGCGGCCAAACCCGCATGCCAAAAGTTCAAGAACAAGTGAAGGCGATCTTTGGTAAAGAGCCTCGTAAAGATGTCAATCCTGATGAAGCAGTTGCTGTCGGTGCTGCAATTCAGGGTTCTGTATTGGCCGGCGATCGCAAAGACGTATTACTTTTGGATGTAACCCCTTTATCCCTTGGTATCGAGACCTTAGGTGGCGTCATGACCAAGATGATTCAGAAAAACACGACGATTCCAACCAAGCACTCGCAAGTATTCTCAACTGCAGAAGATAATCAGCCTGCCGTAACCATTAAGTGCTTCCAAGGGGAGCGCGAGATGGCGAGTGCCAATAAGATGCTGGGTGAGTTCAATTTGGAAGGAATTCCTCCATCAGCCCGTGGATTGCCTCAGATTGAGGTGACCTTTGATATCGATGCCAATGGTATTTTGCATGTGACGGCTAAAGATAAAGCCTCGGGTAAAGAGAATAAGATCACGATTAAAGCAAACTCTGGTCTTTCGGAAGAAGAAATTCAGCGCATGGTAAAAGATGCCGAAGCAAACGCTGAAGAAGATCGTAAGCTACTCGAGTTAGTAACCGCTAGAAATGCTGCAGATGCTCTGGCGCATTCCACGAAGAAGGCTTTGGAAGAGCACGGTAGCAGTTTGGATGCAGGTGAGAAGGATGCTATTGAATCGGCCCTAAAGGAGCTAGAGGAAGCTATTAAAGGAACCGATAAGGCGGCCATGGAAACAAAGACCGAGGCTTTAGCAAAAGTGAGCCAAAAGCTTGGCGAGAAAGCGTATGCTGCGGAGCAGGCGAAAGCGAATCCCGGCGGTGCTGC
>JGI25930J51415_1000340_pt1 | contig 10368 bp, 11 predicted proteins | sample LauGreFa1BDMLBDN_2_FD_51415 | JGI IMG/M metagenome (IMG submission 51415) | reverse complement strand
GTACGGAGTGGGGCGTGGACGCAATCACGATGACGTACCATGCCGTGCGTGGGAGGGACGATGGTCCAACAGCGAACGGATATCTGATGCGGACCGACAAGGAGTTTGTAGCTTCTGAGGAATTCGAGGCCATGGTGGCGGAGGGAATCCTTCTTGTTGCTGATGAGGCTCAGAGTTTGAAGAACACGAGCGCGCAGGCCCGAGCGTTTGCTGCACTTTGTCTTCCTATCAAGCGTGCAGAAGCCACGGAGTCCCGCCTCCTTCTCTTGAGCGCGACGCCTTTTGACAAGCAAGAACACGTCATGAACATTCTGCAGTTTGCCCTTATTAGAGACCACAAAACTATGTACGTCTACGAGAAAACTGCATTTGGCACGGGGGAAGTGGTGCTAACTGGTGCAAACGAGTTAATTAGGGCGTGCTTGAACGTGGACCCCGCAGTGACCAAGGAACTACTAGGAACGTACCCAACCCACCTGTCTCGTAATGTCAGCAAACTGGTGTACAAGTTGTTTGTGCAGGTGCTCCAGAATAAGGTGTGTGCCTACATGGTTGGAGATGCGGAGAGCCAGTGCCCGCCGCCGGAGGTTCGCACAACTTTTTACGTGATTGAAGGAGAGGCACTATCAGTGTATCGGAAGGGAGTCAGTGACTTGCAGAAATCCGTACTGGCCATGCAAATGCAAACACCTGGAAGGGCAACAGCACCGCCAGATTGGGGCGGCATTGGCAAGGCGCTCCAGTGCATCGAGTGGGCAAAGCGGCACGTTTTTGTAAGAATGGCTAATGCTGTTTTAAAGGAAGACCCACAAGCAAAAGTTGTGATTGGTTTGAACTACACGAACACGGTGGAGTGGGTACGAGACAATTTAACAACAGATGTTCTCATCCTGAACGGCAGTGTTCCTCCCAAACTGCGGGGCGACATTCTAAAAAAGTATCAGGCAGCAAACACGAAGCATCGGGTGATGATCGGCAACATGGCAGTAATGGAGGTTGGCATTGATTTGGATGATAAAGAGGGCAGCTTCCCTCGCACCTGTTTCTTCTCTCCCCACTACCGAGCCACGGGCCTTCATCAGGCCATCGGCAGAGTATTTCGAGTAAACTCAGCATCGCAAGCTACCGTGCACATGGTTTACGGACCCCTTCTGTACGCTGAGAAATCCGTGTTGAATGCGCTGGCCAGGAAAACGGGAGTGTTGAAGGAAACATTGCCGGGGCAGGTTGCTGCTGGAACCGTATTTCCAGGCGACTACAATTGTGAAGAAGAGGTGACGGTTGGGACGTTCAGAGAAATAAGTAACGTTTCCGTGGCAGCCGCCGAAAAACAAGAAATAGCAAATCCTCATTTAAATGTGCGTGTTGTTCCTGGAGTAGGTCCGTTAGAAATCCCCCCCGTCGCACCTCCAGCTGCGGCGATTGCGCAACCCATGTCAACGACAGCTGTTCAATCTGAAGCAGTGATTAGGCTGTTTGCCAATGCAGTGAAAAGAAATTGGCAAAAATTCGGAGGGGAGTACACGAACGAGGACAGTATTCGAGCAATTGCCGTGAGATACGAAGAGATATGCCGTGGGAAACCATCACGATGGATTCAAATCTTGGATTTAATTCCGGATGTAAATCACAAACTTGAATTTGCGGAGATAGAATGATTGCAAGGTAGAATGTTTACTCACTGCTGAAAGTAATGTATTGAATTAATGCCCTGCTACAAACATGAACAATGTGCTCTGTGTAACGTTCCTGTCTGCCCAGACGTTGTTGGATATCCTCATTTTCCCGATGGTCGACCAAACCGAAAAGGGATTGTGATAGACCTGGACAGTGACAGGTTCAAATGGATGATGGACGGGGGATTTGGGAACGCCATCTGGGCCTTTACTAGAAGCAAATCCATCATCGGACCTTTTGCACCCCGACAATTACTTCGACAGCAGTGTTAAACCACTTAACACGGAGGCGCCAATTTCAGAAATTATGCAGCTAGAATCGTATTTTCAGGTTTACAGGGCCGCTTACCCAGGGGAAGAAGTAAGGAATTAACTATTTGCGAAAGCTATTACAATTACAACAGCGGTACTGATGCACGCAAGAGATGTTAACACAATCCGGCATTTGAATTGACGGACACAAGAGATCGGCGGAGTAGGAGGTGGACGCAAACCCGGAAATGGGGCGAAGGATGCGTCGGTTTTTCGTTCTGACGTGTAGCTTTCTAGCGACTTCCGCCAGGCACAGTCCACATCATTGAATTCGGGAAAGGAAGAGGTGGCGTAGCCATCCAGATTTGCAAAGTCTGCGACAAGTGTATTGCGAGCTTGGATTGTATCCGAAATGTTGAGCTGAGCACCGTTCATGATTACAGCATTCAACTCCTCCAGTAATGACCTGTACTGACTGCATACGGTCTGTACCGATGTCATAGTCAAGTGAGATGTGAGAATTCATTTCAGTTGAAAAATACAATGGCGACAAATACCAACGCAATGATTGCAGCAAGCATAACAACAATCCCGGCAATCTTTCGCCACAGCAAACGCTTCAGATCCAAGTTGTATCTTTCCATTTGCCGTCTCTTCCTTTCATAATCATGCATTTGAAGCATCTCGCGCCATCCCACTGGCTTTCGTTCCTCATCCTCAGCGAACTCAATTGAAAGGGTTCCTGTTTCGGCGTATTTTTCCATTTGTTTTACAATTGTGACATATACTTAGATAAGAAACTCTTTAAATGCATACAACCGTGTGCTTATAATATTTTACATTATCTTTAACACGTACAAGTCTGGGCATGTATGCCTGTTTTGTGCATTACATTCAGCACATGTGACCTGTGGACGGAGAACTTTATCCCTACGTGCAACGGAAACTTTTGCGAAAGAATAGAAAACCCCACTTGAGGGCAAAATAAATCACAGGGATACTTTCAAATTCTCCTTCCCCATGTTAGCAGCATTGCTTCTGGCCGCCTCTGAGGAGATCGCGCGACAGTCCGAACCAGAGCGCCACCTTCGCGACAGGGCGCCCGCTAAGCCAGCAACGAGCAAGTTGCTTTCCTGCTCTGTCTGTTCCTTCCGTACATATCATGCCGGACATTTAGATCACCACTTGGAAGTTCTGCACTCCGATAAGCCCCTTCTAAAGACTGCCAACGTACTGGTGTGCCCTGAATGTGCCTATGCTACCCCTCACTCTGGACATTTTCAGCGACACTTGCGGCGTCACACGGGGGAGAAGTCCTTCCGTTGTACTGAGTGCGGGAAGCGAGCCTCCAGGTCTGATGTTTTACTTGAGCATTTAAAAAATAAGCACGCCGAGTCGAAGCGTGCTACGGTTGTGTATGACCCTTGATGCATGTGAATGAATATATTATTACCCCCTCGCAATTTAAAAAGCTGCAATTTATCATCCCAGTACCTCAGGAATGCGTCTCGCCCTACGACTGTCTCAACAATTGTAAGGCATTCAAAGCAAGATTGCCAATCGTATGGACACTATGGCAAGAACAAGTGACATCTTCAAATTCAAATTTTTTGTAGGTCTAATTCAACTACGCCTCCACAACAAAAATGTCAAGGCCACTGAAGAAGCATTGCCGCAAGTCTTCCATCCCCCTTCAGGGTCTTCCTGTCGATGTCCTGACTCTGATTGTTGGTTTTGTGGGGAAGCCCCTTACGCTGGCGTGTCTAGCCCTAACCTGCAAGGTCTTTCTGCACGCGGTGCTGTCCCTGCCTGCTTGGCATGCTTGTTCACTGCGTGGCGGCAGTATGTTTCAGTGCACTGCGGTTCCTATCTCCAGAGCTCTTCGTATTCTGATCACTGGTCGGTGTGAGCTGTGTCAGAAGAAAAGTGTGCACTGTTTTCTGCCACGCCCCTTCGGCATTCACGCTCACGCCGCATGCATCTCCAAGCAATCTGTGAATGTGTATTACTTGACCCGAAACCAGATTGCGAGGCTGGAAGCCGCAGACACACCCTTGTCTAGCACCACCGATCTGTCCCCCGCAAGTAGAAATGGCTGGGGAAGGAAGGCGTACCTTAAGACATGGCATGTTTTCATGCATCCTTCTTTGTCAATCGAGGGTGTGGAGCTGCTTTCAATACCGGAGGCTGTAGCCTGTGGAGAGGCCTACCGCTTGCAACGAGCCGTCCTGGATTCTCGTGCGATCCAGGCGTCATCTGTTGAAGCTCAGCGTGTTCGGGACATGATTGAGTTGAAGGAGAGGCGCATTCGTGCCAGTGTTGAAAATCGTAGGCGCAATTTAAACAGTGCTCTGCTCGATGAAGATCTGCCAAGCTTGGATTCCTATTCCGAGTTGACTTTATCCTTGAACAGGTTTGTTGGGGAGTACTTGTCACCACGGGTCACTGAACCTTACCCCCTTTCTGAAGCCGTTTCTCGTGTCAAAGACATGATCCTGTCTTGCCGAAACCTCGAACAAGAAGCCATGTTTGTTGAAGCGCAACGGGAACGACGAAGGTTACGTACTTTATTTAATTAAAAATGTTTTGTTTAAGAATTCAAATTATTGGCGCGCACAAGTAAAATCTCCAACACTATGAATGTTAAAGTTTCAACCACACCAGAGCAGCCCGTTCAAGTCCGACCACCGCCACCGATACGCCGTCCGGGACTGTTTTGCACAATTCCTCACGACTGGAAGTGCGCAGAACGTTCTCCTCGTCGCGCAATACAAATTTCAGATCTTCGTGCCATGGCCCAAGAACTTGCGGATGACATAGCCAACTCGTGATTCTGGTGTATGTATTCAGTTATAACAGTGCTCGCACTGCTTGTTCCGTAACATCATATAATGACATCATTGTTCCAGCATCGTTCACAATGTATAACTTCCTGCCATCCTGCTTCATGTAAGAGGGCACCCTGTCGACAGATTCCATAATCGTGGACCCATCTGTTACGTTTTTAATAAGAAGTCTGGACCCAGGAACCAGAATCAGATGACGAGATTCAGAGAGAATCGCAGTGTTAGACGCTGCTGCAACGTCTGGGCTCGGTCGTGCACCCGCTTCTTCGATTCTTCCATAATCATCCAGCGTGTTCCATCCGAGAAATGTGAGAAAGGTGCACACGAACCCGTCTGGCCCGGGTACCAAATTCAAAACAGCTCTGCCAGGTAAGGCGTACACCGCTACTCGCTGAGATAGTAGCCAGGACTTTATGTCCAGGGGTGCCATAATTGTATTACATCCTCTGGCACAATGTGTTCATACCATCCAGTTTGAACGCCGTTATTTTGCTGTGGGTATAATATAATGAACCATGTTTGCGTCTGCTTCACTTGACCGCCTGTTCTCATACGGATCCGAGGGGCTTGATGACTCCGGATGGGGTTGTGTTTATCGCTCCTTTCAAAACGCTCTGCTGCACACGGGTTACCGTGTGCCTGGCTTAATGACCTTACTGAAGAATGTTGGACTGGAGTGGGGCGACTGGTCAGAACCAGCTCATTTCAAGGATTTTGCTAGGACAACAGCTTTTTTGGCGGGGCACTCGAAGAAGTGGTTGCAGTACACACACGAATCCGACTACGAATCGCGACTGGAATCTGTGGCGGAATTGGAGGACACGGTTAGGTTGAAGGGAGGAACCTGTGCATTTGTTGTGGATGATGGCGTTTCTGGATATGCTATCGTGCCCATCGACGGGGAGCCGCATTGGATTGACCCCCACACGTCCATCCCACGTCGCCTGAAATTCAAGAACCAGTTGCAGCGTTCTCCGGGATGGATGGTATTGCAGGTTTGTCCTCGCAGACAGCAGCCTACGGTTTGAATGTCAATCTTCTGACCGCCATTTGGTATAACGGATCTGTATCCTGCACCTGCTGCCGAAAAGTGTACATGGGTTTGCCCATAGCTTCGGCTAGCTGTATGGCTTGCTCGTGCAAGGGACCCTTATCCGGACCAACAACGGCAGTTGCAGGTTCCGTGTTCAGCTCCCCAATACATGCCACAGTTGGTCGCCAATGAATGACTTCCTGGTTTGCATCCATGTTCAATGCAGCAACCACACGTTGAACGTGTGGCGTGTCTGCTGTAATCCACCACACGTTTCTGGATAGCAGTAGACTTGACATTTCTTGGGAATCATACCCCTCACCACCAATGATGATGACTGGAGGGTTTCGTCTTGTTGGTGGGAGGGAAGAAAAAGGCAGGATTCTTTGGGTGGCGTTCGATGTTGGATAATTAATGCATATGTTGCAATGAGGTTTCAAAACCCTTTCAGCTGCGTAATACTGGAACGAGAATTCGGTGTTTGGTCCGTGACGTAATATAGCCTTGTTATCCATGCCTAGAAATATTGCAAGTCCCACTGGCGGCAACTGGTCTTTCTTTTGGTATTGCCTGAACGGAAGGCACTGCATGGCTCGCAGCTTATCGCCGTACTTATCCCACATGTCCCTGAAAACAGTTTTCGTCAAGGGCACGAAAACATGCGCTGGAAAATTATTGAAGGGTGGGCATGTTTTTCTTAGCATGTGGTTAACATTTCGCCAGGCAGAATAGAATCCATTGTCTGCATCGTACTGCCAGTTCAAGCAAATGATGGAGACATGTAAGATTGGAACCCCATTCTGAAAGTAATCGCCTGGAAATATGTGGTTGGTTGCGTACATGTCATCATTGGCGTACAGAAATTTTTCCGAAAGGGAAGGGATGTTGTGCAAGCCGCTCTCTATGACGTGAGAATTGAACGTTGGAAGGGCGGACACCGGCAGAATCTCATCGTGGTGAACTATCTTGCACTTCGGGAAACGGGTTTCATGACCAGGTTCCGTCAAACAGTGCGGCGTTTGAGGCCTGGCAGTTATTACGAATACGTGCCGCAGCCAGGGCGCGAACCTGTGGATGGACATTAACATGACTTCCAGCTCAGAATCGCTTCTGGTTTTTGTGCTGGGGTACCTTTGATGTTGGATAGGGAGGTTCAGTTTTGTTGCCAAGTTGTCTCGTTGTTTTTGCCAGTTAGCATCTGAACTATCAACCCATGTTACAACCATGTCTATGTCATGACTGGCGCCCAAAACGTACTGTCCCTTGTATTTCGGGTACCTTTCTGCCTCCAGGAAGTACGATATGACAAAGAATAGAGCTATCACTAAACACAAAATGCCTGAAACCAGCCCACAGATTAATGCTTTATTGGGCTTCATCGGATTCATCAAAACATTTTCCTGTATTACTTCCATGGGCGTATTTTCTGGTTGTACTGTCTTTGGAATGTGGGTGTCCTTCCTGTCTTTATTTAGAATCCAAAGTACGTACCGTACGTCAGGGTATACATTTACTTTCAAGCATCGCTGTATGAACAAGGGGCGAAAGTGGACAGGTTATCTGGAACGCTCATGGCACACTGTGGACAGGTGCACTCTGGCTTGGAAAGGAACCACCGCTGGACACAGTCGGTGTGGAATGCGTGAAAGCAGGGCAGATAAACGAACGTGTTGTCCTCCTCCTCCCCGAAACAAATGACACAGCGCAATCCAGGCTGCAGAAACGGGATGAGCGCGGCCATGCAAGCACTGCCGACGTCAGCCAGTACCTCGCTCCTGGCAACATGGTCCGGAATAAGCCGGCTGAGGAGGGACCTAGCCAGAAGATGGGACTCGCGACACAGCCTCGCCAATACAGTCATAAATGGAATGCCATTAACAGCAAAAAAACTCATGACGCGAAGGACGTCATGTCGCTCTTCGCAAAGTGGCCTGGTCATTAGCTCCAAAATCGAAAGGGCGTGGACTGGACTTGCGTCTCCACATTTGCAAACGGATGTCAGTACCCTCATTACGCATAGGTGGACGCCCATGGCGAACATAAAAGGAATGGTCCTGCTGTCCCCAGCAATGGCACAGAAGGTGGCAAACACAACATCCCAATACTTATCGTTAGACTCAACCACGGATAGCAGGGTCACGAGCAGTCCTGCAGCAACTGCCTTGGTCCCTAAATCGTGGCCACAACAGCACTCGCTAACAAACCGCAAGGCGTGGTAGACCAACCAATCTGCCCCCGGCTCATTTAGGTTCAACTCATGCACCGCCTTGGCCAGGAGATGAAACAGTCCACCCCCAGGAATGGCCAGCAGCAAACCAAGCGCCTCGGAACTACGCATCGCAACTTCTCGCATCAGGTAAAGCGCAATAGACTGGATATCCAAAGATACGGGTCTCCTGTCCATGACGCCATACAGCATGCGAACAAATGCAACCGCAACGTCTGCCGATAGCACGTCTGCTTGCACGGTAGGAGTCAGAAGACACTCCATTCCGCTGAGCAGCGCTATCTTTTGTGATTTGCTGATCCTGTGGGACAAGAGAGCAGCGTCCCAGGTTGCAACAATGTCTAAAGTGACGTCCATCGCTGGCGTTCGCCGAGAGACCATGGCCCAGAGATCGGGAATGTGGTCAGGCATCTTCATCACGGTTGGAGCGGCAGTAGCATAGCTGTGAAGTTCGCGCATAAGCAGCGTGCGCATGTCGGCCATGCAGGCGACAGACAAATGCCAAGGAAGCTGAAACAGAACCGCCAAGGTGGCCACCATGTCACTCCAATCCGTGCAATTCACGACCGCACTGCCAAGAGCGTGGAATACCCCTAACTCCTCGTACGTGCCAAAGCTTGCGCCGAACTCAGGTTGCGCCAGCAGGAAGTGGAGCACGTGTCTACACTGGCGTACGAGCAGGACGAGGTCAGGTTCAGCATCGACGTCAATCCTGAAGACGATGGAGAACAAGCACGCCAGGCGGCGATCCGCGACAAGGGGGACCAAGAAGGGAGCGACACTCGCCCTTCCGCGCATCAAGTTCGACAAGACATGCAACTGTAAGGAAATGGCAGGATGCGGTGCCTCCGACGAAATGATGACAAACATTCTGTCCAGGCACTCCAAAAACAACTTCTGAAAGTTCTCGGGCGACGCTGCAATGCGTTCATGATCCGCTCCGTGGTATACCATTCTTTCCACAAAGCCAGCAGTTTCTGGCCTCATCTTAAGCGCCTAACATCATAATACGGGGTGAAAGACGAGCAAAGATGACTACAATTCAAAAACTACCGTGGTGTCTGCCGGGGGGTTTTCCGTAATGTCTTCATTCTGCACAATAGATTAAAAAATTTTAAATACAGCTACATTTATGAAGGCATATCATGAAAGTACCAGAGGGTGGTCGGCGCAGGACATATCGTTAAAGGGCCAAAAGGCGGCGAGTACGGGTAATGTGTGATTTGTTTATAAATTGTTTAATGTTTTATTCACTTACTATTCTAACGCCTGATGTTAAGTGTTTCAAAACGGATCGCATGCCAGCGAGTCAAAGACAAGAACGCTTCCTATTTGTACACATCCGGTCCATCTGTTAAACTTGTCCCAGTTCTGTCGTTGAAGTATTTAGATCTTGATGCTATTACAGTAGAAGGACGTGGAATGCATCGCTCGTTTCCAGACCAGTTGAATGCCTTTTTTATACGAGGGACCGGAATACAGGCTCGTGACGTGAATGTCAGCATCTCCAATTGCGACGTTGTGAACGTCAAAACAAGTCCTGACAAAATTGAAGTGGATTACCGCGTGCATGCTGGCGACCTTAACGTAGAAGAAAGCATGTCGGTCACTGTTGTCATCGCCGGAAGCTTGCACAGTGTTTTCGTTGTCACCTTAGGTGTATCCTCCACAGCGGCAGCAGGAATATTAGGAAGTTTTCGTCCTGACCAGACCCAGTGGATCAGTGTCCTGACAGATTACGGTCACAATCGCGACTTAATACTCACAGCAGCGATCCACTACCGCTATGCGCGTGCGAATGGATGGTTTTTTCCTCCTGAACCTGCTCTGATTGCAATGATGAATCTGATTAATCGATACCATATGACTGACGAAAAGCTTCAGACGGAGGTTTTAACATGTGTTCTGCCAGGTCTAAACGGTGAGTGTGTGACTTCGGTATCTGGTCACGTCTTTGCTGCAATGGATGCCAATTTAACTTCAGAAATGGTGCAGTTTTTGGCCTGTTGGGCGATCTTGATAATAGCCAGAGAATCGTATGCGCATAAACGCCTACTGCTTCAAAGCCGGGCAGTGGAAGTTTGCTCTCGCGCCTGCAGAATTTTTCCACAAAACCGTCGTATGGGTCATACTTTGCAGTATTTGCGTAGCATGTAGAATGATCACTGCGTATATATCCTAAACATGTAACCCGCAGCGAGTTAAGAAAGAGGAGGGGGCATGGGCGGCAAGTAGCGTGGACGTTCTCAAGCAACATATTGGGGTGTCATGAGACCAAACATGAGCAAGATATAAGAGAACCCGCTTGCAATAATTGCGGTCATCATAACTCAG
>JGI25930J51415_1000323_pt1 | contig 10644 bp, 9 predicted proteins | sample LauGreFa1BDMLBDN_2_FD_51415 | JGI IMG/M metagenome (IMG submission 51415) | reverse complement strand
GTATTGCCAGAGCCCTGATGAGCATTTGTTCCAGAGTTACTTACCGTTGCTCCAATTGCAAAAGATGGATCAAGGCCTGAATGCTGCAGAGCAACTGTCAACATTGATGTGGTGGTAGTTTTTCCATGAGTTCCAGCAACAGCTACAGATCGAGTACCAATCATTAGCTGTGCCAGAGCGGAAGCTCGCTCCAAAATTGGAATGCCTCGACTCTGTGCTTCTTCAAGCTCGGGATTGCTTGCAGGAATGGCACTTGATTTAATGACTAGATCTGCATTATTTATATTTTGATTGTTATGCCCAATATATATAGTGACCCCAAGGCTTCGTAGGCCATTTAAAGTTGATGAATCATGTAAATCAGAGCCTGATACTTCTGCTCCGCGCGAAGCCATAATTCTTGCAATGCCACTCATTCCCGAGCCGCCTATGCCGACAAAATGGACTCGAGCTTTGCTCCAATCGCCAATCACTTGATTGCTCATTTAGCCCTATTTTCCTAGCAAAATCTCTTGGGCAAGTTCTGCAATTCTCATCGCAGCCTTGGCATTACTACCTACTGATTTAGCCTGATACTTCTCCGCGCTTCTTAACGCTGCTGCAAGATTTTTATCCAGCCACTCTGCTGAAAAGTCATCATTTGAGACCATCATGGCTGAACCTTGAGCCACTAGAGCAGCCGCATTATCAAATTGCTCCCCATTGCCGTGAGGCAGAGGAATAAGAATTGAATACTTGCCAAGAGAGGATAGTTCAGAGCAGGTGACGGCCCCAGATCTTGTGATTAGTAAATCAGCACTTCCATATATTGAAGCCATATCATGGAAGTAAGGCTGAGGAAGATAATTACTCGAAGCCTTTGGTAGTTCATTATTTATTCCTAGAGCATGAATAATCTGGACTTCTTGGTATTTGTCTTGAAATCTTTTTAGAAAGTCTGCAATCACTGAATTGATATGAGTTGAGCCAAGAGAGCCACCAAAGATAGCAACTACTGGGCGATCGGCATCAAATCCCCAACTGACAATTGAGCAGCTTGAAACTTGATTTGTTAGAGAGCTCTGCAAGACTATTTAGCGATTGGCGAATTGGCATTCCAGTTAAAACAGAACCAGACCATTGTTTTGCAACCTTTTCGAAGTTGACTGCAGTTACTTTAGCTAGCCGCCTTCCAAGGCGATTAGCTAGCCCAGGTTTTGCATTTGCTTCATGGATCAAAATAGGAATCTTTCGGCTAAAAGCTGCAAGGTATGCTGGAGTTGATACATATCCACCAAAGCCAATTACTAAATCTGACCCTTTTATTATCGATCTTGCTTTAAAGATTGCACCTACTAAAAGAAAGGGAAAGAGGAGGATTTTTGGAGAAATTTTTCTTGGAAATGAAGCCTTTGGAATGTAATGAATTCGATAGCCTCTCTTAGGAATCAAAAGTGATTCCAGACCACCTTTAACGCCTATGAATTCGCAAGATAGTTTTGAATCTTTTAGTAATAGCGCTTCGGCAACGGCTAAGGCTGGCTCAATATGTCCGGCTGTTCCCCCGCCTGCAAAGACCACACGCTGCGCCATGGGCTTTATCCTCTCGCAGTTCTTGCCGCCTTACGCTGGCGAATCTCTGAGGCAATTTGAGGGTCGCGTCGCAAAACCCCAAGTACATAGCCAAGCGCGATGAAGGTTGCAATAAGAGAGGAGCCGCCGTAGGAAATCAGTGGCAGCGTTACTCCAACTACGGGAATTACGCTAATCACGGTTCCGATATTAAGAAGGACCTGAACTGAGATCCAACATCCAATGCCCGCACAGACATAACGATCAAAAGAGTTCTGGGCATTAATTGCAACTTTAAATATTCCCAGAATTAAAATTCCAAATAGACCCAGAGTTGCTAGCGTTCCAAGTAAACCTAGCTCTTCTCCAATAACGGCAAATATAAAGTCGGTATGCACTTCGGGAAGACTTCCCCACTTCTGCTTACTGCTTCCAAGACCAGTTCCTACTGCTCCCCCTGAAGCAAGTCCCATGATGCTATGGGCTTGCTGCCAACCTACGCCTTGATAATTCTCTTCCGCAAAGGGATCAAAGAAGGCCGAGAATCTATTCATACGATTAGCACTTGGCAGAATTAAGGCCGCAAACAACGCGCCAGCCCCCATTGCTAATAGCCCAAAGACCTTCAAGGCCAGTCCTGAAATGAAGAGAATTCCTGCAACGATTCCGGTAACAAGAACTGCAGTTCCTAAATCTCGACCTAAAAGAATCAAAGCCATAACAAGCATAAAGCCTGGAATAATTAGGGTTGCNGGATTACTTGCAATCCCCTCGCTTGCCTTTTGATCATGGATACGAAGCCTTAAAGCGCACCAGAGGATTAAACCTAATTTTGCAAACTCACTGGGCTGCAAGGTAAAGCTTCCGATACCAATCCAGTTGGTATTACCACCAACAGTTTTGCCAATTCCACCAATCTGAGGAAGAACTAGAAGAGCGCAGGAAACAACTAGTGAGACTTGGGCTATCGGCTTCCAAAGCTCATAGCGAAGTTTCATCGCTACCCATGCAAGCCCTGCTGCCAAAATAAGAAAAAGTGTTTGGCGAAGTACAAAGCTAAAAGAGTTGCCAGATTCTCGCAACGACTTTACTGATGAAGCACTTAGCACCATAACCAATCCCAGCGAGGAGAGGGCGATAACTGAGCCTAAAATCAAGTAGTAAGCAGAGGCGGGAGTTGCAAATAAAGGCTTAGATTTATTCATTAAATGCCTGCCTTGCTGCCAGCGTAAAACTCTCGCCACGATCGGCATAGTTCTTAAATTGATCCATCGATGCACATGCTGGAGCTAGTAGCACCACATCTCCACTAACAGCGATCTGTTTCACAATACTCATAACGCTGTGCATTACATCGATTCCTTTCAAGCTTAAATCAGTTGTATAGATAGCAAGATTCGGAGATTGCTTCAATAGCGCAGCTTTAATGATTGGGGCATCACTTCCAATTAATATTGCAGCCTTGATACGGCCCTTGCATCTTTGAGCCAGTTCATCCATAGCTGCTCCTTTAGCAAGACCCCCAGCTATCCAAATTGACTCCATTTGAGAATACAGCGCAGCAATGGCGGCATGGGGATTAGTTGCCTTTGAGTCATTAATGAAAGTTATTCCACTGTTTTTATGTACAACCTCTAATCGATGATGATCTAGTTTAAAGTTTCGTAGCCCCTGGGCTATTGCATCTGATTTTGCTCCAATACTTCTAGCCAGCGCCGCAGCAGCCATCGCATTGGAAACGTTATGGCCAACAGAGGGAGTTACATCACCTAGCTCAAATAGTGCTTCAGCATCACCGTTTATAAAAGCGCGGTCGACAATGATATTTTCAACCAATCCAATCTCGCCCTTGCTCGGAACTTGAAGTGAAATCCAGGTAATTGGCTTAGAAATATTTTTGCCGCTCTTTGCCAAATGCTGATCATCTTTATTGAGAATCACCAAATCTGCCAGTTCTGAGATTTTTAACTTAGCAGCCAGATAATTCTCAAAGCTTTGATGCCAATCGATATGGTCTTCGGCAATGTTAAGAATCGCTGCCGATTCAAAGTGAGCAAGATTGCTCCACTCTAATTGAAATGATGAAAGTTCTAGTGCCAAAATATCGGCATTTGATTTAACTACCGCCTCAATTGCGGTAAACCCCAGATTCCCACAGGCTTTAGCATTAATTCCTGATTCAACAAGCATTGATTCCAGCATTTGAATTGTTGTTGTCTTACCGTTGGTGCCAGTTAGCGCTATCCAGCGCTGGTTAGGGCATATCTGCTCCTTGACCTTCCAGGCAAGGTCAATCTCGCTAATTAATTCAATTCCTGCTCCTCTAACCAACGAGATTAAAGGATGATCAACTCTCCAGCCTGGAGAGACAACTGCAAAGCTAACTCCTACCAGATCTTCGTTATCTAAGGTGCGCTTGATTCCATTATCTTGAACTTTCTCATCAACTGAAATCACTGTTGCGCCATTTGATTTTAGGAATTCAAGAGTTGGCGCTCCAGTAACGCCCGCGCCAAAGAGAATGCACTTTGCGCCTCTTAGGGAATCGATAAAGCTTTGATTCACGCAACCACCCATTGAGCATAGAAGAGTCCTAGTCCTGCAGCTACGCAAAGTCCAGCGATAATCCAAAAGCGAATTACGATTGTTACTTCGCCCCAACCAAGTAATTCAAAATGGTGTTGTAGCGGCGCCATTTTAAATACTCTCTTACCTCCACTTATTCTGAAATAACTAGTTTGAATAATTACTGAAAGAGTAATAATGACAAATAGTCCGCCAATTGGAATGAGAAGTAGTTCTGTTCTCAATGTCATTGCAAGGCCCGCTAACGCTCCACCTAGAGCAAGAGAGCCGGTATCTCCCATAAAAATTCTTGCCGGAGATGCATTCCACCACAGAAAGCCTGCGCAAGAGCCAGCAAGAGCTGCGGCCAGTACTGCAAGATCTAGAGGATCGCGCACGTTGTAGCAATTTCCACTGCCCACTACCTCGCAGCGCTGCCCAAACTCCCAAACACCAATTAGAACAAAGGCGAGAAATGACATCACTGCCGCACCCGTTGCTAAACCATCTAGGCCATCAGTTAAATTCACGCCATTACTAGCTCCAAGCACCATCAAAATTGCTAGAAGAATTAAGAGGACAATTCCAAGTTTTATCGAAGTGTCTTTCACCGTTGATAGGTATTGCGACATAGGAGTAAGTCCAAGATCATCTGGAAATCTGGTTGCTAGATATCCAAATGCTCCGGCAACAATGCCTTGGGTAAGTAGCTTTTCTCTTGCTTTAAGGCCAAGGGATCGCTGCTTTACAACTTTTAGCCAATCATCAAGATAACCGATTAAGCCGAGGCTTACTATTAGACCAATTACCAATACTGCAGAAGTTGTTAAGGCTGCTCCCGTAAATAGATGTGAAATCAAGTAACCAGCAATTGCCGCCAGAATCAGAATTACTCCACCCATGGTTGGTGTTCCACGCTTTGTGTGATGAGTTTTTGGTCCATCATCTCTGATTTGTTGGCCATAGCCTTTGCGCGATAGGAACTTAATAAATACAGGCGTTAGAAGGAAGCTCAGCAGAAAGGCCATAGCCCCAGAAATTAAAATACCTCTCATTTGCTTTCTCCCTCTTGCTCACTCATAGCCTTTGCCTTAATTGCGCTTGCTAATTCATCAAGGCCTTCAGCTCTTGATGCCTTAACAAGAATTACATCGCCTGGATTAAACTCTCTAAAGAGATCTAAGGTCTCTTGCCAGGAAGAAAGATACCTTGCGCTAGTTAACGAAGAATTAATTTTGCTCAAATAGGACTTACTCTTTATTGCGACCAAGTAATCGATTCCTAAATCTGCAACCTTCTTACCAATTTCCTCATGCATTTGATCTGAATTATCTCCTAGCTCATGCATCTGACCTAGGAATGCCCAAGAGCGTCCACCTTTTTCTTGTGTCAGTAGCGCGAGCACATTAAGTGCTGCCTCCATACTTTCAGGATTTGCGTTATATGAATCGTTAATCAGGGTTAAGCCATTAGCCTCACTTAGCTCCATACGCCACTTGCTAATCGATTGATGATTGGAGAGGGCTGTTGCAATGCGAGATACGCCGATATCTAATGCGTTAGCAATTGCTGCTGCTGCAAGGGCGTTGGAGATTTGATGTAAACCTAGAATCTGCAATCCCACGGCCTGGCGCTCACTGCCAATGACTAAATCAAAGTGAGCAAATCCACCTCTAGCTTCAATATCTGCAGCGCGAACATCACATTTGGGGCTATCTCCGAAGGTAACTCTCTTTACCCCTTGAGCGCTCTCCATCTTTGGAGTAAAGGAGTCATAAGTTCCCAAAACAGCAACAGCGCCACCTTGTAGACCAGCAATTAACTCGCCCTTGGTTTTAGCAATCATTTCCTGTGAGCCAAATTGACCAATGTGAGCATTGCCCACCTTCAACACAGCGCCAATATCAGGGCTTGCAATTGCAGTGAGGGAGGCAATGTCACCACTATTTCGAGCTCCCATTTCCAATATGCAGTATTTGCTCTCTTTCGTGCAACGAAGAATGGTCAAGGGGACTCCAAGTTCATTATTGAAAGATCCAATTGAGGCAACAGTTTCTCCTTCAGCCGTAAGAATCGAAAGTAATAAGTCCTTAGTTGTTGTCTTTCCTTGGCTTCCCGTTATTCCAATAACTTTTAGGTCTTTCAATTCTCTTCTTACATAGGCTGCTAATTTAGCTAAAGCAAGTAATACATCACCTACCAAAATGTGGGGAGTTGGAACTGGACGATTAACGATACTTAGCGATGCTCCTCTTGCGCTTGCATCAGATACGAAATCATGGCCATCGGCTTTCTCGCCCTTTAGTGCAAGGAAGATATCTCCTGAATTAATCTTCCTTGAATCGAATTGAAAAATTGTTGTAGTTTTAATCTCAGCTTGGCCGTGGGCGCTGCCCTGCATAATCTGAGCCATCTGCTCAATATTCATTTCGATCATAATTTGGCCTCGATGCACTTTTGTAAAACTTCTTGGTCACTAAAGGCATGTTTGACGCCCTTTATTTCTTGACCAGTTTCGTGGCCCTTGCCCAGAATTACTAAAATATCTCCAGCTTCAGCTCTCTCTACTCCATATTTGATTGCTGATTGGCGATCACTGATTACAGCACTTGGGGCAGAGAGCTTTAGTGATCCGGTCATCTCCTTTAGATTTGCTCAGGATCTTCATCTCTTGGATTATCGCTAGTGAATATGGCGATATCACTTCCAGAAAGTAGCGCCTTTCCCATTAGAGGGCGTTTTGATTTATCACGATTACCACCGCATCCAAGGACTGCAATTAACTTGGAGTTGGTATTTGCTCTAAGTGATGCAAGAACTTTTTCCACTGCATCTGGAGTGTGGGCATAATCAACTAGAGCTAGGAAGTTTTGACCACAATCAATACTTTCTAGACGGCCTGGAGCGGGCTTGAGAGTTGCTAGAGAGCTTCCAATCACAAGCGGATCTACACCACTTTCAAAAGCAATCGCCATAGCCAAAAGAGCGTTATCTAAGTTGTGTTCGCCAATTAGGTTTAATTCACCTGAAATTAAGATGCCGCCGGTGCCTCTAACGTCTACGCGATAGCCCGTTGAGGTGCTCTTTATATCTTGGTAGTACCAACTAGCTTTATTGCTTCTTCGAGAGATAGTTTTTGATGGCATTGAAATCTCTTCTGCGAGGCGAACTCCATAGGAATCATCAATGTTGATAATTGAGACCTTGCTGCGCGTGGAGTCAAATAACTTCTTCTTAGCTTGATAATAACTTTCCATATCTCCATGGAAATCTAGATGATCTTGGGTCAAATTAGTAAAGGCAGCAGCAGAGAAGTGAGCACCATCTACTCTATTAAGCGAAAGCGCATGGCTACTTACTTCAATCGCAGCTGCGCATACTTTTCTTTCTTGCATGATCGAGAGAATGTAGTGAAGTTGATCAGCTTCAGGAGTGGTATGGCTAGTGCCAAATCGCTCCTCTCCTATTTCAATTCCAATGGTTCCAATGAGTCCAGCTTTCTCCCCAGCAAACTCCCAAATCTGTTTTAATAGGTATGAGGTTGTCGTCTTGCCGTTAGTGCCAGTAATTCCTGCAAGAAATATAGCTCTGCTTGGAGAGTTATGGAACCAGTCAGCTAAATAACCAATTCTGCTTCGTGGGTTTTCTACAACAAGAATTGGAAAATTGCCGAGTGATTTGGAGGCAAGATCTATGCCCTTACTATCGGTGAGTATGGCAATTGCGCCAGAGTCTTTGGCATCTAGAGCAAATCTTGCTCCATGATGTTTTTCCCCAGGCAGCGCTATGAATAATTCTCCGGCTCTAATTCGATTTGATGAAGTTGAAAGACCAGTTACTTCAAGAGATTCAAATTCTTCACTAACTTTTACGCCTAGAAATAAAGCGACATCGCCGAGCTTTTTTATATTAGCCTCCAAGCGATGCATCTCAGCCATTTTCACTCGCTTTATCTCGCTTTGCCCCTGATGCTTGAGCGCCGCCAGTCATTAATTCAATCTTTGCCTTCAACTCTTTTGCATTTAGAGCATAGGTAATTGTTGCCGGCGCCGTTGGTCTAATCGCTTTATCTTTCAGCACAAAGCTCATCACTTTTTTAAATACTGGCCCACCTAGATAGCCGCCCCAATGAAGGCCTTTTGGATCTTGAATCGTTACTGAAACCACATACTCGGGCTTATCAGCTGGCGCAAAACCAATAAAGGATGCGGTGTATCCGCTATAGCAACCACACTTTGGGTTGTATCTCTGGGCGGTTCCAGTCTTTCCTGCCACTCGATAGCCTTCAATAGCAGCTGAAGCAGCAGTTCCCCGATTAGTTGCAACGCTCTCCATCATTAGGCGCATCTTCTTTGCAGTATCTGGACTTATTACTCTCACAGACTTTTGTTGACTTGCTGGGGTGTAGCGCCCTGCTCCATCGCTAATTCCTGCTATGACTGTTGGCGTTACACGAAGGCCATCATTTGCAATAGTTGCAAATACCGATGTAGCTTGAAGAGCTGTGAGTGAATAGCCCTGACCAAATGCCACTGTTGGCGCAGTTGTTCCTGACCAATCTTTAACATCAAGTAATTTTCCAGATTCCTCACCAGGAAGTCCTGAGTTGGCCTTCTCGGCAATGCCAAACTTCTTTAGATAAGAGTGAAGCGTGTCATTAGATAGCATCTCCCCCACTTTTATGGCGCCAGTATTACTTGATACGGCAAGTGCGCCAGTAAGGGTTAATTTCTGTGTGGGGTGTTTGTCATGATCGCTAAATGTTTTATTTGAGCGCTTCAATTTCCAAGGAATAGTCATAACCGTTTCAGGCGAAATCTTTCCCTCTTCAACTGCAGCAGCAATGGTCATGACTTTGCCAGTAGAGCCTGGTTCGTAGACTTCTTGAACTGAAGGGTTCTGCCAGCGATAAGGATCTACTCCTTTGGTATCACCTGGAGTAAATGAGGGATAAGTAGCATGAGCTAGAACTTGACCAGATTTTGGATCCATAACAACAACAGTTCCCGAGAGCGCCCGAGANCTCTTTACTACCGTTCTAATTGCCTCTTGTGCTACCCATTGCACATCTCTATCAATCGTCAATCTAACGGTATTTCCACGAACTGCCTCTGCGGTTATCTTCTGCGTTCCAGGAATTATTGTTCCTGCTGCATTTGCATAGGTGTAGAGCCCATCAACTCCAGCAAGAGTGGAATTCATACTGTATTCAAGGCCTGCAGCGCCAACTCCAGCCCGATTGATAAAGCCAATTACTGCAGCTGCCAATTCACCTTCAGGNTATTCGCGAATATAGATTCGCTCGGCAAAGAAGCCCATTAATCTNTTAGCAAGGCCATTTTCACTTTTAGNAACTTCTTCATTGTAGGCATCTACAGCTGCTTCNAGTTTTCTCCAAACTTCAGGTTTAACTGCTTGGCTGATTACNACATAACGCCTCTCGCCAATTAANTGATCTTTAAGCCAGCTTTGATCAACATCTAAAATTGGTGCTGCAATTTGGGCTAGCTCCTTTGGATGATCCACGATTGCTTGATCAACCAGGATTCGATAGGCGCTAACACTTCTAGCAAACTCGGTGCCATTGATATCTGTGATTGCGCCCCTTGGAGCCATAATTACTGATTTCTTAGTTAGTTCATTTTCAGCTTTATTTGCCAGGCCAGCTGCCCTAACTCCTTGGATATCAATTAATCGAACTGCAAAAGCTATGAGAATCACTAGAGAAATAGCGACTAGGTAACTAATTCTTTTCTCAACTAACTTATGGTGGCTCATGGTTTATCTTTAGCCGCCTTTTCTACCTCAAGCGGAATTGGCTCTGAAATATCAAGAAATGTCGGTGAAGAACTTGGAATCATTCCAAGTGATATTGCTCGCTCTGCTAGAGATTCTGAAGTTGAAAGCAGGGCCACCTGTCTAAGAGCCTCTTCCCGCTCTTCATTAACCATGATTGCTTCGATCTTGAGCTCTCTAACTCTTACTGCATCATTTCCTAGAAGAATATTTATGCCCAAAAGTCCAAGTAGGCCAAGGGCTAATGTGGCGCCAACTATTGAATAAAAGAGGCGATCAGTTGCTTGTTGACCAGGTGTCGGGCGAAGCTCAGGGACAAGTTTAAGAATTACTTTCTTGGAGCGCTCAAATGCTGGACTAAGAACTGAGAGAGCCATTAGGCAGCCACCCGCTCAATTGCTCTAAGTCTTACCGACTTTGCCCGCGAGTTATCAAGAATCTCAGCATCGCTTGCCTTCTGACTTCCGTTAAATACCAAAGAGAACTTTGCAGATAGCGCCTTAATCTCAATTGGAAGACCAAGTGGAGTCTTTGACTCTGTTGCTTGTGTGAAGAAGTTTTTAACAATCTTGTCTTCTAGCGATTGGAATGACATCACAACCATGCGGCCACCAACATTTAAGCGCTCCAGGCAGGCAGGGATTGCTCGCTCCAAGATCGCTAGCTCTTGATTAACTTCGATGCGAAGTGCTTGGAAAGTCCGCTTAGCAGGATTTCCCCCAAGGCGTCTTG
>JGI25930J51415_1000315_pt1 | contig 10861 bp, 10 predicted proteins | sample LauGreFa1BDMLBDN_2_FD_51415 | JGI IMG/M metagenome (IMG submission 51415) | reverse complement strand
ACAAATCCGACAACATCATTTGGCTTTTTTAATTTAACAATCGGATATCCCACAATTTGTCCTGGGCCATGGAATGTGATTTTTCCGCCTCTATCAACATCAATTACCTTCGAACCATCAATTGGTCGCTCACTATCTAGCGTTCTCCGCCCGGCAGTAAATACCGGTGGATGCTGTAGCAAAAGAAGTGAGCTAGCGCTTATCTGGTCTACAACCTCTTGGTGAAGTTGACGCTGAATTGCTAGCGCCTCTTCATAATCAATTAATCCAAGGCTCTGACAATTGATAGTCGAGACTTCTTCTCTCTTACTTGCCAGGGCTTGTGAAATCACAGGTAGAGCCTAACTTTATTGAGCATCACTTGGCGCAATGAGGGGTAGAATTACGCTCCTAAGGGTAAAAGACTATGGGTGGGCAGTAGCCAAAATCACCCCAAAACTATCTAGGCGCGAGATTACAAGGAGATGCTGTGAGTCAGGAAGTATTGAGCGAGAAGAAGAAATCTGGCGTAAAGGGTCGCAAGGCGTTATGGATATCGATCATCTCAATTTTAGTCTGGCTATCAATTGGCGGTTTTGCTGGGGGAGCTTTCTCCAAAATTTCTACAGTCCAAGAAAATGACAACTCTGCTTTCTTGCCCGATAGCGCTGAATCAACTATCGCTGGTGAAGTATTGGTTAAGTTCTCATCGCAGGATGATCAACTATTTCCAGCACTGCTCTTATTACTTGGAGATTTAAACCCTGCTACTAATGCTCAAGCCTTTGAGAGAGTGAATCAGTATTCAGCTACGCTGCTAAGCAAAACTCTTCCTGCAACTGGAAAGCCTTTAAGTACTTACTTTGCACAGGGAGTTCCGCTGACCCCAATTCCTTCTGCAGATGGCAAGGCAATATTGATAAATGCGCAACTTGACTTCGCAGTTGCTGATGCCAATATTGATGGAGAGCCAATTTTTCCAAAGATTATCGAATTCATAAGAGAAGATATGGAGAAAGAGTTCACTTCTGCAGGAATTACTACCCATGTAACGGGTCCTGCCGGGTTATTTGCAGATCTATTTGAAGCCTTTGGTTCAATTGATACCAGGCTATTGCAGACAACTCTGATAGTTGTGGCGATTATTCTAATTGTGGTTTATCGCTCTCCAGTGCTCTGGATATTGCCGTTATTTACCGCAGCAAGCGCGCTAGGTATCGCCACCATGATTGTGTATTACCTGGCAAGAGAAGACATTATTGATCTAAATGGCCAGACCCAAGGAATTCTTGATGTTTTGGTTCTGGGAGCGGCGACTGACTATGCATTGTTATTATTGCCCGTTATCGCGAAGAGCTCCACCAGCATCAATCTAGATTTGAAGCGATGAAAATTGCGTTGCGCGGGGTTGTAGAGCCAATTATCGCCTCTGGTTCAACGGTTATTGCAGGACTTATGGTTCTGCTGCTTAGCGACCTTTCAAGTAATCGCGGCCTTGGCCCTGTTGGATCAATTGGAATCGCATCTTCGATGCTTGCGGTTTTAACTCTACTTCCAGCTTTATTAATTGTCTTTGGTCGCTGGATTTTCTGGCCAAAGATTCCGCGCTTTGGTGATGTTGATGAGAAACTCTCTGGAATTTGGTCCAAAGTTGGAAGTTTGGTTGATCGTCGCCCAAAGGCTGTTTGGATTAGCACAGCACTTGCACTGCTTATCTTTGCTGGATTTTCTACCACATTGAAATCTGATGGACTCTCACAGAGTGAAGCATTTACCACTCGAACTGATTCAGTTATAGGACTTGAAAAGTTAGGGGAGCATTTCCCAAGTGGTGAGGGAACTCCAGTTGAAATTGTTGTTGATCAAGCAGATATTGCATCGGCTGCAGCAGCAATTGGACGGGTTTCAAACGTTGCATCTGTAGTGCCGCTAACAAATGTAGATCCAGTTACACAGCGACCAACTTCTGAACTTAAAGTAGTTGATGGAAAAGTAGTGCTCTATGCCACCTTGAAGGTTGCTCCTGATTCTGCTGAAGGCAAAGAGAGCATTCCATTAATTCGCCAAGCAGCTAAGCAAGTTAATCCCAATATCTTGGTAGGTGGACAGAGCGCAATTGGCTATGACGTCGATCAGTCATCACGTAGAGATAATCGAGTCATTATCCCAATTGTCCTTCTTCTAATTGCTGTGATTCTTGGCTTCTTGCTTCGAAGCATTCTGGCAGCGGCTCTCTTACTGGGAACAGTGGTTCTCTCCTTTGCTGCAACTCTTGGAGTCTGCGCGCTGGTCTTTGATCATGTCTTTGGGTTTGCTGGAACTGATGCAGCCTTCCCGCTCTTTGCCTTCATATTCCTAGTTGCACTTGGCATTGATTACAACATCTTCTTAATGACTAGAGTTCGAGAAGAGTCGCTAAAAATCGGAACCCGAGCTGGAATCATTAAAGGCTTAACAGTTACTGGCGGAGTTATTACCTCTGCAGGAATAGTTCTTGCAGCAACCTTTGGAGTTCTTGGGATCTTGCCACTGGTCTTTTTGGCAGAGCTTGGATTTGCTGTCGCATTTGGTGTGCTTCTAGATACCATAATTGTTCGCTCACTTTTGGTTCCAGCCTTGGTGCGAGTAATTGGACCAAAGATCTGGTGGCCATCAAAGCTTCAACATCAAGAGAACTAAACTCTCTCTAAATGAAGGCAGGAATAATTGGCTATGGATTAGCTGGTCGCTATTTCCATGGTCCAACACTTCTATCTGCTGGATTTCATGTAACAGCAATATGTGCCAGATCGCTTGAAAAAAAGGCTGCTGCGCATCAAGACTTTCCAAACGCAGTAATAGTTAATTCAATTGATGAGTTAGTTGCAGAAGATCTAGATTTGATTGTTGTGGCATCGCCAAATGAATTCCATAGTGAGCACGCACTCGCTTCAATTAGAGCTGGAATCAATACAGTTGTTGATAAACCTATGGGTCGGGATTACTACGAGGCCCTTAGTCTTTATGATGCAGCTGAGCAAAGCGGTGTGCTCTTAACGGTATTCTTCAATCGACTTTGGGACTCTGATTCCTTAACCATAAAGAAGATAATCGAGCAGGGAGAAATTGGAAACATTTTTCGTCTCGAGTCAAGATTTGAAAGATTTAGACCAGAGATTAATCCTCTAGCCTGGCGCGAGAACGCATCGCTCGAGGCAGGAGGGGGCTTACTTCTAGATCTGCAAAGCCATTTAGTATCAACTGCTCTTGATTGGTTTGGCCCAGCTGAGTTGGTATTTTCAAGTGTAAGAAGCGTTCGCGGCGCAAGTGATGATGATGTACTTCTGGTTTTAAAGCATGATAACGGAGTTGATTCCTATCTCTCAGCCAGTGCGATTAGCGGAAATCCTGGGCCAAAGATTCGGCTTAATGGCGATAAGGCAAGTTTGGTGATTACTGAACTTGATAAGCAGGAGGAGATTTTAAGAAGGGGATTTAGGGCGACAGCTGGCCAGTGGATAGATAGTGATGAGATTACAAGTAGCGCAAAAATTTATAAGGGAAGTGACTCATTTTCTTATCGAGGAGAAGCTGGTTTCTATCCTGCTTTTTATAACGAGGTAAGACTTGCTATTGAACATGGCGGCGAGCTACCAGTAAGTCGAGAGTTATCCCTAAGCGTTGCCAGAATAATTGATCAGGCGCGCCAAATAAGTATTAGGTAAGGCCTACTCCGCAAGTAAGGCGCTTAGCGCTGGAGCTAAGTGAGGATAATCAAAATTAAAACCAGCATCTAGTAGCGCAGTTGGCAAAACCTTCTTTGAGCCTAGAACTTCACTTGAGAACCCTCCAAGGGCGATTTTGAGAGCAAACCCTGGAACTGGAATTAGTGCAGGGCGCTTTAGCGCTCTTGCAAGGGCTGAAGTAAATTCTTGATTCGTTGCTGGATTTGGAGCGGTGAGATTTACCGCGCCACTAACTGGCTTCTCCAATAGAAAGCAGATCGCCTCAACAAGATCATGAAGTGTGATCCACGACCACCATTGCTTTCCACTACCTAACTTTCCGCCAACGCCAAACTTAAAGAGCGGTAGCATCTTGCCTAACGCTCCACCAGTTGAATCTAAAACTAGTCCGGTTCTAATCTTTACCACTCTAGTATTTGTGGCAAGGTCGGCTGCTGACTCCCACTGCTTGCAAACGGCTGCTAAAAAATCATCTCCAGGTCGATCAGATTCACTCACCGCTCTATTGCCAGTTTCGCCATACCAACCAATGGCGCTCGCAGAGATAAAAACATCAGGCTTAAGATTTGAAACAGCATTAGCAATTGTTGTTGTGCCAAGGAGTCGAGAATTTAAAATCTCTGCTCGATATTTCTTAGTCCATCTCTTGTCGCCAACATTTGCGCCAGCAAGGTGAATAATTGCATCCACGCCATCAAGGGCTGCTAGATCAATATCTCCACTTCTAGGATCCCAAAAGACTTCATCGGGGGAGACTACTTTTCGTCTCACAAGTTTTTGAACGGTGTGGCCTTCAGACTTGAGATGGCCGACAAGCGCCGTGCCAATTAAACCTGATGCACCAGTGATTGGCGATGCGCTCTGGCAGGGACATTTACAGCCCTAGATCAGATTCGAAACGACCCTCTTCTAACCGGTCTTTAAGAGTAGTTAAGAATCTTGCAGCATCTGCGCCATCAACAATTCGATGATCATAGGAAAGTGCAAGATAGACCATGGAGCGAATAGCGATTGTCTCTCCGCCATCTTCTCCCTTAACAACCATTGGGCGCTTAACAACTGCGCCAACTCCCAAGATCGCTACTTGAGGCTGGTTAATTATTGGAGTATCAAAGAGTGCTCCTCGGGATCCAGTATTTGTGATGGTAAATGTGCCGCCACCTAAATCATCTGGCGAGATCTTGTTATCTCTAGTTCTTGAAGCCACATCAACAATTCTTCTTGCAATGCCGCCCATATTGAGATCGCCAGCATCACGAATCACTGGGACTAATAGACCGCGCTCGGTATCAACTGCAATACCTAAGGTGTTCGGCTCCATGATAAGTAATCTGATCGCCTTCTACTGAAGCATTTACAACTGGATGTTGTTTAAGCGCTTCACATACTGCCACTGCAAAAAATGGCAGATAAGTTAATTTCACACCTTCGCGACCTTCAAAGGTTGCTTTAGCTTTTTCGCGCAGACGTGCAATCTTGGTGATATCAACTTCAATAACTGTTGTTAGCTGGGCGCTAACAGAGAGGGATTCAAGCATTCTTGCAGCGATAACTTTTCTAAGTCTTGACATGCTTACTGTTGTGCCACGAAGCGGGGAGACTGCAACAGATTGGGTGCGAACTTCACTTGGAGCAGAAAAAGTCTGAGCTGCAGGTGAAGCAGCCACTTGAGTTGGGCGAGATACAGCTGCCATAACATCTTCTTTTCGGATTCTTCCGCCAACTCCAGTGCCACTTACTCGAGAGAGATCAACGCCATTTTCACTGGCAAGTTTTCTAACAATAGGAGTTACATAGGAATCATCAAGCACAGATCCAGCTGTAGGTTTTGGAAGAAGTGGCGGNGGAGTCTTTGGNGGAGCAGGAACNGGTTTTTCAACTGCAACCACTGGAGCAACAGNTGCTTGCACAACGGGGGCCTGAACAATCGGTGCCTGCACAACTGGTGCAGGCGCTGGTGCCGGAGCAGGTGTTGGCACTGGAGCAGCTGCAACTGGAGCACTTGGTGATGAAGCGCCATCACCGATTAGGGCAAGTTCAGTTCCGACAGCAACGACGCTATCTACTGGAATTAAAATCTTCTCTAATTTACCGGCAGCAGGTGATGGAATTTCAGTATCGACTTTATCGGTTGAGACCTCTAGTAACGGTTCATCGAGTGCAACTTGATCACCTTCGGCTTTTAGCCAACGAGTTACTGTTCCCTCAGTTACGCTCTCACCGAGAGCTGGCATCTTTACTGAAAATGACATTTTCTCTAAACGCCCCTTTGTTGGTATCTAATACTTATTCTAACGAGCAATCCATCTGATGATAAAAAGCCTAACCGAAACTCTCTAGCCATGAGCGTGAAGCGGCTTTCCAGCAAGGGCCATATGAGCCTCACCCATCGCCTCAGAGAGGGTTGGATGAGCATGGAGATGTTGAGCAACATCATCAGCATCAGCCCGCCAGTTAAATATCAATTGTGCCTCTGCAAGGAGTTCGCCAACTCTTGAACCAACCATATGTATGCCAATAACTGTTCCGGAACTATCAGCAACTAGTTTAATCGCCCCAGCAGTTTTTAGAATCTGAGCCTTACCATTGCCAGCCAAATCATAATTAAGTTCTTTAATTTCAATGCCGCGCTTTTTTGCCTCAGCAGTTGTTAGTCCAACAGATGCAACTTCAGGCTCCGAATAAGTAACTCTTGGAACGCCGTCGTAATCAATCGGCCGTGGATTAAGGCCCGCAATTTCTTCAGCGACCATTATTCCTTCAGCAAAACCAACATGGGCTAGTTGCAGAGTAGGAATCAAATCTCCAACAGCCCAAACACCTTTTATGTTGGTACGACATTTGTTATCTACTAATACATAGCCGCGATCCATCTTGACTCCAACATCTTCATATCCAAGTCCAGATGATGTTGGGCCTCGTCCGACTGCAACAAGCAAGAGATCAGCAGCAAAGCTCTTTCCATCTTCAAGTAAAACTTCAACTCCGGATGCGCTCTTACTCACGCTCTTGAATTTAACTCCCAGTTCAAAATTGATTCCACGTTTTCTAAAGGCGCGCTCCAAAGCCTTACTAGATGATTCATCTTCTAGGGCAACTAGATGTGGCAGGGCCTCAATGATTCGCACCTCTGCGCCAAATGATTTCCAGACTGAGGCAAATTCGCAGCCAATGACTCCGCCGCCTAGAACTATTACAGATTTAGGAACATATCCCATGTGAATCGCTTGATCGCTGGTGATCACTTGCTTTCCATCGATATCAAGTCCAGGAAGAGTCCTTGCATAAGAGCCTGTTGCTAGAACGACATTTTTTCCACTGTAGCTCTCAGATCCAACCTTGACCGTTGTTGCTGAAACCAATTTTCCTTCACCTTCAACGTAGGTGATATTTCTAGACTTAACTAAACCTTGCAGACCTTTATGAAGCTTTGAGATAACACCATCTTTATAGGCATTCACTGCGACCATATCCATGGAGTGAAATTCAGCTTTTACTCCGAATTCAGCAGAGTGCCTTGCGCCATCTGCAATCTCACCAGCATGAAGCAAAGCTTTAGTTGGAATACATCCTCTATGTAGGCAGGTTCCGCCGAGTTTCTCTTTCTCAATTAAGGCAACCTTTAACCCTAATTGGGCTGCTCGTAGTGCGCAGGCATAACCGCCACTACCACCACCGAGAACTACTAGATCAAAATCTGCCACATCAAACCTTTCTATAATTCTTTATCTCTGAGCCTATCTTGCCAGCATTACTTGGCAGCTGATGACTCAGCAAGGGCTACTAGAGTGCGAAGTGCGACACCTGTTCCGCCAACTGGGGTATATCCATGTGCTTTTGCCTCGTTGTAGGCAGGACCTGCAATATCGAGATGGAGCCAAGGCAGCTCTGAATCAACAAAGTCTTTTAGAAAAAGCCCAGCAACTAACATCCCGCCCATTCGATCACCGATATTTGCCATATCAGCAACTGGGGAATCAAGAGATGCTCNNAGCTCNTCNGGNAGGGGCATTGGCCAGAATGCCTCTCCAGTAATTTCTGCAAGAGTTAAGAACTGCTCTCTAAAACTCTCATTGTTTGTCATTACCGCACTTGTTCTCGTTCCAAGTGCAACGACCTGAGCTCCGGTAAGAGTTGCAACATCGACCATCCCATCAAGACCGCCAGCTTTCTTTCCTACCTCTGCTGCTCGAACCATGGCATCGGCAAGAACTAGACGACCTTCTGCATCTGGATTTAATACTTCAACAGTTTTACCGCCATAAATTGTGATGATGTCACTCGGTCTGGTTGCTTTATCGCTAACCATATTTTCTGCNAGGGCCGCCCAAGCATCAACATTGATTGGAAGTTTTAGTTCAGCAATTGCTAATACAGCAGCGCAGACTGCAGCTGCTCCACTCATATCAGATTTCATTGCCTCCATACCTTGAGCAGGCTTTAGGGCAAGNCCTCCAGTATCAAATGTGATTCCTTTTCCAATAAATGCATAACGCTTNTTAGCGCCNTTGCCGCTATAGGAGAGGCGAAGTAAACGAGGAGGATTAGCAGANCCTTGNCCTACGCCAATTATTCCACCNTAACCGCCTTTAATTAATTGAGTCTCATTGAGTACTTCTACTTTAACGCCAAGTGNTGCAGCAAGCTTTTTAAATCGAAGTGAAAAAGAATCTGGAGTTAGATGACTTGGCGGAGTGTTGATTAAATCTCTTGTTAGATGGGTGTATTTAGCAATTATCTCNGCGCGCTTGATTGCNTGGAGAAAACTCTTATCTTTTGCCTTCTTCGAGTAAATCGTGATTTTCTTTAGTGCGGGTTTTCTATCAGCCTTAGAANTTCCTCTAAATTCATCAAAGGTGTATGCGCCAAGCAGGGCTCCTTCAGCTATTGCTTGGAAATCCTGTTTTGAAGCTTGTGGTAGAGCGAAAGTTGCTGAGGTNGTTCCNGCAAGAGATCTTGCAGCAGCTCCAGCAGCTCTTCGCAATACTTCATGGGCAATTGAGCCATCGGCTTTAAGGTTTAGCGCTGTTAAAAGAATTAACTTACTTGCACTTCCTGGAAGCTTAATTACCTCATCACTTGCCCCACTTGCCCCAAGATCAGTAAGGGCTTGAAGCAGTGGTCCCTGATCTACTCGAAGCTCGCCGCTTAATATAGAAAACTTCTTGCTCTTTTTATCTAGAGCAAAGCCCAGAACTAGGACTTCATCTATTACTGAGTTATCGGAGGCTGAGATAGTGGGCAATGTTGTAGGCATTGGGCTAGGTTATTGGAGTGAGCAAATATTCGCCATTACACCAGTTCCATCTTGATTCTGGGGCCAAAGTCGCTGATTTTGGGGGATGGCAGATGCCGATCGAATACCCCGCAGCAAATGGTGGTGGGGTCTTAAATGAACATAATGCGGTTAGAAAAACCGTGGGCCTCTTTGATGTCTCACATCTTGGTAAAGCTTCAGTAATAGGCAAGGGGGCCCTGGATTACTTAAATTCGATTTTTACTAATGACTTGAGAAAAATCTCAGATGGTCAAGCTCAATACACTCTTCTCTGCCAGAGAGATAACGGTGGAGTAATTGATGATCTAATCATTTATCGCTACTCAAGTACCCACTTTCTACTCATTCCAAATGCCGCAAACTGCCAGCAGGTTTTAGATCAGATAAGTAAAGAAGCGCCAAGCACACTTGAGATTAAGAATTTACATGAACGCTATGCCCTCTTTGCCTTGCAAGGTATGAAATCACTTGATGTCTTAAAAGATCTTGGCATCGATGTAAATCTTGAATACATGTCATTTATGGAAAGTCAGTTGGACTCCGAAGCGCTAATCATCTGTCGAACCGGATATACCGGAGAGCATGGCTATGAAATTCTTACCTCTTGGGCAAATGCGAGAAAAATCTGGGATTTACTTCTAGAGAAAGTAAAGAAGTATTCCGGACTTCCTGCAGGACTTGGCGCTCGCGATACGTTAAGAACTGAGATGGGATATGCCCTTCATGGCCATGAACTCTCAACTGATATAACTCCAGTGGAGGCAAGTGCTTCATGGGCAGTGGCATTTGATAAAGAGTTCTGGGGAAAGAGCGTTCTTGAAAAGCAACGCGCAGAAAAGAGACATAGAAGGCTTGCAGCAATTTTAATTAGCGATCGCGGTATTCCTAGAGCTGGGATGGAGATTAAAGACGAGGATGGCAAGAAAATTGGTTATGTAACAAGTGGCACCTTCTCACCCTCGTTAAAGAGTGGCATCGCTCTAGGACTATTTGATAGTCAGATTCCACTTGAAAGCCAGGTATTTATCGATATCCGAGGCCGCATTAGCCAAGGAGTAATTAAACGTTTACCTTTTCAACCATCGAAGGTGAAGTAAGGCCCATTCTCATTGAGGCTCTAGAAAGTGATGCCAGTAGAGCCCTGGCGCTAAGAGCGATCAAAAGGGCGGTAGTGATAGCTCTTGGGATATCCCATGCCATAGCTGTTGCTAAGTGAAAAGTTAGATAGCGCGAGAGATTTTCCATAAGCGGTGCGCCGGCGATAAAACCNAACTGAGTATTGGTGGATGCNATCCAAGGCCAGAGCTGAAGATCCATGAGCGCACCAAAGAGAAGGGAGCTGATAACTCCTATTATTACAAGTGTGATTATCTCAAAGCGNTNGNTGATCTTCTTGGAAAATAAACCAGCAAATAACCCAATCCATCCCGCGGCCAGCATTTGAAATGAGAGCCAAGGTCCAATTCCTCCGCTAATTACNGCAGAGACGGCCATCGAGATAACTCCAAGTGAGAATCCAAACTTTGATCCAAAGATGTAGCTTGAAATAATTAGGAGAAACCACATCGGTTCAACGCCCACTGCGCCAGCTCCCACTAGCCGCAGGGCTGCTATTAAGGCGGCGAGAACTCCAAGGAGTGCAACGATCTTGCTATCGAGAGCCCCTCTTGATATCTCCAATGAAATCACTAAAACTGCCAGAAGTGCGATAAACAAAGCTAAGAATCGAGCAGAGTCTGGCTTTAATAGAAAGAAATTACTCTCAGGAATAAAGAGCGGCCAAGTGAATGCAAGAAGTCCGAGAATAGATCCAATAAATATTGGAAGCCAGGAATGTATTGAAGCAATAGTTCTAGTTTTTCTCACTTAAATATCTTTC
>JGI25930J51415_1000313_pt1 | contig 10866 bp, 5 predicted proteins | sample LauGreFa1BDMLBDN_2_FD_51415 | JGI IMG/M metagenome (IMG submission 51415) | reverse complement strand
GATGATTTGTTTGTAACCAATGTGGATCGCTTGCAACGCGGTATCAATGAAGGTATAGCCAATTCTATTTTGATCAAAGTGAACCAGATTGGAACATTGACCGAAACTTTGAATGCCATTCAATTGGCCACACGTCACAGTTACTCAAACGTGATTAGCCACCGCAGTGGTGAAACAGAAGATAGTACCATCGCCGATTTGGCTGTTGCAATGAACAGTGGACAGATTAAAACGGGTAGTGCATCTCGTTCTGATCGTATGGCGAAGTATAATCAGTTGCTTCGCATCGAAGAAGAACTTGGAGAGAATGCCATTTACGGCGGCAGTATGTTTAAGTACTGTTGATTTAAATTGTTGAAGAATATCAAAAAAGCCCCGCTATCGCGGGGCTTTTTTGTGCTAAAATTTTGCGCAACCCATCCCAAACCGATATATTGCATGTTCATGAAAAACAAAATTGCTTCGGCGTTGCTGTTCATCTTATTGGGATCGGGTTGCGCAAACCTCTCCGCCCAAAATACTTTTACCGGAATTACCCCAACACAAGCCATCAATCAAGCCAAGACACTGGCTGCTCAAGGCAAATGGGGATTAACCGCGGATGATTTAAAAGATGTCGTAATTCAGGACCTTGTGAAAGATCCTACGGGAGAAACCCATGCCTATGTGCTTCAAACCCTGTCGGGCATCCCCGTTGTGAATGGCGTTGTGGGTCTGCATTTCAAATCCAATGGCAACTTGTTTTACGCAAATTCGCGCGCCGTGGCTCATGCAACGGATAAACTCCAAGGTGATTTCTCATCGCTCAATACCCAAATCCTCGGCGATATCGCCCTGAAAACAGCTTTTGCAGCACCCACCGATCTTCCACAAAGCGTAACATGGGAAACCATGAAAGCCAATACCCGTTTTGCTGAAGGCAATTTCTACGCACAAACTGTGGCTTGGCCGGATGCAAACGGGAACCTCATCGCCGCGAAATATTTTGTTTTCTATCAGCCCATAACCTCCGATTGGGTGAATCTTTGGATCGATGCGCAAGGTACAGTGCTTCAAAAACACAGCTGGACCGTCCACTGCGCACCCGCATCCTTCGAACAATCTCCCCATGAATCACATTCCATACACACAGCGGGAATGGTTGAACAATCTCAGCAAATCCGTTCCATGGTTTTAAATGGTCAGGGTAAATCGCTCCAACGCAGAGGAGATGGTGCCACATACAAAGCCTACGCATTTCCTACAGAAAGCCCGCTTTACGGCAATCCTTCAACGCTCACAAGTCCGGCAGACGCCCAAGCATCGCCCTATGGATGGCATGATGTGAACGGCGCGGCGGGTGCAGAATATACCATTACCCGCGGGAACAATGTGTTTGCTTCAGAAGATGCTGATGCCAATAACCAAGCAGGCTACAGTCCCAGCGGCGGAACTTCATTGGCCTTCGACTTTACCTACAGCAAAAATGAAATTGATCCGGTAAATTACCGCGATTTTGCCATCAACAACTTGTTTGTGGCCAACAACCTGATGCATGATTTGTCGCACCACTATGGTTTTGATGAAGAATCGGGGAATTTTCAAACCAANAACTATGATAACAAAGGATTTGGTTCGGACGCCGTGAACGCCGATGCACAGGATGGCAGTGGAACCAACAACGCCAACTTTGCTACACCTCCGGATGGTTCAGCACCCCGCATGCAAATGTTTATATGGGATGGTGTGAGTGTAAAAGCCAATTTGGTGGTGAATTATGGCGCTGGCATGAAATATGGCGTGGGTATTACCGATGGCAACTGGGGTAAGAAAATCACCGCGGTGCCCGTTTCTGGGAAACTGGTTTTGGTGAAAGACAACGTGGCCGCAGCCACCAATAAATGCTGTACCAATTTATCGAACGGACCGGCAATCAGCGGGAATATCGCAGCGGTGGTTCGCGGGGGATGTACGTTTGTACAGAAAGTGTTTCGCGCCCAATCGTACGGTGCAACAGCCGTGATTTTGCTAGATACTTCTTCGGCGGATCAAGTCATCACCATGGCCACCGATAACACTACGCAAGCGAGCAAAATAACCATTCCTGTGATTTTTGTCAAGTTGAGTAATGCCAATGAATTGCGTGCGCTGTTGGCCGATACCAATTTGAATGTTACTTTTTACGATAGTTCTGCGTTTGCCAAGAAAACCGATAGCGATCTTGATTTGGGGGTTATTGCCCACGAATACACGCATGGTATTTCGAATCGTTTAACCTGCGGACCTTCGAATTCTAACGGTTTGTCGAATGCCGAACAAATGGGTGAGGGATGGAGTGATTTTGTGGGATTGGCGTTTACGGCGAAAAAGGGCGATGTGGGTTCTCAAGCCCGTGGCGTTGGAAACTGGTTGATTGGTGAAACCCAAACCGGTGGAGGCATTCGCAACTATCCTTATTCAACCAACATGACTGTGAATCCCCATACCTATGGCAACTTGGCGAAGGCGGCGAATGGCATCCAAACAGAGGTGCATTACACCGGTGAGATTTGGTGTGCGATGCTGTGGGACATGTATTGGGAGTTTGTGGGTAAATATGGATTTGATGAGGATCTTTACAATGGAAAAGGCGGTAACAACATGGCTGTTTTATTGGTATTCGATGCGATGAAGTTGCAACCTTGCGGCCCGGGTTTTACAGATGCGCGCGATGCGATTTTGATGGCCGATGAAAATAGAAATGGCGGTGCCAACGCAGGCTTGATATGGAAAGTGTTCGCACGACGTGGTCTGGGCTACAATGCCGCACAAGGAAGTCCAGGCAATTGTGCAGATGGGGAAGAGAATTTCGAAATGCCTCCTGCGAGTGCATTGAAATCCTTGGCAGTAGATGCTTGGGTAAAAGCATATCCCAACCCAGCAACCTCAATATTTGTTGTTGAGCCCATGATGGTTAAGCAGATTGATGCCGTTACGGTGTACGATATTCAAGGCAAACAACAGTTTGTGCCCATGTCTGAGATTGTGGGTGGCGGACAGCAATTGTTCGTTGGCGGACTATCATCGGGCTTATACTGGGTAGAAATTCGTGCCGGTGAGCAGCGCACAACTGTGAAATTGGTAAAGCCTTAAGGCGCAATGCAACATTTGCATTAAATTTGAACTCAGTTTCGTTTGAATTCTGATTGAATATTTTCATACAATGTGGATTGAAATCGTTTGCGCGTTGATGGCCTATTTGATAGGATCGATTCCCAGTGCTATTTGGGTGGGACGCAAATTTTATGGGATTGATGTGCGCGAGCATGGCAGCGGAAATGCCGGCGCAACGAATGTTTTTCGCGTTTTAGGGAAAGGACCTGGTACGGTGGTATTGCTGATGGATATCATCAAAGGGTTTCTTTCTGTAATGTTGGCTTATCAAATGGGGTACTATTTCGCCGAACAGGGTACGCAATCGTCGCAAATGACTGGCTTTTTTCCAGTGGCTTTTGGAGTGCTGTCGGTGGTTGGACATATGTTGCCAATTTTTGCAAAATTCAAAGGAGGGAAGGGTGTGGCCACCTTGTTTGGGGTCATCATTGCTTTGGATCCAAGGGTGGCGGGATTGGCGCTGTTGGTGTTTGTGGTGGTGAATATCGTTACGGGCTATGTAAGTGTGGGATCATTGATGGCGGGGCTGTCNATTCCCGTTTTNTTTTTACAAGTGTTTGGATATCGTGATGTGAGCTTGATTGTTTTTAGTGTTTCTGTAGGAATCCTGATTGTTTACACGCATCGGAAGAATATCAGGCGTTTGATGGCTGGTGAGGAAACGAAGTCGCGGATATTGGTTAGAAAACAAAAGTAATCCATGAAATTGTCGACATCGAATCCCATTTACAATCCCCAAGAAGACGTTGAAGCGTTGTTGGATAAGGGGTGGACGATTGTGGTTTACAATGACGAAGTGAATACGTTTGACTGGGTGATAGCGAATTTGATCAAGTATTGTGGTCACACGCGATTACAGGCCGAACAGTGTGCTTGGATTATCCATAACAATGGGAAATACGCCGTTAAATCGGGGAGTTATGAGGACATGGAGCCTATTTGCACGGCTTTGTGCGAAAAAGGTTTGTCGGCTCAGCTAGAGGTTCAGTAAATTTGCAATTATGAGAAAAGTATATGCTTCTGCCGAGGCGGCCATTCACGACATTGAGGATGGTGCGGTATTGATGTTGGGGGGATTTGGTTTGTGCGGGATTCCCGAGAATTCAATTTCGGCTTTGGTGAAGAAGGGGGTGAAGGGTTTGACGTGTATCAGCAACAATGCGGGGGTGGATGATTTTGGTATCGGGTTAATGTTGCAAGGGCGGCAGGTGAAGAAGATGATAAGCTCATATGTGGGGGAGAATGCGGAGTTTGAGCGTCAGTTGTTGAGTGGGGAATTGGAAGTGGAACTCATTCCACAGGGTACTTTGGCAGAGCGATGCCGCGCCGCAGGCGCGGGCATTCCAGCGTTCTACACGCCTGCAGGCGTGGGAACGGAAGTGGCTGAAGGCAAAGAAATCCGTGTGTTTAATGGTAAAACCTATTTGATGGAATATGCCTTTGATGCTGATTTTGCTATCGTAAAAGCCTGGAAGGGCGATAAGCACGGTAACCTAATTTTTAAAGATACGGCACGCAATTTTAATCCCATGATGGCCATGGCTGGTAAAGTAACCATCGCCGAAGTGGAAGAATTGGTGGAAGCCGGTGAACTGAATCCAAACGACATCCATGTTCCTGGCGTATATGTGCATCGCATCGTNCAAGGTAGCGATTATGAAAAGCGCATCGAACAGAGAACCGTACGTAAAAAAGGAGAATAATCGCCCATGGTAGCGATCACGCGCTTGGTGTTTGCCACCAACAATGCCCATAAAATTGAAGAAGCCCAAGCCATCGTGGCCGGCAAGTTGCAATTGATTTCGCTAAAGGAAGCGGGCTTTGATATTGACGTGGATGAAACGGGGTCCACATTCCATGAAAATGCTTATTTGAAAGCGCAAGCGGTGTTTGAAGCAACGGGATTGCCCTGTGTAGCTGATGACAGTGGTTTGTGCGTGGATGTTTTGAATGGTGCCCCGGGGGTTTACTCGGCGCGGTATGCCGGTGAGCCTGTAAGTCATTCTGCCAACAATGTTAAGTTGCTAGCGGCGTTGGAAGGGGAGGAGTATCGAAACGCATCATTTCGCACGGTGTTATGTGTGATGGGATTAGATGTATCGCAAAGACCGCTGTATTTCGAAGGTAAAGTGGATGGAGAAATATTGAAGCAAGCCAGTGGGAGCGATGGTTTTGGATACGATCCCATTTTTCAACCCAAGGGTTTTGTGAATACGTTTGCCGAAATGTCGGCCCAGCAAAAAAATGCACTGAGTCATCGGGGTAAGGCGTTTGAACAGTTGATGTCTTTCTTACAGCGAGAAGGAGACGGGGCGGTATCGTCGATGGTTCCCGCATTACCGGTGATGGACTTTGATTACGATTTGCCAACAGATCGCATTGCTTTTGAGGCTGTGGAACCCCGAGATGCGTCGCGTTTACTAGTATATAAAGGCAACTTAAGCGGCGACGGGAGTACAGAGGATAAGCAGTTCTCGGAATTGGGCGATTGTTTGGGCGCTGGCGATGTATTGGTTGCCAATGACACCAGGGTTATACCGGCGCGATTGCATGGAAGGGTTGTTGGCGGTGCGGAAGTCGAAGTTTTCTTGTTGAATCCATTGGATGCCGATTGGTTAGAGTGGGAAGTGATGGTTGGGAATCGGAAAAAATTCCGGGAGAATGATGTTGTTGAAGTGGTGGGCGATGCGGGTAGTTTGCGCATAACATGGTTGGATCGCGAGCGAAATCGAGTGAATTTATTCGTTGGGGGTGGTTTTTCCGCGGTGCAAGATGCGATTGAGTGTTTGGGTGCGGTTCCATTGCCACCCTACATAGAAAGGGCGGTGCGTGAGGGCGATAAGGATCGCTATCAAGCCATTTTTGCGGAACACGCGGGCGCGGTGGCTGCTCCAACGGCATCGCTGCATTTTACGGAAGCGTTGCGAAATCGGTTAATGGATCAGGGTGTGCGGTTTTCCTATCTTACATTGCATGTAGGTGCGGGCACGTTCAAGCCCATGAGTTCTGATTATGCCAATGAGCACGAGATGCATGCCGAGCGATTTGCGATTACTGTGCCGTTGATTGATATGATGTTGGATGCATTGCAGCGAGATCGGAGGGTGGTTGCCATTGGGACCACATCGATGCGGGTGTTAGAGAGTATCTATTTTGTGGGTTGTAGATTACTGCAAGGTTGTTGGGATGGAATGATTTCTTGTGACGATGGATATGATTTGGGGTTGAAATTGCGGGAGGGAAGGGTGATTGGAATGGAGGAGGCGCTGTTGGCGGTGAGGGAATTTGCGCTGAATCAGGGTGGNGTGATACAGGGACAGACGCAGATATTTATCATTGAGGGGTTTGATTTTCGGGTAGTGAAGGGGTTGATTACGAATTTTCACCAGCCCAAATCCACGTTGTTGATGCTGATTTCGGCTTTTGTAGGGGCAGATTGGCGGTCGATTTATGGGTTTGCGATGGGTAGAGGATATCGTTTTTTGAGCTACGGCGATGGATCGTTGCTATGGCGATGATTTATTTTGCGTGGTAATTGCTTGAATAGCTATTCATTGGGTTTTTCTTTAGGGATTTTTAGTACACAAGGTTGAATTTGTGGAAAAGAGTAGTACATTTGCATCCCGTTCTACTAGAGACCACTGGAGTAAACAGAGAATAACAACTGAAAAGGCGTTAGAGACTGAAAAAATCGGGGGTATTTGGAGGAAAAAAGTTCTTAACGTTACAAGGAGTAGAGTTACAGTAGTTGGAGATATGTCGATTAAATTTATTTTAATTTTAACTTGACGGAATCAAAAACATATTGTATTTTTGCACCCCGTTTCGGAAGGAAAAAGGGAAACAAGCAATAAACGGATCTTCGGATCTGAGTTTATAAAGTTCTTTGAAAGATACAGAGTAAGGAATAACAAGCCACCCAAAAATTGAATACTTTGGGATGCCGGATCAAACAAACATTTTACAATGGAGAGTTTGATCCTGGCTCAGGATGAACGCTAGCGGCAGGCCTAATACATGCAAGTCGAGGGAGATTGTTGGATTCGTCTGACATGAAACCGGCGCACGGGTGCGTAACACGTATGCAACCTACCTTTAACTGGGGTATAGCTCAGAGAAATCTGAATTAATCCCCCATAAGACTACGACATGGCATCATGATGTAGTTAAAGCTCCGGCGGTTAAGGATGGGCATGCGGTACATTAGCTAGTTGGTGAGGTAATGGCTCACCAAGGCTACGATGTATAGGGGGTCTGAGAGGATGATCCCCCACACTGGTACTGAGACACGGACCAGACTCCTACGGGAGGCAGCAGTAGGGAATATTGGTCAATGGACGCAAGTCTGAACCAGCCATGCCGCGTGAAGGATGAAGGCCCTATGGGTCGTAAACTTCTTTTATTAGGGAAGAAAAAATGGGATGCGTCCTATACTGACGGTACTTAATGAATAAGGATCGGCTAACTTCGTGCCAGCAGCCGCGGTAAGACGAAGGATCCAAGCGTTGTCCGGATTTACTGGGTTTAAAGGGTGCGTAGGCGGAAAATTAAGTCAGTGGTGAAAGCCCGCAGCTCAACTGTGGAACTGCCATTGAAACTGGTTTTCTTGAATATAGCTGAGGCAGATGGAATATAACATGTAGCGGTGAAATGCTTAGATATGTTATAGAACACCGATTGCGAAGGCAGTCTGCTAAACTATTATTGACGCTGAGGCACGAAAGCGTGGGGAGCGAACAGGATTAGATACCCTGGTAGTCCACGCCCTAAACGTTGATTACTCGCTGTTGGCGATATACTGTCAGTGGCTAAGCGAAAGCATTAAGTAATCCACCTGGGAAGTACGACCGCAAGGTTGAAACTCAAAGGAATTGACGGGGGCCCGCACAAGCGGAGGAGCATGTGGTTTAATTCGATGATACGCGAGAAACCTTACCTGGGCTTAAATGTCAGGTGACCGCTGCCGAAAGGTGGCTTCCCTTCGGGGCAACTGGCAAGGTGCTGCATGGCTGTCGTCAGCTCGTGCCGTGAGGTGTTGGGTTAAGTCCCGCAACGAGCGCAACCCCTATCTTTAGTTGCCATCAGGTTATGCTGGGGACTCTAGAGAAACTGCCTACGCAAGTAGTGAGGAAGGCGGGGACGACGTCAAGTCATCATGGCCCTTACGCCCAGGGCTACACACGTGCTACAATGGATGGTACAATGAGACGCCACTTGGTAACAAGGCGCAAACCTCAAAAAGCCATTCTCAGTTCGGATTGAGGTCTGCAACTCGACCTCATGAAGCTGGATTCGCTAGTAATCGAATATCAGCATTGATTCGGTGAATACGTTCCCGGGCCTTGTACACACCGCCCGTCAAGCCATGGAAGCTGGGAGAACCTGAAGTCGATAACCGCAAGGAGTCGCCTAGGGTTATACTAGTAACTGGGGCTAAGTCGTAACAAGGTAACCGTACCGGAAGGTGTGGTTGGACCACCTCCTTTCTAGAGATTAGATCTAGAAAATAAGAATACCGGCGGTTTGTTATTCCTCTCTTCTTTCAAAAATTTCGTTCTTTAACAACTTCGTTAGAGTGGTTAAACTAAGCTACAAAGACTACTATGACGTAATAGTCCCGTAGCTCAGTTGGTTAGAGCACTACACTGATAATGTAGGGGTCAGCAGTTCAAATCTGCTCGGGACTACCATTGCCAGTGACCACGATAATAAATGGGGGATTAGCTCAGCTGGCTAGAGCACTAGCTTTGCAAGCTAGGGGTCATCGGTTCGACTCCGATATTCTCCACCAAGTTGTAGCAATACAACGAAGTTCTTTGACATGTTGGAAATAAGAAATACAATTAAAGAGTAAATCATAGGATAAGTTACAAAGGGCGTACGGCGGATGCCTAGGCTTTCAGAGACGAAGAAGGACGTGTACAGCTGCGATAAGTTCCGGAGAGGTGCCTAAAAACCTTTGACCCGGAAATTTCCGAATGGGGCAACCCAACTGTTTTAACAGTTTTAAGAGTCAACCCGCTGAACTGAAACATCTAAGTAAGCGGAGGAAAAGAAAATAATTTAATGATTCCCCAAGTAGTGGCGAGCGAACGGGGAAGAGCCCAAACCTGTGTTGTTACGGCAACATAGGGGTTGTAGGACCCACATAACGAATAAACAGCTAATAAGAAGCACATGGAAAGGTGCACCACAGAGGGTGATAGTCCCGTATTGGTAAATTGTTTATTCCGGAGGGTATCCTGAGTAGCGCGGGACCGGAGAAATCTTGCGTGAATCTGCCAGCACCATCTGGTAAGGCTAAATACTACTGAAAGACCGATAGTGAACTAGTACTGCGAAGGAAAGGTGAAAAGTATCCCGAACAGGGAGGTGAAAAGAACCTGAAATCGTACGCCTACAAGCGGTCGGAGTCCCTATATGGGATGACGGCGTGCCTTTTGCATAATGAGCCAACGAGTTACTCCTCACTGGCAAGGTTAATTCCTTTAAGGGAAGCAGCCGAAGCGAAAGCGAGTCTTAACAGGGCGCACAGTCAGTGGGGGTAGACGCGAAACTTTGTGATCTACCCTTGACCAGGATGAAGTTCAGGTAACACTGAATGGAGGTCCGAACCGGTAAACGTTGAAAAGTTTTCGGATGAGTTGAGGGTAGGGGTGAAAGGCCTATCAAACTGAGAGATAGCTCGTACTCCCCGAAATGTTTTTAGGAACAGCGTCGATCGTACAATATTAGAGGTAGAGCTACTAATTGGGTAAGGGGATGTCAAAGTCTACCGAACTCAAATAAACTCCGAATGCTAATATTTAATTAATCGGCAGTGAGGGCATGGGTGCTAAGGTCCGTGCCCGAGAGGGAAACAACCCAGACTAACAGCTAAGGTCCCAAAGTATACACTAAGTTGATCAAATGTGGTCCAGTCGCCCAGACAGCCAGGATGTTTGCTTGGAAGCAGCAATTCATTTAAAGAGTGCGTAACAGCTCACTGGTCGAGCGACAGGGCATAAACAATAAACGGGCATTAAGTGTATCACCGAAGCTCTAGATGCGCGCAAGCGTATGGTAGGGGAGCATTCTAGCAAGCTGTGAAGAAGTACCGTAAGGACTATTGGAGCGACTAGAAAAGCAAATGTTGGCATAAGTAACGATAATGGAAGTGAAAAACTTCCACTCCGTAAATCTAAGGTTTCCTGATCAATGATAATCAGATCAGGGTTAGTCGGGACCTAAGGCGAACCGTTTCAGGGAAGTCGATGGACAACAGGTTAATATTCCTGTACTGGCTGAGAGGGACGGATAGATGTAGTCAGTACGTACAGACAGATGTACGTTGAGCCTACTCCTCGGAGGAAGCGAACTGGTGAGTTCTATCCCNAGAAAAGCTCCAGCATAAACCCGTACCGTAAACCGACACAGGTGGATGAGGAGAGTATCCTAAGGAGCTCGAGTGAGTCATGGTTAAGGAATTAGGCAAATTTACCCTGTAACTTCGGGAGAAGGGGTGCCTCAGCAATGAGGCCGCAGTGAATAGGCCCAGGCGACTGTTTATCAAAAACACAAGGCTCTGCTAAGTCGAAAGATGATGTATAGGGTCTGACACCTGCCCGGTGCTGGAAGGTTAAGAGGGGATGTCAGCGCAAGCGAAGCATTGAATCGAAGCCCCAGTAAACGGCGGCCGTAACTATAACGGTCCTAAGGTAGCGAAATTCCTTGTCGGGTAAGTTCCGACCTGCA
>JGI25930J51415_1000302_pt1 | contig 11118 bp, 10 predicted proteins | sample LauGreFa1BDMLBDN_2_FD_51415 | JGI IMG/M metagenome (IMG submission 51415) | reverse complement strand
CCCTAAAAGATTACGAACCTGGCCTGACTGGTTCACTCGTTCAGGGTCACTAATCTCAACCAAAAGTCCGCCTTGCAACTTATCCTTGGGAATGGCGGCTATAACGCTTCGTCCGTCGGATCTATGTTCTAGATCGTGATGTATACCAAGGTCTTGTAGCAAGACATCCATCGCGGGTCTGTCGTCGATGCGTCGAACAAGGTGGCGTTCGCCTCGAGTAATTTCATGTCGGCTACCGATCGCCCGACAGCCCTGGCTGAAGCCGCGCCGAATTCCTGCGTCTTCTCTCAGAACAAGTCCGGAAAGTCCACCGTAAAGCACCTCATTGGCAACTTGGGGTAAGTTGCCTTCCAAGCCGCTACAAATACCGCCTGCNCACATGGCGCGCTCATGACGCTCACTTAATTCGTCCAAGAGTTCACTCAAGTCACTAAGCTGCGGATCAGCGTGAACCAGCAGCGCCGTGGCTTGCTTGCGGTTTGCTGCTTCCATGGCCTTCGTTGATTTGCGCCGACCCGAGAACACTTCAAAGCTTGAAGACTCCAGCGTGCCTATCATCAAAGCAATCGCAGCCTCATCAAGGTATTCAGCAGCTCCTGCAAGCACGCTTTCAGCGCAGCAGCCCACCCAATTGCGAATGCCTGTTCGCCCGATAACATGTTGCAAGAGCGCTTCGGCATCACTGGCAAAGGCAGTCGTGAAATAAATCCACCCTATCCAGGTGCGTTCTTTGCCAGTTTGTGACTCGAGATTTGCTTTGTGCTCGTGTTGCTTAAACCAAGGCTCGACTTGGGCAAGCGCAAGTTCGCTGGCCATGCGCCAGTCGTAATGCGTGGCATGACCCAGCGCAAAGCCTGGGTTAGTTTGCCCGGCTTTCACATGAAGGCTCCAGGCTTGCCCCTTGATGGTGTTTTCTGTTGAGGGATTTTCGTTTGTCGCTTCGATTTTGTGGGTTGGCCACTATGGTCGGATGCACGATCACGCTCAGCTGTGTTCGCTTGCATGCGCGATGCCTGGGTGCCGGGGGCTGCAGCGGCTTGTTCTGTTTCCGGTGTGGGAGTAAGGCTTGCCTTACTTGCCAGCTGTTCAAACTGCTTTTGCAGAAACCCCCACCACTGGTTAGCTTGCTCCATAGCCGGGTGCTCACTGTGCCCTTGTCCCGGGGCGGCTGGGTTGTCCACCGAGGCAGCAGCGTTATGGCCCGAGGCAGCAGCGTTATGGCCTGGGGTCGTTGGGTTACCCACCGGCGCTGTCGCAGACGATGGCCGGTTGTCGGTCGATTCATGTTGGCTTTCCATCATCGAACGAAAGCCAGCAATGCCTGCACGTTGAATCTCCAAGCCTTGTATTGTGGACCGCAGCAAGGTTTGATTGACCGATAGCCACTGCTCGACTGCCTTTAAATCTTTGATGCGGCGATCGAGCTCATCGATATCAAGCGTGGGGGCCATTGGCGAATTCATATAGCTCGACCACATGTTTTGCATCCATGTAAGCCCTTGACTCATATCAGCAAAGGGCTGAGTGCCGCTGGGAAGTCCTGCAGCAGGCATGCCGGGCATGTGAAAGGCTTTGTCGATCATGGATGGTTTTGTAACACTTGTTGATCAATCGTGCCAAATACATTGTTGGCCTGAGCATCGAGCACTTCGATGCGCACGCGTTCACCAAAGTGCAAATACGCTGTGCTTGCCGAGCCTTGATCCATGGTTTCAAGCGCACGGATCTCTGCGATGCAACTATAGCCGCGGCTGCGATCCTTATTAGAGACCGTGCCCGACCCGATGATTGATCCAGCCCGCAAGCGCCTTGTCTTGGCGGCATGTTCGATCAGCTGTGCGAAGCCAAACACCATGTCTTCGCCTGCGTTCGCTTGGCCAACAAGCGCTTGATTGCGCCAACAGCGTACCGGCAAGTGCATGCGTTCGCCGTCCCAGGCTTGACCGAGCTCATCAGGGGTCACCGCAAGGGGCGAAAAGGCGGTGGCAGGTTTGGACTGGTAAAAGCCAAAGCCCTTGGCTAACTCGTCGGGTACAAGATGCCGCAGACTCCAGTCATTGGCCAGCATGATGAGTCGAATGTGTTCGCTCGCTTCACCTTGAAGACACTGCATGGGCACATCGTCAACAATCACCGCGACTTCGGCCTCGAAATCGATACCCCAGTCCTCGCTCGCGAAGCGTGCCGGTCGGCAGGGCCCGATGAAATCGTCGCTACCACCCTGGTACATCAAGGGATCATGCCAAAAGCGTTCGGGCATAGCGGCTTGTCTAGAACGTCGCAATAGCTCGACATGATTGACGTAGGCTGAGCCATCCGCCCATTGGTAGGCTCTTGGTAGGGGTGCTAGGCATTGCTGCGGATCAAAAGCAAAGGCGTGGCGAGCCTTACCAAGATTGAGTGTTTCGTAAAGGTCGGCAAGTTGCGGTGCGAGAAACTGCCAGTCATCGAGTACGCTTTGCAATCGCGGCGCGATGTCGGTTGCTAAATGGGCTCGCTGCAAATCTCGCGACACCACGATCAGCTGACCATCTCGGGTGCCGTCGTCCAGTGTGCCAAGCTTCATAGGGCTCCTTGAGCGGCTGTCATTTCGTCAGAGGCTACGATACCATGCAGGCATGGCGAGCATTCAAGAACTGCGCAGCATCCTTACTAACTGCAAAACCATTGCAGTCGTCGGTATCAGCGAACAATGGCATCGGCCCAGCTACTTCGTTGGCAAGTACCTGCTTGAACACGGCTATCGAATGATTCCTGTGAATCCGCGCTACAAGGAAGTACTCGGCCAGACCTGCTATCCCGATCTCGAATCGGTTCCGACACCGATTGATATGGTCGATGTGTTTCGTCGCAGCGAAGAACTCATGCCCATTGCCAAGCAAACGCTTGTCATCGGAGCCAAGGTCTTGTGGCAACAACTCACTGTGTGTAATCACGAGGCGCATGACTATGTTCGTGAACGTGGACTTACCTCAGTAATGGATCGCTGCGTCAAGATAGAACATGCCCGACTTTTTGGTGGTCTTAACTGGATGGGCGTTAATACCGGCATGCTGTCGGCGAAGCGCCCGCGACAACTCCCTTACTAGGTGAGCGCACTGGCCTTTGCGACAGCCTACTTGGGATTCAAGCCCGCCACTATCGATGGGATAAGCCTATGAGCAAAGACGTCAAGCAAATCGATCGCGCGTTTGGGTTTGAAACCCTCTGCCTTCATGCAGGACAACTGCCCGATCCCAGCACTGGCGCGCGGGCAGCACCGATTTATCAGACGACTTCCTATGTGTTTGATTCGGCAGAACATGCCGCCTCGCTATTCAATTTGCAAACCTTTGGACATGTTTATGCCCGCTTGTCCAATCCAACGGTTGCGCTTTTCGAAGAACGCGTGGCAGCGCTCGAAGCTGGTCGGGCTGCTGTCTCGGCTGCAAGTGGCATGGCCGCAGAAATGCTTGCGATGCTCACCTTGTGCAGGCAGGGTGACCATATCGTTGCTGCGCGCACGCTTTACGGCGGCACTTATGCGCAGTTTGCGGTTACCTTTGCGCGTTTTGGTATCAGCTGTACCTTCGTGGAGCCCGATCAGGTTGAAAATTTCGAGCAAGCGATTCAAAGCAACACCAAAGCAATTTTTGCTGAGTCGATTGCCAATCCCCGGCTGAATGTTATCGATCTTGAGAAGGTTGCAGCCATTGCCCGCCACCACGGCATTCCCTTGGTCATCGATAACACGCTCGCATCGCCCTATTTATGTCAGCCGCTTAAGCACGGTGCGGATATCGTTGTCCATTCGGCGACCAAGTATCTTGGAGGGCATGGCACCACGATGGGTGGTGTTGTGGTGGAATCTGGCCGATTCCCTTGGGATAACGGTAAATTCCCAGACATGGTCTTGCCGAGTGAGGGTTATCACGGCGTTCGTTTNTATGAAACCTTCGGTGATTTTGGCTTTACGATGAAGGCGCGATTTGAGATTGCGCGTACCCTNGGTCCAACGCTTTCACCGATGAATGCCTGGTTATTGTTACAAGGTATTGAAACCCTTGCGGTTCGCATGGATCGTATTTGTGCCAATGCATTAGCCATCGCCCAGTTTTTGCAGTCGCATCGACGTGTTGCCTGGGTCAATTATCCTGGCCTTCAATCAAGCCCCTACTACCACTTGAGTCAACGCTATATGCCCAAGGGTGCTGGAGGCATTTTGTGCTTTGGCGTAAAGGGTGGGGCAAAGGCGGGCGAAGCCTTTATCAACGCAGCCAGATTTATGAGCCATCTTGCGAATGTCGGGGATGCTCGCAGCCTCATCATCCACCCCGCTTCAACCACCCACAGACAACTAAGCGAATCAGAGCAGTTGGCAGCAGGTGTGCCCTCCGATCTGATCCGCATGTCGGTAGGGATCGAAAGCCTTGATGACTTGCTTTGGGATCTTGATCAGGCGCTTGAAGCGACTGCAAGTTGAGCCCACATCTCTTTGTCGCGGGCTGCGGTCCAGATTCTTGGATGGTCAATGCCGCTTGCTTCATCGTAGGCCCTAGACACATCAAAGGGCATACAATGTTCGTAAATCGGTACCGTTCCAAAAACGGGGTCCATGCGTGACTTTGCCAAGTCATAGGCCTGCTTCAGACTCATGCTCTTAGCGACAGCCTCTTTTGCACTTTCAAAAAGGGTTTGTACCCAACGTCTTGTGTAGTCGATTGCCTTGAGACAATCGGCTTCGGTTTGCATGGCCTCACCGCGGCCTGGCATCAGTTTTAGGGGTCGAAGTGCTGCAAGCGCATCAAGCGTTGCTGGCCATTGATTCAAATGGGCATCGCCGGTGTAGACGCCTGCCTCAAATTCAACCAAATCACCCGAAAACAGAACCCTTTGCGACGGGATCCAAACCACGCTGTCGCCTTTGGTGTGTCCGGGCCCAAGATGCAAGATCTGCACCTCGAGATCGTCGAGCATAAGGCTTAACTTGCGCTCGAAAATCATCGTCGGCCAGGTGAGCCCTGGAATCGACTCCTGACCTCGAAAGAGCCGCGGAAAACGTTCGATTTCCGATTGCATATCTTGGGCACCACGCTCGACAATCAGCTCATAGCTTGCTCGAGACGCGATGATCTCTTGTGCGCCTTCGGCCAAATAAGCCGATGCGCCCAAGACTCGCACCGCATGGTAGTGACTGAGCACTACATACTTGATGGGCTTATCGGTAATGCCGCGAATCCGTGCGATTAAATCTTGTGCCATGGCAGGGGTTGCGGTGGTGTCAATCACCATGGCTGCGTTTTTGCCAATAATGACCCCGGAGTTGGGGTCGCCCTGTGCGGTATAGGCCCAGGCGTTTTCAGAAAGTTGGGTAAAGCTAATAACCTTGTCGCCAAGGTCAGCCTGCGATGCAAAACTAGCGGCCATCATTCAGTTCCTTTCAAAGGTTGCCTGCATTCAGCACCCCGAGCGTAAACAGCGAGAAAAGGTGTTGAGAGCAAGCGATCAGCTTAACGTGATTTTGGGTTCGATCGAAGGCTTTGTGATGTCGCAGACCAAGCCCACGGGGCCATCTGCTAGCGAACTGCGCCAAAGGCTACATGCGCAGTGCCATCTGCTAGCGGCTCGGTCCCATCTGCCAAGCTTTGGCGCTCAGACATAACGATCGAAACCTTTGCTGCCAGTGCCCCCTGCCAAAGCGTAATCAATTCAGCAGCAAAAGCTTCACGGCTCATTGGACCGTCGCTACGCCACCAAGTAAAGCTGAAATTGAGCATGCCCAGCAGACTCATTGTGGTGGCTCCAAGGTGAGGGCATCCATCAAGCCCTGGGAAGTCCTTGAGGATCGCTGCTTGGAAATGACCAACGATTTGTCGCTCAATGCCACGAATACGCTCGCGTTGCACTTGGGCAAGATGGTGCACATCGTGGATCAAAGCTTTATGGTGATGCGCAGCATCAGCGTAGGCATTGACGAATTGTCGAATCAGGTGCTCGAGGTAACCGCCCTGTGAGGCCATCAAACATTGTTGTGCGAGGCTTTCTAAGTCTAAGGTATAACGCTCTAACGCATGGAACAATAAGTCATCTTTGGCGTCGAAGTAGTGGTATAGCGTTGCCTTGGAGACCGCGCATTGACCTGCAATCGCTGCCATGCTTGCCGATGCATAGTCGCTTACGGCAAACAATCGAACCGCTTGATCGGCGAGTCGATCGCGTTGGGAATCAAATGAGGCTCGGCGAATCTTTGCCATATGACTTAAATGGCTTGAGCCAACGCCCTAAAAGTTATCGCATCCATCCCTTGGCTTAACGTTCATCGAAGCTAATGGTCACCTCTTCGCTAAGCGGGTGGGCCTGACAAGTCAGTACGAAGCCTTGGGCTATTTCATCGTCTTGCAAGGTGTAGTTTTTCGCCATGCGTACCTCGCCTTCGATGACTTTGGCCCTGCAAGTACAACAAACGCCAGCCTGGCAGGCATAGGGCAAGGGCATACCTGCATGTAAACCCGCTTGCAAAATACTAGGTCCGTCCCGGGCAAGACGGATGCTTCGATGTTTGCCATCAATACGTAACATAAGCTTTGATGTGTTACTCGCAGCGTCAGTCTCCGATGAAGCAGGCACAAAGTGCGCTACATCAGGAGGTGGCACATGCGCACTACCAAAGCGTTCCATCAGGATTTTCGATCGATCCACATGAGATAACAATAACGCTGCCTCTGCTGCAAGCATCATCGGCTCAGGACCGCATAAATAAGCGACATCGATTGATGCCGGGTCAATCAATGTCTTCAGCAGATATTCGCACTTCGCTTGATTGAGTAGGCCATCGTGGAGCACTGAATCACTTGGTTCGTCGGAAAAAATATAGATCAGTTGTAATCGATCAACATAGCGGTTTTTCAAGTCCTCAAGCTCTTCAAAAAACATCAGGCTCTGTCGCTGACGATTGCCGTAGACAAGGGAAAATCGACTTCCGGCTTCTCGCTCAAGCAAGGTTTGCATGATCGACAGCATGGGCGTTATGCCTGAGCCACCTGCAAAAGCAAGATGATGCCGCCCTTTCATGCTTGGTCCTGTCTGGCCTGCTGTTGGCTGTGTGGCCTGCTCGACTTGCTTAAATGCTGGCGGTACAAAGCGTCCGTCTGGCGTCATCACCGACAGGCTCAAACCTGGTTTCAAATTTGACTTTGCCCAGTTTGAAAAGCGACCCTTTGCGATCGCCCGAATGCCTACACTAAAAGTCTTTGATCGCTCGTAGTCCTGAACCGAGGAGCAAATCGAGTAGTTGCGTCTTATGCGTTCACCGTCAATTTCAGCTTCAAGCGCTATAAATTGACCTTCCTTAAAAAGATAACGATCATAAAGCGCTTCTGGAACGGCAAAACGCAGGCACACACTATCCTCGGTGGGCTCACTTCGTCCAATAATGTTAAGACTGTGCATTGCTGGCATCAAGATTTGCGAACTAGACTTCATAGCGGTTGGTTTATCAGCCGGCATGGATTGCAAAGATGGTTGGTGGGCATGGTGATAAATCTTAGTAGGGTTTGAAGTAGTCAAAGGGCTCACGGCAAGCAAGACAACGGTAAATTGCTTTGCACGGCGTGGATCCGAATTCGCTGATGCTTTCAATAACTTCTGATTCACAGCGTGGGCATTGCACGCGAGCCAAAGAAGTCATGCGTTTGAGAGGAAAGACCCGATGTGGATGCTCGCCTCCCGAAGGCGATGCATCGCCTTCGATCGATCCAGGCTTGCCAAGACAACGAAGGGGTGGGGCAATGCCAAAGGCCTTAAGCTTGTTGCGGCCATCCTCCGAGATCCAGTCCGTGGTCCAGGCGGGCGATAAAGCGATCACAACCTGCGCATTGGCTTCGCCCTGTGCCTTAAGTAGCGCGAGAATGTCATCGCGAATGGTTTCGGTCGCAGGGCACCCGCTATAAGTGGGCGTGATGCTAACAACGCATGTGCCTTGATCGCGGTGAAGGCCGCGTACGATGCCTAAATCGCCTAGGCTAATCACCGGAATTTCCGGGTCGGGCAATGCATTGACTGCTTCAAGCAGCCGCGCATCGCCTTGCTGCCTGTGTTGATCAAGGGCAAGGTTCAAGGCCTTATCGCTCACCACGAAGCACCCGGATGGGCGCGCGCTACGGACTGCATTTCAGCGAGCAATAAGCTTAAGTGCTCGCCATGAACACCGAAGCGCCCGCGAGTTTGCAATTGGCTTGAAGCCGGCATGCGCAAATGGGACTGCTTGCACAAGGCGTCGACTTGGCTAAGCCAGCGATCGCGCAGCTGTATTGCTAAGTCATGTGCGCTATATCCGAGCGCGCGTTCATCGATTGCATCGAATGTGAACCACTCATTGGTGTAGGGAAAGAGCTGCTCAAGGGCTTGTTGCATACGCTTATTCGAGGCCTCGGTGCCATCGCCTAATCGAATCGTCCAATCGCTGGCATGGCGCCAGTGATAACGCGTTTCTTTGATCGACTTCATTGCAATGCCGGCAAGTACTTCGTCTGCCGATTGGGCCACCAAAGGCCAAAGCTCCAACATATAAGCGCTAAAAAGACTTTGACGCACCATCGTAAAGGCGTAATCGCCAAGTGCTCCGCGGGCCGCATGTACCCCGCTATTGGGCAACTCAATCGCTGTGAAGTTTCTGAAGGCTTCGGCATTGCGCCAATAGGCCAAGGCGTCTTCGTCACAAACCGGTTGCATGCTTTGGCCGGCGTGGCTGTAGAGCATGCGAGCCTGCCCGAGCAAGTCCAGCGCCGTGTTGGTGAGGGCGATGTCTTCTTCAAGCGCAGGGCCGTGTCCTGTCCATTCGCTGAGACGGTGGCTCAGAATCAGCGCATTGTCGCCAAGCCGAAGCAAAAATTCCTGAGGGGCGGGCTGCTTGGTTTCGGCAAGCGCCGTTATCGGATGCATTACATGTGATCGACTGCCTGTGGCAGTCGATAAAAGCTCGGGTGCCGATAGATTTTGTCGGCCATCGGGTCAAAAAAGGCATCCTTATGTTCGGCAGTCGAGGCAGTGATTGCCTGCGAGGGGACTACCCAAATTGAAATCCCTTCTTGACGGCGGGTATAGACATCACGAGCCATGTTGAGGGCTTGCTGCGCATCTGCCGCATGGAGCGAGCCGCAGTGTTTATGTTCGAGACCTTGTCGGTGGCGTACGAATACCTCCCAAAGCGGCCAGGGATCGCTCGCTGTTTGATCTTTTTTTCCGATTTCTTTTGGGGCTTTGGCTGCGGACTGCGCAGGGTCAAGTCTGCTGGGACTCGTTTGTGTTGAGGGGTGCTCGGACATGAATCGGTTTCCTTTGCTCGGTTGGGCTTGCTCAGCCAAGGGCTTGCGCTTGTTGCCCCGCTTGCTTGAGGGCATAGGCTTGGGCAGCCTCACGAACCCAAGCACCTTCTTCGTGGGCTATTCGCCGTGTGTTGAGCCGCTCACGATTACAGGGCCCATCGCCTTGCACGACGCGCCAGAACTCCTCCCATTGAATCGGGCCGCATTGCCAATGCCCGCTTGAGTCGTCGTAGCGCAGGTCTGAATCTGGAATGCTCAAACCAAGCAACTGCGCTTGTGGAACAGTCGCATCAAGAAACTGCTGTCTTAAGTCGTCGTTTGAGATGCGCTTGATGCCCCATTGCATGGTCTGTGTCGAATGAACCGAGTCGGCGTCGGGTGGGCCAAACATCATGAGTACAGGCCACCACCAGCGATTAAAGGCCTCTTGCGCCATTTGCTTTTGTCCTTCGCTGCCCTGGCATAAGGCCAGCATCAGCTCAAAGCCTTGTCGCTGGTGGAAAGACTCTTCTTTGCAAATTCGAATCATTGCTCTGGCATAGGGACCGTAGCTGCAGCGACAAAGTGGGACCTGGTTCATGATGGCGGCGCCGTCGACCAGCCAGCCGATGCATCCAACATCGGCCCAAGTTAAGGTGGGGTAATTGAAAATGCTTGAGTATTTGGCACGACCTTCAAGTAAGGCTTCGAGCATTTCAGCGCGCGAACTACCTAGTGTTTCGGCCGCGCTGTATAGATAAAGTCCATGGCCTCCCTCGTCTTGGACCTTGGCTAATAAAATCGCCTTGCGCCTTAAGCTCGGAGCGCGTGTAATCCAGTTACCCTCGGGAAGCATGCCCACGACTTCGGAGTGAGCATGTTGAGAGATCTGGCGCAGCAGCGTTTTCCGATAGGCCGCTGGCATCCAATCTTGGGCTTCAATTTTTTCGTCGTTTGCAATCCTTTGGTCGAAGCTTGCGAGCAGCCTGTCGTGCGAAGCATGGGTTGCGCCTACTGAACGCATGGCTCCTTGAGTGGCTACGAACTGGGGATCGGTATCAATTGCCTGGGTGTACATGGCAGGGCACTCCGTGTTTGCGACAAGGCGATGCCTTGGGCGCGCGAGATTTCAATAGATTCAGAAGTATATTGACCGACCGGTCGGTCAGTCAATGGTTTTTGGCCTGAAAGGCGCTTAGTCAACGGGACTTAGGCCCCATCGTTGAGGTTTCGCTATCCCGCTAGGTTGACACCGCAAAGCTGCCAAGCCATAATCCGAGGTTCCCTGGAGGGGTGCCCGAGTGGCTAAAGGGGGCAGACTGTAAATCTGTTGGCTTACGCCTACGTTGGTTCGAATCCAACCTCCTCCACCAAGACTTGCCTTCGAGTCGTTGTTGTGCTTGGCGTTGGCGGTCTGCGCTAGAGGTTGTTTCGTTGCAAATCGATGTGATTGCGAGATGTTGCTGAGGGTGAGCGCGGGTGTAGCTCAATGGTAGAGCAGAAGCCTTCCAAGCTTACGACGAGGGTTCGATTCCCTTCACCCGCTCCAAGCAGGCTCGTGAGACGTGTTGAGAGTTTTGCCCATGTGGCTCAGTGGTAGAGCACTCCCTTGGTAAGGGAGAGGTCACGCGTTCGATCCGCGTCATGGGCACCAAGTATCGAAGCCGAATGCGTCATGTTCGGTATCGGTGTCGNTTTTCTTTGTCTATAGCTGGCCAAGAGGCTGGCGGTCTGGGAGTGCGTGATGGCGAAAGGCAAGTTTGAGCGGACCAAGCCGCATGTGAATGTGGGGACGATTGGTCACGTGGATCATGGCAAGACGACGTTGACGGCGGCG
>JGI25930J51415_1000297_pt1 | contig 11164 bp, 9 predicted proteins | sample LauGreFa1BDMLBDN_2_FD_51415 | JGI IMG/M metagenome (IMG submission 51415) | reverse complement strand
GGCAACTCGCGAGGTACTGTGATTTGCGAATGCGATTGCATAAACTGCTTCACAATGCGGTCTTCTAAAGAATGAAAGCTGATAACCACCAAGCGACCGCCTATTTTTAAAACATCGAGGGCAGCTTCCAGCCCTCTCTCTAGATCAGCTAATTCTTGATTAATATAAATACGAATTGCTTGAAAGGTACGTGTGGCTGGATCTTGACCTGGCTCTCGGGTACGTACCGTTTTGGCAATTAAATTTGATAACTCTAGTGTCGTTTCGACCGCTTTGCCTTCTTCGCGCTGCTTTACGATTGCGCGAGCAATCGCGAATGCAAAACGCTCCTCGCTAAATGTTTTAATCACTTGCGTAATCTCCTCGACCGGGGCGCTTGCAAGCCACTGTGCTGCAGATACCCCACAGCTGGTATCCATTCGCATGTCGAGCGGCCCATCGAAGCGAAATGAAAATCCTCGCTCCGGCGTGTCGATTTGTGGCGAACTGATTCCTAGATCGAGTAATACGGCATCCACAGTTTGTGATTTGACATACTGATCCATCATTGCAAAACTGCTGTGAATTATTTGTAAACGCGGATCTATTATTTTTTGGGCTGTGCTTATTGCCTCTAAATCCTTGTCGAAGGCAATGAGTTTGCAATTGGATCCCATTTGTTCTAATAAGGCTTTGCTGTGTCCCCCTCGACCAAAGGTTCCGTCGACGATAAGAGCGTTTTCCTTCTGAAATGATGAACTGCTGATCATGGCGGTGACTGCCTCGGCCAGTAATACTGGGCGATGGGTATTGTTCATGTCGCCCAATCATTAAAAGGTAAATTGCTTGAGTGCATCAGGCATGCCTTGGGCAATGGCTGCCTGCTCTTTGCTGGCGTATGTATTTGCATCCCAGATTTCTAGATGGGATCCCATGCCTAACAACATGATTTCGCGATCAAGGCCTGCCGCACTGCGCAACTCTGGGCTTACTAAAATTCTGCCGGCGCTATCCAGATCAATCTCTGCGGCATTACCTAAAAATATTCTGCGCCACCAATGTGCATCCATCGGCAATTGAGCAATACGGGTACGAAAAGCCTCCCACTCGGGTCGTGGAAATAACAATAAACATCCATCAGGATGTTTTGTTAAGGTGACGCGGCCCTCTCCTTGCACCATAAGGGCGTCACGATGCCTTGTCGGCACCGACATACGTCCTTTCGCATCGAGATTAAGAGCTGACGCACCTTGAAACAAAATTTACCCCACTTTTTCACACTTCCTCCCACTTTAGAGGAAGCTTCTGATAGGGTCAAGTATTGGGTAAATTTTTAGGAAATTCCTTAGTGATTACAATCACTTAGAGAATCTTTGCAAGAAAAGGTTTAAGTAAAATTATGCTGTAAAACAATGACTTGTAACTTATACCTAAGATACGTCTTTAGGTGTATAGCGATTACTCACTGAAAAGACTGTATAAACGAACAGTAGATTAGATTTTATAGGCAGTTGATGTCATTATTTTTGAAATACCTGCCATGGCTGTCTTAATTGGGACTGGTAATTCTTGTCCGCCAGCACTCAGTGCACTAGCGCCATGCTCTATTTCATCCTCGCGCATTTGCCTGACAATCGCCCGCGAACGATGGTCGGTAATGGGTAATTTTTCTAGATGATGATCTAAGTGACGCTCTACTTGCTTTTCTGTTTCAGCCACAAATCCTAAACTCCAACGGTCTCCAGCAAGCCCTGCCAAAAAACCCATTCCAAAGGATCCAAAATACCAAATGGGGTTTAATAAACTGGGCCTCGAATCTAGCTCTTTCAAACGCTCTTCACACCAGGCCATATGGTCCATTTCTTCATGCGCCGCTTGATCCAAAAGAGCTCGTGTTTTGGGGTCTTTTGCTAGCAACCTTTGCGACTGATAAAGGGCTTGAGCGCAAACCTCGCCAACATGATTAACCCGCATTAAACCAGCAGAATGAGCACGCTCATCAGGGCCCATATCACTATCAGAAGTAAGTACTTGCTTATTATTTAGATCATTTTCTAATTGGGTTTTAGGAATGGGTCTTCGGTAATGGGCGCCCCCTGCAATCGAACGTAAAGCAGTATCAAACTCCGAAATGAGTTGATCGATGGGGCTTCTATTTTTACCTGGAAAACTGCTTGTCATACCCGCACTTCAGTCTTACAACTTTCTTTGGTTTTGAGACCCAGTTCGGTAAGTAATTGACGATCTGCTTCGGCCTCTGGATTACCAGTTGTTAGTAACTGATCGCCATAAAAAATAGAATTTGCGCCCGCCTGAAAACACATGGCTTGAATCGCCTTGCCGAGTTCCTGACGTCCTGCCGATAAACGAACCCTTGCTCTTGGCATCGTGATTCGGGCTACCGCGATAGTGCGCACAAATTCCAGGGGGTCTAACTTGGCTTGGGATTCAAGGGGAGTGCCAGCCACAGGCACTAAATGATTAATGGGAACCGATTCTGGGTAGGGCTCAAGATTAGCTAAGCGAGCTATAAATGAAACCCGTTGCTCCCGACTTTCGCCCATACCGACAATCCCCCCACAACAGACAGACATTCCTACATCGCGCACATGCTGAAGAGTATCTAGTCGATCTTGATAGTTTCTGGTTTGAATGACATTGGGGTAAAAATCTTCACTGGTATCTAAGTTATGGTTATAAAAATCAAGGCCTGCATCTTTCAGAGACTTAGCCTGAGAGGGCTCGAGCATTCCCAAAGTGGCACAGGTTTCTAGGCCAAGAGCTTTTACGCCCTTAATCATCTCAACCACCTTTTCCACATCACGGTCCTTGGGTTCGCGCCAAGCAGCCCCCATACAAAAACGATTGGAGCCCGCTGCCTTAGCTGCCTTTGCAGCCTCCAACACTTCCTCCAAATCCAATAACTTAGTGGCTTTAACGTCTGTATGGTAACGAGCCGCTTGAGGGCAATAGCCACAGTCCTCGGGACAGCCCCCGGTCTTGATTGATAAAAGCGTAGCCAGCTCGACATCACCCTCTGGAAAATACTGACGGTGGGTCTCTTGAGCCTGGAACATGAGTTCATTAAATGGAAGATCGTATAAAGCCGCCACCTGCTCGAGGGTCCATGCCACTCTGACGGCGGGAGCTCTTGGTTTTACCTGAACGAGGGGGGCTGTGGTTTGGTGGGCTGACATCATTTTCTATGACTTAATCTCTAAAACCAATAACATAACAGATATAAGACTAAATCCCTCAATGAGTGTTCCAATAAGCCTATGAATAGCCCCTCCAATTCTGTGGATTGGGTTGCACGAAGCCTTGCTTCGGTATGGCATCCCTGTACCCAAATGAAACATCACGAAGCTTATCCCTTAGTGGCGATTCATCATGGGGAGGGTCCGTGGTTGATTGATGCCGCAGGCAATCGTTTTCTCGATTGCATTAGTTCTTGGTGGACCAATTTATTTGGTCATGCTAATCCAAAAATTAATCAAGCCATCATTGAACAACTTAATACCATTGAGCACGTTATGTTAGCGGGCTTCACACATCAACCCGTCATTGAACTATCTGAACGTTTGAGTCAATTAAGCCAGGGGCATTTAGGCCATGCCTTTTATGCCAGCGATGGTGCGTCTGCTGTTGAAATCGCTTTAAAAATGAGTCATCACTTCTGGAAAATTCAGGGCAAGTCTGCAAAAAAGAAATTTGTTTGTTTACAAAATAGTTATCACGGTGAGACCTTGGGCGCATTAGCAGTAACGGATGTCACCTTATTTAAACAAGCCTATGGCTCTCTCTTACAAGATGTTTATGTCGTCATGTCTCCCGATGCTCGGCAAGCGCAGTCCAAGGAAAGTGCTGAGGATATCGCTAAACGAGCTATTGCGGACCTTGAGCTGTGTTTACAAAAAAATCACACTGAGATTGCAGCTCTGATTATTGAGCCATTAGTCCAATGCGCTGGGCAAATGGCCATGCACTCGGCCATCTTCGTCCAGAAAGCGGCGGCGCTTTGCCAACAATATGGCGTCCATCTCATTGCCGATGAGATCGCAGTGGGGTGCGGGCGTACGGGAACATTCTTTGCCTGTGAACAGGCTGGTATTTGGCCAGACTTCTTAACCTTATCAAAAGGCATTAGTGCTGGATATCTACCCTTATCCATTTGTTTAACCCGCGACTCTATTTATGCAGCCTTTTATGCCGATGATTTAAATCAAGCATTTCTGCATTCGCATTCTTATACCGGCAACCCCCTTGCTTGTCGAGCAGCCTTAGCAGGATTAGATATCTTCAAAAATGAACAAATACTTTTAAAGAATAAAGAAAGTACAACAAAGATTTGGGAAGCATTTGCGTGGACGCTCGCTGATGAACGAATTAAGCATGTTCGTCAGAAGGGTATGATCTTTGCATTTGATATTCATGAGCACTCAATTAAAAACCCAGAAACCCTCTCAAAAGAGTTATTTCAAAGGGGGATGCAAGAAGGTGTTTTGATAAGACCAATTGGGCAAACGGTCTATGTCATGCCACCTTATATTCTGAGTGACACAGAAATAGAATTAATGAGTAAGGGTATTTGCCAAGCCCTTAATAAAACCCTTAATACCTCTAAATAGTCCTAAAGATATCTAGCAGATATGTTCTTTGTAAAAAACCAAATTACTCAGGGACTAGCAGAACTAGATGCTCAGTTACTCAGGCGCAAGATCCGAACCGTTGAATCCCCATGTGGCACACGAATACACATTGCAGGACGAGAACTACAAGCCTTTTGCAGCAATGACTACCTCGGCTTTGCCAACCACCCTGAACTAATTAATGCACTTGCAGAGGGAGCGCGGCGATTTGGGGTTGGCAGCGGCGCCTCACATTTAATTAGCGGGCATCAAACGATTCATGATTTGCTAGAAACAAAACTGGCTCAGACCCAAGCTCAATCAATACCTAAGGCTAACGCCCTGTTTTTTTCTACCGGCTATCTAGCCAATATCAGTGCGATTACTGCACTCAGCAATCTCAAGAGTAGTGCTTCCAGAATCTATTCAGCTCGCCTAAATCATGCCTCTCTAATTGATGGCGTCCGGCTCGCCAAAGGGCAAAGTAATGCCGATGTGTTTATCTTTGATCATCGCGATCTGGGTCCGCTCGGGGATGAACTCAAACGAGATTCTTCTGAGCACAAACTCATCGTCATTGATGGTGTCTTCAGTATGGATGGCGATTTAGCACCAATAGGCGAACTACTTCAACTAGCTGAGCAGCATGATGCCTTACTTTTAATCGATGATGCCCATGGCTTTGGTGTTTTAGGAAATCAGGGTCACGGCATTTTGGAAGATAGTGGTCTTTGCTCCGAACGTCTTATTTATATTGGCACTCTTGGCAAAGCAGCAGGCCTCAGTGGAGCGTTCGTTTGTGCTCATGAGCTCCTGATTGAGTGGTTAATTCAAAAGGCTCGCCCCTATATTTACAGTACCGCAAGTTCTCCTGCTGTAGCCTTTGCTTAATAAAAAGTCTTGATCTGATAAAAGGTCGAGCTGGTCAGGAAGCCCGTACCAAACTGCGAAGCAATATCACGCATTGGCAAAATCTCGCACAATTTAAGACCTGGCAAATATTAAAGTCAGATACTGCAATTCAGCCCATTGTCGTCGGAAGCAATGAAACTGCACTTCAACTAGCCAAAGATTTAGACCTTGCCGGATATTGGATTCCGGCGATTCGTCCGCCTACCGTGCCACAAGGAATGTCTCGTTTGCGAATGACTCTGTCTGCCACCCACACCCACACTGAGATTTCTGTATTAGCAAAAACTCTTTTCGATCTTGAATCGAAGGGACGGTCATCATGACACATTCTTACTTTATTACTGGTACCGATACAGAGGTTGGCAAAACTTTAGTAACGGCTGCTATCGTCTATAAATTAAATCAATCTAAGCATGGCTCTGCTTCAGCCTTTAAACCTCTAGTTGCAGGCACTTACATGGACCAAGTCGGTCAATTACGTAACGAAGATATTGAGACCTATGTAATTGCTGGTGGTAATAAAATTCCAAGGGAGTTGCTCTGCCCATATGTTCTTGAATTTCCAGCTGCGCCCCATTTGGTAGCAAAAGAAAAGGGTGTCAAATTAGATCCGCAAGAAATGCTCAAGGGTTTTCAAGGAATTCAACAAGCGGTAGATTATGTGATTGTGGAGGGAGCTGGCGGCTTCTTGACCCCAATCAATGAGACGCAGGATCTCTCTGATTTTTGCAAACTAATCGATCTTCCCCTTATTTTGTCTGTAGGTATTCGTTTGGGTTGCCTTAATCACACTTTATTAACGGTGGAAGCCATTGAAAAAAGAGGCTTGAAGTTAGCCGGCTGGGTCGCTAACTGTATTAGCCATGAAATGCCATACCGCGATGAAAACATCAACGCACTTCGTGACCGTATTACTGCACCCTTACTGGGCGTGATTGAGCCCTTACCAAAATCCCTGCAAAAAGCAGTCAATGCGCCTTATTCTTTAGAGGCAATCAAGTTTGCTGCCGATTCTATAGTGCTACCAAACGAAGAATTTGACTAAGCATTACTCTCATCGCGCAGAACACGGCGCAAGATTTTGCCCACATTATTCTTGGGCAGGCTTTCTCTAAACTCAATTTGTGTTGGCCGTTTGTAGTGCGTAAGCTCTCGATTACAAACGTCCATGATGAGACTCTCGGTGATATTTAAATCTTCACGCACTACAAATAACTTAACTGCCTCTCCAGACGATGTCTGTCGCACACCAACAACAGCGCACTCAACCACGCCCGGAATCGAAGCGACGATATCTTCCACTTCATTCGGATAAACATTAAAACCNGCNACTAAGATCATGTCTTTTTTTCGATCAACAATCTTNAAATAACCNGCNTCATCCATTAAACCAATATCACCCGTTCTAAAGTAGCCATCCGATCCCAAGACATTGGAGGTTTCGCTCTCTTGTTGCCAATAGCCTGACATCACTTGTGGTCCGCGAATATAAATTTCACCAACCTGACCTGCTACCAAATCTCGCCCATCCTCATCACGGATACACATCTCGGTATCGGGTAGCGGTAAGCCAATCGAGCCCGTAAATTCTTGAGCAAGTGGCGTGTTACAAGATGCCACTGGTGAGGTTTCCGACAAACCATACCCCTCAGTAATAACCGTTCCTGTTAATGCCTGCCAACGCTCCGCCACAGATCGTTGTACCGCCATACCCCCGCCAATAGTTAGGGCCCAGCGCGAGAAATCTAAATCGGTAAACTTGGAGTTATTGAGCAGCGCCTGAAACAAGGTGTTAACGCCTGGGAATACATTTATTTCTGGAAATTCTTTCAAAATTCCAATCAAGTTCGGCAGGTCGCGGGCGTTAGGAACCAAAAGTATCCGTGCTCCAAGACGCATACCNAATAAACCACAGCCCGTTAATGCAAAGATGTGATACATCGGCAAAGCACATAAAAAATGCCAGGCTTCTATAGTCTTGCGTTGCTGAATGGGTTTTAGCCATGCCTCAATTTGCATGACATTTGCAATTAAATTTCGATGGGTCAGGATCGCACCCTTCGATATACCCGTTGTACCACCGGTGTACTGCAGTAGAGCTATATCGCTCTGCGATATAGCTGGTTTTTGATAGCTTAGCTGCGCTCCACGCTCAAGCGCTTGACTAAATTGAATACTCTGTAAGTGATTGGGTAATACGTATGGAACTACCTTGCGCTTAAATGTACGAATAAAGCGATCTAACCAAGGGCCCTTCCAACCCAACATCTCGGCGATGCTAGTGATCACCACATGCTTAAGTGCAATCGCTTGCCCTTCTATTGCAAATGCATCCTCAAGAGTTTTACCAAAATGCTCCAGCAATAAGATAGTCTCTGCACCACAATCACTTAATTGTGCAGATAACTCTCGGGGCGTATACAAAGGATTAATACTGACAACAATATATCCAGCTCGCAATACCGCATATAAAGCAATTGGATATTGTGGAATATTGGGCAGCATGATAGCTACCCGCGCACCTTTCTTTAAACCTAAGCTTTGTAGATATGTAGCCAGATTTTTAGAGGCATGATCAATGGCTTGATATGAAAAATGCTTGCCCATACACCAATATGCTGGCTGATTAGCATACTTAGTAAATGACTCATCCAAAAGATCTAATAAAGAGTCATATGCTCCGTAATCGAGCTCATGCGGTACGCCAGCAGGGTAGGACGAACGCCATGGTTTATGGGTAATCATCAGTATTTATTGCACTTTTTTTCAGTTAAATCGCCTTGATGCTTAGTGTATCGCTTTGGGCTAATATTGTTCTATGAGAATCCTTCCTGAAATCCTTCAATCTGCCCAATCGATTGCACAAATCCGCCGCAATATCCATGCTCATCCGGAGTTGCGTTTTGAGGAAAACCGGACCGCTGAGTTGGTGGCAGAGGCACTTTCTAGCTGGGGAATCCCAGTATTTAAGGGTTTGGGTAAAACTGGGGTAGTCGGACGGATTGATGGCGAGCTTGGTCCCGGAAAAATGATTGGTCTGCGAGCCGATATGGATGCTCTGCCCTTACAAGAAAAAAATACCTTCCCCCACGCCTCTACCCATGCTGGAAAAATGCATGCCTGTGGTCATGATGGCCATACTGCGATGCTGCTAGGTGCGGCGCAATACTTATCCAATCATCGTGAGTTTAGGGGTAGCGTTGTCTTTATCTTTCAACCTGCTGAAGAAGGTGGTGCGGGTGCACAAGAAATGATTAATGATGGTCTCTTTGAGCAATTTCCTTGCGATGCTGTCTTTGGCATGCATAACTGGCCCGGATTGGGTGAGGGGCACTTTGGTGTAATAAGCGGCCCTATGATGGCCTCGAGCAATGAGTTCAGTATTGAAATTCAGGGGAAAGGTGGCCATGCAGCACTTCCTCACAATAGTGCCGATCCTGTAATGGCTGGTGTTCAGATTGCCCAAGCCCTACAAAGCATCATTACCCGTAATAAGCGCCCTGTTGATGCAGCAGTGATCTCCATTACGCAGTTTCATGCGGGCGAGACCAGTAACGTTATCCCGGATACCGCCATCTTAGGCGGAACGGTTCGGACCTTTACTCTTGAAGTATTAGACTTAATCGAGCGCCGCCTTAATGAGATTAGCAATCAAGTTGCGGGCGCATTTGACTGCAAAGCCAGTATTGCATTCAAGCGTAATTATCCGCCCCTCATTAATCATGAAAAAGAAACAGAGTTTGCAAGCAAGGTCATGAAAGAACTGGTTGGAGCAGAACGCGTTAATTTGCGCATTGATCCCACTATGGGAGCAGAAGACTTTGCCTTCATGCTTCTTAAAAAGCCAGGATGCTATGTATTTTTAGGGAACGGTGATGGCGATCACCGAATTGCTGGTCATGGAATGGGGCCATGCCATTTGCATAACCCCTCATACGATTTTAATGACGCACTAATTCCTGTGGGCGTTAATTACTGGGTTCGGCTAGCACAAACCTACTTAGCCTAAAGAGGCTAAGAAAACTAACGATTCTTAAATTGGGCAGGTCGCTTTTCTAAAAACGCAGCCATACCCTCTTTTTGATCTTCAGTTCCAAAACAAGCATGAAAGAGTCTTCGCTCAAAACGAATTCCTTCGCTCAAGCTCATCTCAAAGGCCACATTTACACTTTCTTTCACCATCATTAGAGTAAGAAGTGGCATCGCTGCAATGGTTTGTGCGATTGCTTTAGTTTCGACCATCAATTGAGCGGCTGGATAAATGCGCGCCACCAAACCACTGCGCTCGGCTTCTGTAGCATCCATCATTCGTCCAGTTAGNCATAGATCCATTGCTTTGGACTTCGAGACTGCGCGTGTCAATCGTTGTGTCCCACCCGACCCCGGAACAATGCCAAGCTTCACTTCAGGTTGAGCAAATTTAGCGGTATCAGCCGCAATAATCATGTCGCACATCATGGCAAGTTCACAGCCACCACCTAGAGCGTAGCCAGATACTGCGGCAATCACTGGTTTACGAACCTTGGTGAGCGTTTCCCAATTACGGCTAATGAAGTTATTGCGATAGGTCTCCTGAAAATCAAGTTGCGCCATCTTGCCAATATCTGCACCAGCAGCAAATGCTTTTTCGCTTCCCGTAATAATCATGCAAGCAATCGAGTCATCCGCATCAAACTTTAATAAGGCAGTGCCGAGCTCGTTCATTAACTCATCATTTAGCGCATTGAGGACCTGAGGTCGATTTAAGGTAATGATGGCAACCTTGCCTTCGGTCTCCGTTAAGATGGTGTTGTATGACATTTTTAATCCCTTCGCGGTAGCAATAACCAAACACGACCATTTTGCTTCATTCTGCCTGCTAATTCACCAGCCTCATCACCAGTTCCCCAGAAATAATCAACCCGCACTGGCCCCACGATCGCCTTACCGGTATCTTGGGCCATGACTAAGCGTCGTATAGGCTGGTTACTTAAGGGCTGTGTAGTTTCTAGAAAAACCGGCGCTCCTAGCGGAATAGCACGGGGATCAATAGCAATGCTGCGTCCTGGACTTAATGGCACACCCAAGGCGCCGATCGGTCCCAAATCCTGATTGGCGGATGGCGGAAGTTCTTTGAAGAATACAAAGCGCGGATTAGCATTGAGCATCTCTTGAACCTTATTCGGATTACGCTTTCCCCACTCAGAAATTCCTTGCATCGTCGCTTCTGCACGTGTAATTTCTTTACGATCCAAGAGCCACTGTGCACTGGATTTAAAGGGTTGGTCATTAGTTCCAGCAAAGCCAAAGCGCACGATCTGTCCACCATCAAGGCGAATCTTTCCTGACCCCTGTATCTGCATAGATGCAGCTGCAATAGGGTCTTCTACCCAAGCAATTTCAGAGCCCTTTAGCAAACCAGAACTTACCAACTCTGCACGTGTTGGTGCTGGATTAGGCTTTGCTCTCGCCCACGTTTTAGGATAAGCATATAAGGGAACGGAATAGCGCTCTGTTCGAACCCGCGAGCCGTTCATAATAGGCTCGTAATAGCCAGTGACCAGCCCCTCGAACTTTCCAGTTACCTGATTACGAACCGAGTAAGCCCGAAAATGATTCTCAAAAAATGCTTTGGCATCTCTAGGCTTTTGAGCATTGGCACGATC
>JGI25930J51415_1000292_pt1 | contig 11282 bp, 10 predicted proteins | sample LauGreFa1BDMLBDN_2_FD_51415 | JGI IMG/M metagenome (IMG submission 51415) | reverse complement strand
GGCTTGTTTGGGACGTTGGGCACCAAGCCTATCCTCACAAGATTCTTACAGGTCGTCGTGAGGCGATGCAAACCCTGAAACAATTGGGTGGATTGTCTGGCTTTCCAAAACGTTCCGAATCCGAATACGATACCTTTGGCACCGGCCATTCGTCAACTTCCATTTCGGCAGCGCTTGGCATGGCGCTTGCCTCAAGAGCAAAGGGCGAGCATCTCGGCTCACATCGTCGCAGGCATGTCGCTGTGATCGGCGATGGCGCGATGAGTGCTGGTATGGCTTTTGAAGCGCTCAATAATGCAGGTGTGTATCAGGACCTTGATTTACTTGTGGTTCTAAACGATAACGATATGTCGATTTCGCCGGCGGTTGGTGCTTTGAATCGTTATCTTGCACGACTGATGTCTGGGCGCTTCTACGCCAAGGCAAAAGACATGGGCAAGGCCATGTTAGCTAGGATGCCTGAAGTGCTCGATTTCGCACGCCGGGTCGAGGAGCATGCAAAGGGGATGGTGGTGCCTGGCACCATGTTCGAAGAGTTTGGTTTTAATTACGTTGGCCCGATCGATGGCCATGATCTTGATTCGCTCATCCCGACTTTGCAAAACATGCGCCAGCTAAAGGGTCCGCAGTTTTTGCATATTGTCACGCGAAAAGGTAAGGGCTATCAGCTGGCTGAACAAGATCCAGTGCTTTATCACGGGCCAGGCAAGTTTGATCCGCTTCAAGGGATTGTTCCAAGCACCAAGCAGAGCAAACCGACTTATACCCAGATTTTTTCGGATTGGATTTGTGATCAGGCAAGCCTGGACCCGCGTTTGCTCGCCATCACACCCGCGATGCGCGAAGGTTCGGGGCTGGTCGAATTTGAAAAGCGATTTCCTGATCGCTACTTTGATGTAGGGATTGCTGAACAACATGCGGTGACCTTCGCTGCAGGTCTTGCCTGTGAAGGCATGAAGCCTGTGCTTGCGATTTACTCAACCTTTTTACAGCGCGGCTACGACCAGTTGATTCACGACGTCGCGTTGCAAAATTTACCCATACTTTTTGCACTCGATCGCGCTGGCCTCGTGGGAGCCGATGGCGCAACCCATGCAGGTGCCTACGATATCGCTTATTTGCGCTGCATCCCCAATTTGGTTGTCATGACGCCTTCCGATGAGGATGAGTGCCGGCAAATGCTGCACACTGGCTTTATGCACCAGGGACCTGTTGCTGTGCGCTACCCTCGCGGTAGCGGCCCTGGGACTGAAGCTCGGGCGAGCATGCAAGCGCTGGCGATTGGTCGCGCCCGAGTGCTTCGCGAAGGTGCCTCGCTTGCCATCCTTGCCTTTGGTTCGATGGTGCATGCATGTAAAGCGGTCGCTGAGCGGCTTAATCTGAGTTTGGTTGACATGCGGTTTGTGAAGCCGATCGATAGGGAATTGCTACAGCAACTTGCAAAGAGCCACCAGGGATTTGTCACGGTTGAGGAGCATGTGATTTCAGGCGGTGCGGGTAGTGCGGTGGCCGAAGCCCTGCTCGGCCTTTCGATCGATCGACCCTTGCTGATGCTGGGGCTGCCCGACCGTTTTATTGATCATGGCGAGCATCAGCAATTGCTTGCACTTGAAGGGCTTAACAGCGAGGGCATCGAGGCTTCCATCCTAAAGCGATTCTCGAGCCTACTTTCACCAAGGTCTCCGCGGCTTGTCGCTCAACCGATGCGTTAGACTTAATCGCTCTATGAATACACGTGACCTTAAGCATGATTCGACGATCCCTGATGTGCAGGCTTATCGCGATCAGCGCAATTTAGCGATCCAACGCGTTGGGGTTCGTGGGCTTCGCTATCCCCTGCGTTGGCGGGCAGGCGATGGTGAGCAGCACACAGTCATGCAGGCATCACTTGATGTCGCACTGCCTGCCGACCAAAAGGGTACACATATGTCCCGCTTCGTTGCCCTCCTTGAGGGCTTGGGGCAGGGGCCTGCGCTTGATGTTGCCGGCATGCTCACGTTGCATCATGCGATGCTCGATCGCTTACAAGCGCTAGAAGGGCAGATTGAGTTTCAATTTCCGCTTTTCTTGAAAAAAATAGCGCCGGTGTCTGGTGTGGAAAGCCTACTTGATTATCAGATCGATGTAAAAACTCGTGGTAGCCATGAACAGGCCCACTGTGAGCTTTCGGTTACTGCACCTGTCACAAGCCTGTGCCCTTGTTCAAAAGAAGTATCGGCCTATGGTGCCCACAACCAGCGTTCGCATTTACAACTCGAAGCAAGACTGAATAATGCTCGACTTGGTGATTTTTCTCCCGAAGTGTTGATTGCAATTGCCGAGTCGCAGGCCTCAAGCGAGGTTTATGGGTTGCTCAAGCGAGTGGATGAAAAGCACGTTACCGAACGCGCCTACGACAATCCAAAGTTTGTCGAAGACCTCGTCCGAGATGTTGCCGCGGCGCTTTTTGCGTCCAAGGATCGCTACGGTGTGAGCGCATTTTGTGTGCGTGCCGAAAACTTTGAATCGATCCACAATCACTCGGCATGGGCTGAGTTGCGTTCATCGAATTGGTAGGGGCTCAAGCTTAGTCTGCGTTCACCAAGATGAATCTGCGCTTGCTACATGCAGCAAGCGCTCACCAAGCTAAATCTGCGTTCACTACACGAAGCAATCGCTCGATTGTTTTAATCGACCCGTGCCAAGCGCCTATTCTTTTTTAGTCTCGGAAATTGTTATAGTCCAAAGGAAGGTCTTGCACCTCTTTTTTCAAGAGCGCAATCGCCGCTTGTAAATCATCGCGTTTTGAGCCGCTCACGCGAACGCTTTCTCCTTGGATGCTCGCCTGAACTTTGATTTTGCTGTCCTTGATCAAGCGGACGATTCTCTTCGCGTCATCGCTTGCCACGCCCTTTCGAACGGTTATGACTTGCTTGACCTTATCGCCGCCGATTTTTTGTATATCGCCGCTATCCAAAAAGCGGACATCGAGCTGTCGTTTGGCACATTTTGACCAGAGTACATCNCGCACCTGAGANAGTTTAAAGTCGTCGTCTGCAAAGGCACTNAGTTCAAGATCTTTGAGTTCGATNCGTGCGTCAGATCCCTTAAAGTCGAATCGNGTACTGATCTCTTTATTAGATTGTTCAACAGCATTTTTAACTTCAACCATGTTGGCTTCACATACGACATCAAACGATGGCATGGTTCAACTCCTTTTATATACCGATATATTTTTCAAAAAACATGGCTTGACCCATTTGGGGATCGAGCTGGTAGGGCTTAAATCCTGCTTTGAGATATGCACCTACTGCTGCTTGGTTGCCTTGGAGCACTTCGAGCGTTATTTTGCAGCATCCTTCACTAATCGCTGCAGTCTCAACATGTTCAAGCAAGGCCGTCCCTATGCCTTGGTGCTGTGCCTGAGGGTGAACGCAGATATCGTGGATATTTAAGAGCAATTTCGCCCGAAAACTCGAGACCCCTAAAAAGGCATTGACCAGACCCAAGGCTTCCTCGTTTCGATAAGCAAGCCAGCCGCGATAGTGCGATTGGCTCGCCAGCAATGGGCCTATATGTTGCTTGACATGAGGCTCGAGGCCATAGCCTCGCCCGCTTGGTCCACTGGCATAACGGTCGAGTAATTCGACGAGGTCGGCTTCGTGCTTTGCATGATTAAAGTCAATGGANACGATAGTTATTGATTGCATTTCAATGAGAAATATAAGGGATGAGCGAGCAGTGAAGCGTGGAGGAGATGTAAGAGATATGGGCGATACGGGCTATATGGACGATAAGGGCGATATGCGTGATACTTTNTACTAAGGTTCGAAGCGGTACCCAACGCCCTTGACGGTTTGTATGTGTAGGGGTGCCTCCACGGAATCGCCAATCTTACGCCGCAAGCGCAAAATGTGGTTGTTGACCGCTTGTTCATAGCCCACATAATCACGGCCCCAGGCTGCGTCAAGCAACTGTGCTCGACTAAAAACCCGCTGTGGTTGGCTCATAAAGCAATGTAGCAATCGAAATTCGATGGTCGTAAGTTCTAGTAATTGACCGTCAAGTTCAACGCGGTGGCGTTCTGTGTCAAGCATCAAGCGACCAGCACGAATTTGCCTCGTCGTGGCCGCTTGATTGTCCTTCTCTGTTGTCAAAGCTTTTGAGCTCGGGTTTCCCGGTTGAAGCCCGACCTGCCGCCTGCGTTGAACCGCCCGAATACGCGCTAATAACTCCCGAGCACTAAAGGGCTTGACCAGAAAGTCATCTGCACCGAGCTCGAGGCAAAGTACGCGGTCAAGTTCGTCCTCACTTCCAGAAATCATAATCACGGTTGCTTGAATATCCTCGCCACGCATCCACTTTAGGAGTTCAACGCCGTCAAGCAAGGGTAGATTCATATCGAGTAACACAACGCTAGGCCGCTCAGTGCTGAGAAAGCGCTTGGCCTGGAGACCGTCTTCAAACTCGATTACTTCCAAGTGTCGATTTCGCAGCTGGGCTGCAAGCAATTGCCTGAAGTCCTTCAAGTCCTCGACCAACATAATTCGGTTGTCCTCTTGCATGCGACCAATGTTGCGGTCAAGCCCTTGTTTCGGTCAAGCCCAGGTTGTCGGTGCGCCGCTTTGCATCGCGGTGATTCGGCGGTGATTAGAAAGTGATCGAAATGCGATCAAGAAGTGTTGGCAGCGTGAGGCTTTGGAGACCTTGGATGATCAGCATGGCTGCTTCATTCAACCCAGGGAGCCTAAACATGCAAGCACCAAGCAGCAACTTAGTAAGTATCAAGCGGACAAAGCGCGCGAGACATTCACCCCAAGCCGCTTCAAGGCATGGCCTTGGACGCGCTACTTCCAAAGTACCACGCACCGCAGATCAGTCCGATGTCATCGATCGCCAAGAAGCGAGCACTGCCTCGGCCAGCGATGCCATCAGTGATGCCCAGATCTTCATCGGCACTGATACCGGTGGCTACAAAGGCGCATTGACGGATGCCGATAACGATCCTGAAGCCGGCATCGATAAGGATGCTGATGCCGAAGCCTACATCGACACGGATGTCCAATCCTACATCGATGGGGATGACCAAGCCGACATCGATGTGGACGTCCAAGCCTGCATCGATGCTGATCCTGTTGCCTGTATCGATGCGGATGCTGATGGCCATACCTTCACAGAGAGGCAGGCCGACGCAGCTTCGGATGCCGATCCCCAGCCCCAGACAGATAGCGAATCAGAAGTCCAATCCCAAGCTGTGCTTCCGCCTGCTGTGGATATCAGCCATGAGTTCTACCCCGCCCGCCTCGAAGAACATCGCAAGGCATTGATGCGGATGGCAAGGCTGCGGGTGCGCAGCCACGAGTGGGCAGAGGATGCGGTCCAGGAAGCTCTCATTGCCGCTTACCAGAGCAGGGCAAGCTACCGAGGCCGGGGTTCGGTCCGCTCTTGGCTGCGCGGTATTCTCGATCACAAAATCCACGATCGCTTTCGCGCCGAATGCCATTACACGCATGCGGACTGGATCGACGATGACTCAGCATCTGCCGAGGAACAGCTCGATTGGGCGGCTCGCTGTGGTGTGATGGGCGTCCGTGCCCACGAGGATCCGATGGAGATTTGCTCAAGGCGACAGCGACTCAATCGCGTCGCAAAGGGCCTTAGCGAGATGGCGCCCGGTATGCGTGAAGCCTTTGTGATGCAGGTTGTTGAAGACCGTCCGTCCTTAGAGGTGGCAAATCGTCTCGGTATCAGCGAGAACAATTGCTGGATTAGAGTTCACCGCGCTCGCAAACGGCTTCTGATGCAGCGTGAGGACTAAACTGGGTGCAAATGCTTCGTTGATTTGGGAGTTAACCATGCGGTATCGCCGACTCGGATCGAGCAATCTGAAGGTTTCTGAACTTTGTCTTGGCACGATGATGTTTGCCGATCAAACAGATGCGAGCGAGGCGGCGTCGATACTGGCAGCCGCGAGTGAGCAGGGCGTTAACTTCATCGATACTGCCGATGTATACAGCAAGGGTGCTTGCGAGACGATGCTCGGTGAGCTTTTGGCAGGGCAGCGCGATCGTTGGATCCTTGCGAGTAAGCTCGGCAATGCGATGTCCGATGACCCAAACCATCGTGCTTACTCGCGACGCTGGATGATGCGCGCTCTGGACGATTCCTTGCGTCGTCTCAAAACGGATCACTTGGATATTTGGTACTTGCATCGGGACTGGGACGACACAAACTGGCCCGAGACTCTGGCGACGATTGACGATGTAATGCGCGCTGGCAAGATCCACTATTGGGCTGTATCCAACATGCGCGGCTGGCGGATTGCACAACTTGTTGCACTTTGCGATCAGATGTCAGTGCCGCGCCCCAGTCTTTGTCAGCCTTACTACAATTTGCTCAACCGGGTTCCTGAAGTCGAGATCCTCCCCGCTTGTGAGGCGTTTGGTCTTGGCGTCGTTCCTTACAGTCCGATTGCCCGTGGCGTACTGAGTGGCAAGTATCAGCCTGGGGTGCAGCCTGCTGCAGAAACTAGAGCAGGACGGCTTGATCGTCGAATGATGCAGACTGAATGGCGCGAGGAGTCATTGCAGGTTGCACAAAGACTGGCAGCTCATTGTGCTGAGAAGTCGTGCAGCCTCGTTGCCTTTGCGGTTCAATGGTTACTGGCAAACCAAATCGTGAGTTCAGTGATCGCCGGGCCTCGAACGCTTAAACAATGGAACGATTATTTACCTGCGATCCATTTGTCATGGAACGACGATGACGAGCAACTCGTCGATTCACTCGTAGCACCAGGGCATCCTTCCACGCCTGGGTACTCAGATCCCCAATACCCCTTTTACGGACGCAGGCCTAAAACCAATGCCTAGGTATCCGGCTGTTTAAGCAGAGCTCGGGCTTTAAGGTCCGATGTAAAGTCGGACGTGGAGCGGTCGGGCGGGCCTAGCTGTCAAGACGTCCAAGTAAAAGATATTCCATGAGCGCCTTCTGAATATGGAGGCGATTTTCCGCTTCGTCCCAGACAACCGACTGTGGGCCGTCAATGACATCAGCACTCACTTCTTCCCCACGGTGGGCAGGCAGGCAATGCATGAACATCGCATCGGGCCTTGCAACAGCCATCATTTCCGCATCGACTCGCCAGTCGGCAAATGCTTGCTTTCGAACGTCGTCTTCCGTCTCAAAGCCCATCGAGGTCCACACATCGGTACAGACAAGATCGGCATCCTTGGCAGCCTGCATAGGATCATCGAAGTGCTTGTACGCACTAGCCTTGACACCTGCGAGCGAGGCGTCAATGGCATAACCAGGCGGTGTCGAAATGTGTAGGCTGAAGTCGAGTAGTTCAGCCGCTTGCGCCCATGTATTTGCCATATTGTTGCCATCGCCAATCCATGCAACGCTTGCACCCTTGATGCTTCCACGCTTCTCCACCCAGGTGAAAATGTCGGCTAAAACCTGGCAGGGGTGAAACTCATTGGTGAGCCCATTGATGACCGGTACTCTTGACCGNGAGGCGAATCGTTCGATGATTGATTGCTCGTAGGTTCGAATCATCACGATGTCGCACATGCGCGAAATCACTTCGCCCGCGTCTTCAACCGGTTCTCCGCGACCCAGTTGCGAATCTCGAGTGTTGAGATAAATTGCAGCACCGCCCAGTTGATGCATGCCTGCCTCGAAAGAAAGGCGGGTTCTGGTACTAGCCTTCTCGAAAATCATCACTAAAGTTCTATCACTCAGTACGTGATGAGGGTCATATCGTTTAAATTTTTCTTTGATTAAGGCGGTNCGCGAAAATAAGTATTGCAACTCGTCGACACTGAGATCGTTGAATTGCAAAAAGTGCTTGATGGCATGGGCCATGGAAACTACTCCTCGTTTCGGCTCAGTGATTTGCTTGCAGGTGCTGCCTAATAAGTGGCAGCAGACGCTCGAGCAGATAGTCAACATCGCGTTGATCGAAGATTAAGGGGGGTAGCAAACGCACAACGGTGTCAGCAGTCACGTTAAATACGATGCCTTGTTCAAGCCCTTGCTTCACAAGGACTCCCGCGGGCCTGTCGAGCTCGATGCCAAGCATCAGCCCTCGGCCGCGTATGTCGATCACCGATTGCTGACCAGAAAGCCCGTCGCTGAGGCGTTCGTGCAAATAAGCACCAACCCGCTGAACATGCTCGAGCAAGCCCTCATTTTCAATCGTTTGCAGGGTTGTGAGCGCAGCGCGCATCGCAAGCGGGTTGCCGCCAAAGGTCGTGCCATGGTTGCCGGGCTTGAAGGTTTCTGCTGCGACGCCACGTGCAACCACTGCACCCACAGGAACACCGGAGGCAAGACCTTTCGCAAGTGGCATAACGTCCGGAACAATTTCAGCCCATTGATGCGCAAACCACCTNCCAGTTCGGCCCAGGCCGCATTGCACCTCATCGATCATCAGCAGCCATCCCTGGCGATCACAGATCTGGCGCAAACCCTTTAGGTAATCAAGTCTTGCGGGGTTGATGCCACCTTCACCCTGGATTGCCTCAATAAAAATTGCGCAAACCTTCGGCCTGTCGCGGGCAATTTGTTCGATAGCGCCAAGATCATTGAGCGGGGCCCGGACAAATCCCTCAACCAGCGGTTCAAAACCCTTCTGGACTTTCTCATTGCCGGTTGCTGACAAAGTGGCAAGCGAGCGTCCGTGAAAAGCTTTTTCATAGACGACAATCTCGGGTCGGTCAATGCCGCGGTTGTGTCCGTAAAGCCTCGCAATTTTTATAGCTGCTTCGTTAGCCTCTAATCCTGAGTTACAGAAAAAAGCATTATCCATCCCCGAGATACGGGTCAAGAAGCTTGCTACCTCATGTTGCAATGGAATTCTAAAAAGATTAGAACTATGGATAATCTTGTTGATTTGATCGCTGAGTGCGGCGACCAAACCCGCGTGCGCATGCCCAAGCGTGTTGACGGCGATACCCGATAAAGCGTCGAGATAACGTCGTCCCTGCTCATCGTANAGCCAAACACCTTTGCCGTAAGCAAAAGCTATGGGTAACTGTGCATAGGTCGTCATCAGGGCGGATGCTTGGCTCATGGTGTCTTGCGCCTCGGTTGTGGCGTCCAGAAATTGTTGTGTAAAGCTCGCATTCTATAATCGCGGCATGTGTCAGGCTGATGATCGTTGAATGTTTCCACTTGAAACCAAGCCCTCGTTCCACATCTTGGGACTCACTCGGGACCAACGTGTTTTTCGGCCTTCTGACTGGGCAGAACGACTCGCGGGCATCATGGCCCAATTTCGCGACGACCAAGGATCGCCAAGAGACCGTGCCGTATCCATGGCATCGGGCCCAAGTACAGCTTACTCTTCGCTGGTCCTACCAGTTTTTGTCCCGCATCCGAGGCACGCACAAGCAAGTTCAGGCCAAGTTGCTAGCCTCCGGGCTGTACTCGTAAGCGGAAGGCTCTATGGCGTTGAGCCTTTAGCCTATGAGTTTTTGCAGCAATTCGCCATCGACAACGACCTAATTACCCAAACCCTCGACGGGCAGGTTGCCTGATCACTTGACGCGGTTACGGTATTCGCCAGTACGCGTGTCGATCTCGATTTTGTCGCCGATCTCAACGAAGGCAGGCACTTGCACTTCAAATCCCGTGGGCTTTACGCGTGCTGGCTTCATGACTTTGCCTGAGGTATCACCGCGTACNGCAGGCTCGGTGTACTCGACCTCGCGTACTAAGCCGGTTGGCAGCTCGACAGAAATCGCACGTCCGTTGTAAAAAATGACTTCACANGGCATGGCATCGTCGAGGTAGTTTAAGGCGTCGCCCATGCTGTCTGCTTCGACTTCGAACTGATTGTATTCAGCGTCCATAAAGACATACATCGGGTCAGCGAAGTATGAGTAGGTGACCTCTTTCTTTTCAAGGACTAAAACCTCCATCTTTTCGTCGGCTTTAAAGACGGTTTCGGTCCCGGAATTGTTCAAGAGATTTTTAAGTTTCATCTTGACCACAGCAGCGTTACGGCCCGATTTGTTGTACTCCGCACGCAAGACCACCATCGGGTCTTTGCCCATCATGATGACGTTGCCAGTGCGAATTTCCTGCGCGATTTTCATGGTGACACCCAAAGATTAGCTCAGCAAAGCCTTTCATTATAAGCGTTCAGCGCGCTGCGATGCTTGTCAATCATGTGACAAAGACCTTGGTCGAGCCTTGGCAGTCGGTTGCAATAAGCGGCCCAGGCTTGGGCCATTTTCTGCCAGCTCCCTAACTCCCGGCATAAATCAGCAAAGCCTTTTGAGTCGAGCTCCTCACCTAGTCCCCAGGCAAGTTGTGCATCGCGCCACAAAGGCCAGTGCTGATATACGCGCAGTTGCTCAGACATGATGTTGAGAAGCGATTGGATTTTTGCGCGCATGGTCTCAAGCTCTTGGGGGTAGGGCTGCCAAAGCCATGGGATACCGCTTCTCATCGCTTGCACCCAACTGTCCTCGCCGCGAACAAAAAGTAGCTCACAGCTCAACATGGTGTGATCCCATGCTGTCTGAGTGCAGGGGGCGAGCGTCTTGAATTGGATCCGCGCTATGCCGAGTTCGTCAGCCGGTTCACTCGATGTTGGCGTACCGCAAGTTGCTGGCATTTCTGTCTGCCAATCGTTGGCTAGGTCCTCCGTGGTCAAGAGGTCAATTGGGAGGCTTAGCGCGTGCAGCCAACTCATCAGTGGTGCATGTTTATAGACATAGGCAAAGACCCGAAGTGCTGATGTTTCGGCTTGGCTTGGTGGCAACAAAGCAGGTGGGTCACCAGGCAAACCACCAGTTTTTTCGCCGAAACCCGGGAAGTAGAATTGTTGGATGAGTCCATCGGGCTTGTAAGAACTGAGTCCATGAAAGTCCTCGACCCAGGGCTCTGCGGTCAAATAGTCCAGGTGAACCCACAAGGTCTTGGGCAGGGCGAGGTTCTTGTCTTGAAGCTCAAGCTGGCGCCTCACGCCAAGCGGCAGGTCGCAACCAAAAGCGCAGAGGATCACCTCCGGCACATGCTCAAAGCATGCCTCGTCGGTGGGCCAGGCATGCCATTCAACCCGGTCGACCTGCGGGTCGATGAGCAACCGAGCCTTGTCAGCCTGATTGCAGAAGATGCGCAGATCCCAATCGGCTAACGCCTTTAGCGATCGCGCTAAGCGCAGACAAACGCCGATATCGCCCAGGTGGTCGATGACCTGGCAAAACATGAAAACCTTGAGCTTTTTCAAGCGTACTGCTCAAGGCTCATGTTCAGTGCCTTTGGCCGATCCGAACAAAGCGTCGAGTTGT
>JGI25930J51415_1000288_pt1 | contig 11292 bp, 11 predicted proteins | sample LauGreFa1BDMLBDN_2_FD_51415 | JGI IMG/M metagenome (IMG submission 51415) | reverse complement strand
TCACCCACTTCTTCCCACACGAGATTTTCCCATGTGTATTTTTTCGTTCTCATGGTGTTGCTCCTAACTTACTCATAGCACACGGGTAGCAATAGTATCGCTCCGCGATATCATTACTACTCACATGTATCTGTGTGCCACACTTGTAGCACTCAACTTGTTTGGGCATGTGTATCTCCTAGTTCTAGTTCACCAGCAAGCGCAGAGTATTCCTGCGCTCGCATAGTGAGATGATGTGCGTTTGTCTTTTCTCCACGCAGAAGTGCTTTCTCTGCCTCACGCCGAAACCACTCTGCGCGTTTGCTCAGGTAGAACGGCGTGGGCGGAACAGGTTTCCAAGTGCGTGTCATAGTGACCACTTCGCTTTCTCGCTGTGTTTTGGCTCAAGGTCTTGCTTGACCTCTACACCTGCTTCCATGAGAAAGTGTGAAACAACTTTCACCACATCAGCACACGGAACTCGGCGCATTGGATACGGGTCACCCGCTTCAGGTGAATAAGTTAAACCAGCGTTGATAAGCGCGGTTATGAGTTTGCTCTCGGTTATCATGATATAGCCCACCCCCCTTCAGGTGCGTAGTATGACCGATGAGGTCGGTCAATGTCTGTTTTCTTTTTGCTCTCAGGGCGATAGCAGAAGCACACCGCCGCGCTTGACTCACACATAAGGCAGGTTCGGCACTTGGGGCAGTAGTCATCAGGACACTCGGTTTCCCAGTCGAACTCGTGCTTACATGTTTGGCATACATACCAGTTGTAATACGCTTCCACGCCTTCCTTGCCGTCTTTAACGAAAGTTCCTGCGTAGCCATAGTCGTAGTAGCCGTTGTATAAGTAAGCACTTTTGGTATCTAGTTCGCACGACTTATTCGACCACCACACTTTGTCCTCGTCTGTGTGACCTGCTTCCTCGTGGAATAGATACATCTGATACTCAGCCTTTGGGTGAACTGTAAGAATACACACCTTTGATCCGCGTGTGAACTCGTCAAGCATGGTGAATATCTGAATGTTATCGAGCGCGGTCACGCCACCAAGAGCAGGAATTAAGTCCTCTACGAATATGCGTGTGTCACTACGCACTTCGTCTTTGGCTTCGTAGACATCAAGCATACCATTGTGTCCTACATAGGTAGTGTTTGGGTGCTCGCTATCAGGTAGCAGGAACGGGTGGCAGTTAGATATATCTATCTTGCCACTCGTAGCAATACGAGCGTGCCACATGGCATAGCCCGTCTGATACTTACCACGCAACTCAAGGAAGCGGTTAATGCTTTCGTCTGCGNTCATACTACGCTCGCAGATGATACGATTTTCCTCAGGCACAACGATAGCGAAGCCAAACCCATGTGGGTTGTTGAGCGCAGAGTTTTCTAACTTATCCCGTGATGGGATAGTGTTCGGTGGGATTACACATAACATACACATAACTAGTTGCCCCCTTCATCAGAGCGTCTTTCGGGTAGGTTGCCGAGTAGGGATACCAACTCGGGATACTGCTGTTCGTTCTTGTGAAGCCAACCCGTGTATCTACGCCACATCAGGTTGTTATCATTAGGGCTTACATGAAGCTCCCGTGTATACTCGACTGTGCTGTGAACGAACTGAAGGTATGCCTTCACTCGCCTCACATTGAGAGAACCCTTGAACACGCGGATCTCGAGTGTGCGCTTAGATGAGATATTTACTGCGGAGTATCTGCCATTTGCCTGATGACCTGTCTTGATTTTCTCGGTCAAACGACCTACATCATCAAACGAAGCCCACCTATCGGAACTTCTACCTGCGATACGCTTAACTTGCCTACGATTATCGTAGATGAGTTTCGTAAAGCGGAGCATGTGTGCGTCTTTGCGACCCTGTGTGGGTTGTGTATCCTTCAAGCGCATACCGAATGTGGCTCGTGATACATGGATATGGAAGCCACATGTATCGGTATCCCATGAGCGAAAACCGCTCTCGCGGAGTTCGTCAAGTGCCGTGAACGGGAACTTGCTCATGTATTCCTCAAGTGTGTGTGGCATGGTGACTAACTCGAAGCCGTTATCAAGCGAGCCGTCATACTTGAGAAAACCACGCTCACCGATTAAGTCATTTGTATGTGAAGCGGTAGGCTTGAGGCTATCACCGCTCGGTAGTTCGACCTCGAGTTCGAACCCTAGATAGTGATTAAGTGGGCTATCACCATGAAACACGAAGCCACCGCTAGGCACGAAGTCATAACTCTTGATAACTCGACTTTCCTCTTCGCATGTATGGTCGCCATCTGTCCAGCGTAGTTCACCGCAATAGTCGCAGTCATCTATATTGGCAGAACACCCTCGGCAGTAGTGATTACCCCACGCTTCAAACATGCGTTCAGGTGTATCCCAATTGCCACAGTCACACAGTGCGTGTGATTCCTCTACGCCTGCCAAATCAAAACACTCTTTACACATTCGTGAAAGAGCGCCTCGTTCCATGATCACGCGATGTAGTTCGAAATAACCGCCAACTCCACGCGAAAATGGACGATAGTAGTGATTATCACAAATAGAGCAACGACTAGCACAGTTCTCGTGAACCCTACCTGTGATGCTGTGGTCATGCCACGATATAGCGAAAACAAGGTTAGTGCCGAAGCACGCACAGGCTTTACAACCTTGTTCGTGTGCTAGGACTTCCTCTCTTGTGTGCTGGATACGAGCGCGGTTCATCATCAACACATCTATTACCTCGTAATAGGTGTCGTAAATAGCCTTTGCCACTTGATACTCAGGCGTATCTTCAATGCGCGCTCCGTTTCGTTCAAACTCATACATCTTTGAGCGAGCGTCTGAACAGACACTTGTAAGTGCCGAGTGAAGGCACTCTAAGCATAATGGCTCACATTCATCTGCCGTGTGAAGAGCAGAGTGAACTATGAGCGTGCGAATATCTTGACATCTGGCACATGCGCCGACACCTGTGACACCCCACGAGAAGTGTATCTCGGGGGGTAAATCGGGTGGGTATGAGTTGGTCATGCGTTTTCCTTTCGTGTAAAGCTCGGAGCGAGTGAGTTCACTACTCGCTTGAGGTTAAGAGCCTCACTTCGCCACTCATTACGCTGGCGTGTGAGTCTTGCGTTAGCAACGGCACTCGTGATTACGAGAGCCATTAACGACACGAGTGCTATGGAAATAGCAACAATGTCGAGGTCGGATAGATACATGATGTTCCTTTCGTGTGATCCCGACAGGCTTGAAGGGAAATGGAATTAAACCCTACGAACCTGTCGGGTGAAGGATTTTCCTTCTGAGAACAGCCTAGCACTTTGGTTTCAGAAGTCAAGAACCCCCTCTGAGTTCCGATTACCTTGCGCCCGTGAAGAAAAAACTGTGCGCACGTGCGTATGACGACAATGTATGTATCACGTGTGTGTAAACAAGTGCGTTCGTATGACGGCAAGTAATATACCGCGTGTGTGTATGAATTGCCCGTGCGCTGGTGCGCTCGTGGATCCGCGTGACGACTTTCCATGTTCCAAGCGCACGCACCTACATACGCACCCACTCACCCACCTACAAAACGAAAAACCCAAAACACCTAAAAGAGAGCAAAAAAAAGAAGCTAAGAAAATGGATCAAGAGAGAGAAAACCGCAGGTCAGAAGGCTAGTTTCTAGGGTTGTTGCTTTATTCTTAAAAAAGAGTAAAGTTCGCCTTGTCGGTTCAACCGAACCAACACAAACCACACGAAAGGCACGAAAAATGGAAAAGAACCAAATCTCCGAAATGCTCGCCCCGTTCGCACTTAGCGCGGAGAGCGCAAAGAGCGCGACAAACCGAATTGCCAGCGCACTAGAAAAAAACGGAACACCAGCGCAACTCCTCGCAAGTGTTGGGCAAAGCCTTAACGCGCTAAGTGAGCGCGTGGACGAAGAAACCGCCGATTATGGCGCACTTAAGGCACTTGTGAGCGCGTTCGCATTCTCGACCGCTATCGCCAAGAAAGGCACAGACAAGCCCAAGAAAACACGCGAAGTGTGGGCAGATAGCCAAGCAGAGGCGCAAGCGATAAAGAACGCGCAGACCCCAGCGAAGCCAAAGAAGGCAAAAGCGGAAGCCAAGCCTCAGGCGCTCGACCTTGATAGCGTGGCGAAACTGCTCTCCGAAATCCTCGCGCGCGGATAGTCGCCCAACACAAACCGCCCGCCTACGCGTTAAACCCGCGTGGGCGGGTTTTTTTATGCGCTCGCACGCGTGCCACGCGCTGGGGCTCCGCCCCAGACCCCGCTGGGGGCACGCCCCCAGACCCCCGAATGGTGTCGCNANCGCGACCCCAGTTCTTATAGCGCTGCGCGCTAAGTATTATACTATCGCCTCTAAATATTTTCCCAGTATTACAAAAGTGCTGGTCAGAGCGGTATTTGACATACTATGAAAAGTCGGATCGTTCGGTTTTGCTATTTGAACGGGTTAGTATATATATAGGGGTAACGAGCGGAAGTCCCTAGCGAGTTACCAGCTCGGCGGCTTTATTGCCGCCTCGCAGGGGGGTAGTGAGGCGCTCTTAGGGAGCGCCGAACGAAGGGGGGATATATTGGAGGTTTTATATGGCTGCCAAGGGTGGTAGTGAACACCACAATGTGGCTAAGCTGAAAGAGGCTAAGGCCAAAGTATTAGATTTTGTTCGCCAAGGACTGTCCTTACAGGACGCTATAGCCAAGGCTGACCGCAAACCTGACGTCATGAAAGACTGGCGTAAGGATGCCCCCTTTATGAAAAACCTTGAGGCTGCCAAGTCTGAAGGTGAGAAAACCCTGAGTATCGTCTCAGGTGATGCTAAGTACAAGATTGGCTTTGAGGAGTTCTCGAAAGAGTTCTTAGACTCCCCCATCTTCGAGCATCATAGATCCTGGATTGACGTCCTTGAGGGACGTACCCCTTCCTGGACACACCCAGCTATGACTTACGAACCAGCAAGTTCTAAACGCCTGCTGATTAACGTACCTCCTGAGCATGCCAAGTCTACCGTCATCACGGTCAACTACTGTGTCTATCGGATTGCTATGGATCCGAATATCAAGATTACTATCGTCTCTAAGACTCAAGAGCGCGCTAAGGAGTATCTCTACTCCATCAAGCAGCGCCTAAGTCATGAGCGCTGGTCTAAGCTCCAAGCCGTATATGGTTCTACCGGGGGGTGGAAAGAGGATGCGGATACTTGGAAGGCTGATCGCATTTACCTCTCTCGTGATTCTACCGAAAAGGATCCGACGGTACAAGCGCTCGGTATTGGTGGCCAGATTACTGGAGCCCGTTCCAACCTCATCATCTTGGACGACGTTGTTACGACTTCAAACGCGCATGAGTGGGAGAAGCAACTCCTCTGGCTCCAACGAGATGTAGTTACCCGTCTTGGTGATAATGGTAAGCTACTCATCGTAGGAACCCGCATAGCGGCAAATGACCTTTATCGAGAGATTCGTAGCCCTGAGCATTGGGTTGGCGGCAAGACACCTTTTACGTATTTCTCGATGCCTGCAGTTTTAGAGTTTTATGAAGATCCAAAACAGTGGGTCACCTTGTGGCCTAAAAGCCATATACCCTGGGAGGGTTCTGATGAAGGCGTACTACCTGATGAGGACGGTCTCTATCCCAAATGGGATGGCCCCGCTCTGTTCAGGAGACGCTCTGAAGTTAGCCCGAGTGCTTGGGCTCTTGTCTACCAACAGCAAGACGTACAAGAGGATTCAATTTTCCCACCTGCTGCCGTCCAAGGTTCTATCAATAGGATGCGAAAGCGCGGACCGCTAAAGGCAGGAACGGCAGGACACCCTAGGGAGATGGGCGCTTGGTATACCATCATGGGCTTAGACCCTGCTATGAGTGGTAATACTGCAGCAGTAATAGTTACTGTAGATCGTAATACACGTAATCGCTACATCTTGGATGTAGAGAACATGAAAGATCCTACTCCTCAGAAGGTACAAGAACTTATAGAGAACTGGGTCGAGAAGTATCAACCTCAAGAATTACGTATTGAGATCAATGCCCACCAGAAGGCTTACTCTCTGGATTTAGATTTACAGCAATACCTTGCCTCACATGGTGTGAAGTTTTCATCCCAGTTCACAGGCAAGAATAAGTGGGACACATCATTCGGTGTGGCTGCTATGTCAGGCTTGTTTGGTAGCGTACGTAATGGTACACACCAAGACGATAACCTAATAGAGCTTCCTAGCCAAGATGGATCTGAGGGTATCAAAGCCCTTATACAGCAACTCATCACATGGAGACCTGATACACGTGGTCCAACAGACTGCGTTATGGCTCTCTGGTTCTGTGAACTACGCGCTAAAGAAATTATCTCTAATGCACGTATCAATCAGAGCCATCTCAATAATAGATGGGCTACCCGAAGACAGCTCGAAAATCGTTACGTTATGAACGTTAATGATTACGAATTCTCACAGTACGAATAGGATAATGATGGCGTTCGATATCGAAACAATTGCACGGCGAGTGCAAAACATGAAAGAGCGTAATCGCAACCGCGATGCGCGCATGTCTGACTTGCTTGCTGTTCGTAAGGGAAGAATGACTGAGGTATTCCCAGACATGTTCCCTGAAGGTATGGGAAGTCCAATGGTTGCAAACTTTGTTGATGTTGCTGCTCGTGACTTAGCTGAGGTTCTAGCACCATTACCATCATTTAACTGCAGTACAAGCAATACTACATCTGACAGAGCTAAGGCTTTTGCTGATAAGCGTAGTATGATTGCTAACAATTACATTTACACCTCACGCCTACAGTCTCAGATGTACTGGGGTGCTGACTGGTATTTTTCTTATGGCTTCCTACCAATCCACGTAGAGCCAGATTTTGAAACAAATTTGCCACGCATTCGCGTCGAAGATCCAATGGGGGCTTACCCAGAATTTGACAGGTTCGGCCGATGTGTGGCGTATGCCAAACGATACATGAAAACAATTGGTGAACTTGCCAATGAATACCCAGAATATGCGGGGGATCTTCTGGGTAGACTTGGTTTCAATCAAGATACAAGCGCGCTTGTAGAGATGATTCGTTACACTGATAAAGATATAACTGTTCTTTTCGTACCAAGTCGTAATAATCTTATATTAAATGCTGCGAATAATATTACAGGTAGTATGACTGTAAAGGTTGCACGCCGTCCAGGTATTGATGATGAAGCTCGTGGACAATTTGATGATGTGTTGTATGTTCAACTAGCACGTGCTCGTTTTGCAAACTTAGCTATGGAAGCTGCTGAAAAATCAGTACAAGCTCCATTAGTTGTGCCAAACGATGTTCTAGATATGCCAATGGGTCCTGATGCAGTAATTCGAACTGCTAACCCACAAGGTATTGGCAGAGTAAGATTAGATATACCACAAGGAGCTTTTCAGGAACAAGCAGCACTACAAGCAGAACTACGTCTTGGTGCTCGCTATCCTGAAGGTAGAACTGGAAACATTGACGCAAGTATTATTACTGGTCAAGGTGTCCAGGCACTTCTCGGTGCTTTCGATTCTCAAATCAAGGCTGGTCAAATCATCCTTGCTGAGACATTCGAAGAAGTTATTGGGATGTGCTATGATATGGATGAAAAACTCTTTAATGAAGAGAAAAGTGTCAGAGGCGTATCGCAGGGTACTCCGTACGAGTTAAAGTACATGCCAAGCAAGGACATTAAAGGCGATCACACAATTGAAGTTCGCTACGGCTTGATGGCTGGTCTTGACCCATCGCGTGCCTTGATATTCTCTCTTCAAGCCTTAGGTGCAGATCTTGTATCTAAAGACTTCGTTCGTAGAGAACTTAACTGGAGTTTGAATGTATCACAAGAAGAACAACGTATTGAAGTTGAAAAAATGCGTGATAACCTAAGCGCTGCTATTACAGCAACTGCGCAAGCAATTCCTGCTATGGCTAGCCAAGGTCAAGATCCTTCTAGCTTAATCCAAAAGATTGCTGATGTTATTGAACGCAGACAAAAGGGTGACAGCATAGAGGCTGCTGCGTTGGCCGTGTTTACGCCTCCTGAGGCCCCTGAACAACCAATGCAGCCAGAGATGACTCCACCAGGCACACAAGGCCCAGTTGAACAGGCTCCCCCGTCCCCAGCCACTCCTGGATCACCTTCTGGTGGAGTCCCTCAACAAGCACCAGATTTAGCATCAATTTTAGCAGGACTTGGGGGCTAATAAATGGCAGGGGATGAATTCGCAGAACCAATTAATGATTTCTTAAGTCAGTTATCCCAAAGAAAAGAACTTGATGGATACATACCGACTGGGTGGTTCATAGTTACCGAGTGGATGAATCCAGATGAAGGTTTCGCTATCTTTGGTTGGAGTGATGGTGTTGGTTCACCATTAAAATATCGTGGCATGTTAGAACATGCTCTAGAAGAGAAATTATATTTCGATAAGTACGAAGGATAGGATCTAAAATGGCTGAAGGTATGAGAGTATCAGGCGTAGGCAAGGGTGCTCGCCGTACCGATTTAGATCGCGCTGCTAAAGTTCAACGCCAAGCTAAGGTGCAAAATGCTGTTGGTGGACAATACGGGGAACGTGCAGAACTAACACAGTTAGCGCAAGGCGCTTCTATGTCAGGTGGTCCTATGACAAGTACGGCTCCAGCTGCAGCTAGTATTCCAACTGTAGGTATTTTTGATAGAACAACACGTCCTAATGAACCAATAACTGCTGGCGTAGATGCTGGCGAAGGACCTGGTTCTGAAGTACTTATGACACCAGTAGATGCACCAGATCAATTAGCTACTTTTGCTCGCGCTATGTACATGGCAAATCCAACGCCACAATTACGTCGTATCGTAGAGGCATTTGAAGAAGAAGGTCGTTAGTGGCTAATCCTTTAGATGCATGGAATCCTGAGAAGAATAAACGTATAAAAGTTACTGGAATATTCGATAATGTCCAGTCTCAACTTGATCGCGTTATTTCAACTGAGATGGCTATGCTTTCGCCTAATCAATTTCAGAACTTCGATGCATGGGTAAATGCTTATCCAAACCAGAGCAAAGACTTTATTATGTCTGCAGTAAAGCTTGGTTTGAAGCCAGATACACCTGGTATTGGTAAGATTGCTTCAGTTGACGGACTAGCACAATTAAAACAAGATTTAATTAACACTAAAAATATCAAGTCTGCACTAGATAAAGATAAATCACTAGCAGCAGATATCAAAGATGTGTTATATGGTGGGTTCAAAGGTACAACTCGTACGCTTTTTGCTGCACTTCGCTCGCCTTATGAGTATGTAAGCACAGTCGGACGTGATGCTTATGCACTTGCAACTCAAAAAGACAAGCCAGATTTAAGTGAATTTGTACAAAACCTTAGTCCTTTAGGACTAGTTGGTGAAACTACACAACTTGGTCAGCTGGGACGGGCATTTTTAGCTAATCCTACTAAAGTAGATACAGGTTCTGGTTTCTTTATTAACGAGAAATCTAAAGTACAGAAGGCTCAAGCCAAGGCTATGGGTGCTTATGGACTTATCAATGGTAAATCTTTTACTCTTGGACGTGCTGCACTTAAAACTGTAGGCTCAGATCCTAATAGTACGCAGTATAAAGTCATGTCAGGCATTATTGATGCCACACTTAACGTAGCTTTAGACCCTACAATTTGGTTAGGCCCTGGTGCTATTACCAAAATTGGTAAAGGTGGAAAAGAACTTAAGAAAGCTAAGCTTGCTGCTGCTGAAGAACTGAAAAAAGAATCTAATCGTTTAGCTGAGGCAGCTGGCCTTACCAAGGAAGAAAGAAGGCTCATTAAAGAGCGTTCCGGACTTGCTAAGGAAGTTACTCGTCAAGCGGAAAACAAGTACCTCAAGGCTGAGCAGGTATATCAGAAGGCACAACAAGCACGCATTGAAGCAGATTATATTGCTGCGGCTAAAGTATATGCTGCTGATACCAAGAATGCTGCCAACCTTGCAGGTCCAGGAGGTTTGCCCCTCAATAACCGTAACATTGGCGAGTTCATTTTCGAACGAATCAACACAGGTAATCAAAAAGAAACTGTTGATGCACTATCTAAGTTATCTTCGGATTACTATAATACATCAGGAGCTTTTCCTGGTGGAGTATTTTTTGATGAACTACCACAAGCACCTGGCTCGATAGCACTTGCGACACGTGGTAATGACGAATTTGTTGCCTCTTACTATGGCAAAGCTCCTAAGTTACTTGATTTAGCTGATGACACGACTGGTTTATCACAAAAAGCTTGGTCACAGGAACTAAAGCGTCGTACAGAACTATTAAACAGAATTAAACAAGCAGCAGATGATGGTACATTACCAGCACCTACACGTGAAGCTTTTAATACCCTAAGAACTGAGAATACAGCTGTAAGTTCTGTCGCAATTTCTATGCTTGAAGATACTGTAGCTAAACCTTTAGGTACATGGTTACAAGATATTTCAGTTATTGCTGCTAAAGAAGGTGGCGTAGACCAACGAATGATGGCTACTATCGTGGATATGATTTCAGATATCTACAAAGTAGATGGATTTGCTAATATTCGTTCAATCTTTGGTGATACTGGTGGCATAGTTCTAACTAATGTAGACAATGTAGCTGCTCGTAAGGTTAAAATTAGCGAAGTATTAGCTGAATCTGCAGAGCCAACTATGGCTGCAAACGCTATGTTGAAGTTAGATAGTGTTATCGAAAGAGCAGAAGATACTCTATCAAGTAGTAAGCAAGCCCTTGATAATGCTAGGTTAGAATCTGAAGGAATGGCACAACGCTTAAAGGATATTGAAACTTTACGCGATTATGCAGCCAAAGATCCTGATTTGCTTAAAATGATGTTGAATGATCCTGATAATATCGGGATAGCTAAAGTCATGGATTTAGACATGCAAATTGGTGATACTCGCTATGCTAGAGAGTTCTTTTCTAGTGAAGTAGGTCTGACAGATTCACTATTTGGTGGGTTATCTGCAAATACAACCAAAGCTATGCGGTATCTATTCGGTAAAAGATTCCTTGCAGTTGCAGAGATTGTAGCTAAAGAGACCAATACAATGCGTCTAGATCGTCTATTTGGACGCAAGTTAGATGTCGAAATTGTTGATGAACTAGCTAAGGCTAACACCGCAGAAGGCGTTATTGCTGTAATGCTGAGGCATTTAGCTTCTCCTGAGAGTGATCCACAGATTGCTCGTAGCCTATTGCTGCGCACTGAGCTAGCCCTAAACAGTAGTAATCCACTAATTAAGCTTGCTGAACCTGTAAGTTTGAAGGCTGTATCGTTTATTGAAA
>JGI25930J51415_1000284_pt1 | contig 11334 bp, 10 predicted proteins | sample LauGreFa1BDMLBDN_2_FD_51415 | JGI IMG/M metagenome (IMG submission 51415) | reverse complement strand
CGATGTTTTGAATCTTGCCTTGGGCTGAACCGCCTTTGGCATAGTCGTAGCTGCCTAAGTTCACAGGCAGAGCGCCTTCTGCTGCACCTTGAAGACGGCCAGCGCCACCCGAGCGACTTAACACGCTACTGCTCCAAGCCAACATGCGAGACCACATCTCGGTCATAGAGCAGCCTCCATGGATTGGCCAGCTGCTTCGGCAATTTCAGCCACGGCTTGACAGAAAACTTGAGCCCGATGCGGGTAGTCACGGAACATGTCAAAGCTGGCACATGCTGGCGACAACAAAACGGCATCACCCGCTTGTGCAATGTCCTTGGCGGCATTCACTGCTTCAGGCAGGGTGCTCGCATCGATCATGGGAACGCCACAGGCTTTTATTTCTTCGCGAATCAGCGGTGCATCACGCCCAATCAACACCACGGCACGTGCATACCTGGCCACCGGTTCAGCCAATGGCGAAAAGTCTTGACCCTTGCCATCGCCGCCCAAAATGACCACTACACGTCGCTCGGCGCCTAAGCCCAGCAATGCAGCCACAGTTGCGCCTACGTTGGTGCCCTTGCTGTCATCAAAATATTCAACTTCATTCACGATGGCCACAGGCTCCACCCGATGTGGTTCACCTTTGTATTCGCGCAAACCAAACAACATCGATGCCAAGCTGGCACCTGTGCTGGTGGCCAAGGCCAAAGCTGCCAATGCATTGACCGCATTGTGGCGACCCCGAATGCGCAGCGCATCGGCTGGCATCAAACGTTGAATGTGAATTTCCTCAACTTCGCCTTTGCGCAAGCGGCGCGTCTCATCGGCTTCAAGGGCACGCACCAACCATGTCATGCCGTTGACAGTTTCCAAACCAAAATCGCCAGGGCGTTGCGGCATTTCGGCACCATAGCTGACATGTACTCGAACTACAGGCTTTTGTAATTTGGCGCGAACAGGTTCAGGCAACATGGCCATCACACGTGCGTCATCGCGGTTCAAAACCATGAGGGTGCTGGCACCGAATATTTTCTCTTTAGCGGCGGCGTAAGCGGCCATGTTGCCGTGCCAATCCAGATGGTCTTGAGTGATGTTCAAAACTGTGGCGGCACTGGGCTCAAAAGGGCCCGCGTTGTCAAGTTGGAAACTGGACAACTCCAACACCCAAACTTCTGGCAACTCTGTGGCCATCGACAAGCGCAAGGTGTCTAGCAAAGTCGGGCCAATGTTGCCTGCCACCTTCACAGTTTTGCCAGCCCGTTCAATCAGCTGGCCTGTCAGGGCCGTGACCGTTGTTTTACCGTTGGTCCCCGTGATGGCCAAGACTTGCGGTGCATAGTCTCTTGTTGCCTTTAAATTTTCCAAGGCTTGTACAAACAAACTCAACTCGCCGCCTACCCACAGGCCCATGGCTTTAGCCGCTTCTATCACGGGCAATGTTTCGATGGGCGCAAGTCCTGGGCTGGCAAAGACAGCGCGCACGGAAGTGCCTTCAATCAAATTGGCCGCAAAGGGACCCGATTTGAATTGAACTTCAGGCAACTCAGTATTCAGAACCTGTAAATTGGCAGGCGCTTCACGCGTATCGGCCACCGTAATGTCAGCACCCCTCTCTGCACACCAGCGCGCCATGGCCAACCCTGAGCTGCCCAGCCCTAGAATTAAAATGTGTTGGCCTTGAAGGTATTTCATCTTTATCTCAGCTTCAAAGTCGACAGGCCCACCAAGCACAACAGCATGGTGATGATCCAAAAACGCACAACCACTTGGGTTTCTTTCCAACCACTCTTTTCAAAATGGTGGTGCAAAGGGGCCATCTTTAAAATTCTGCGACCTTCGCCATATTTCTTCTTGGTGTATTTGAAATAAGAAACTTGCGCCATCACTGACAAGGCTTCCACCACAAAAATACCGCCCATGATGGCCAGCACAATTTCTTGTCGAACAATAACGGCAATGGTTCCCAGCGCACCGCCCAGAGCCAACGCGCCTACATCGCCCATGAACACTTGAGCAGGATGTGTGTTGAACCACAAGAAAGCCAAACCCGCACCGGCCATGGCAGCGCAGAAGATCAGCAATTCACCTGTGCCTGGAATGTAGGGCAGGAACAAGTATTTGGCGTACACCGAACTGCCGGTCACATAGGCAAACACGCCCAATGCAGAACCCACCATGACGACCGGCATGATGGCCAAGCCATCGAGTCCATCGGTCAAGTTCACAGCATTGCTAGATCCCACAATGACCAAGTAAGTGAGGACCACGAAACCAAACACGCCCAAGGGGTAACTCACCTCTTTAAAGAACGGCACCATCAAGCCTGCTTTGGGTGGCAAATTCACGTCAAACCCTGAAATGGCCCAATTCATGAACAAGTCGAGCACACGCAGATTGGAGCTTTCAGAAATACTGAAAACCAAATAGAAGGCTGCCAACAAACCAATCACGGATTGCCAAAAATACTTTTCACGAGAACGCATGCCTTCGGGATCTTTGTTCACCACTTTGCGCCAGTCATCTACCCAGCCAATGGCGCCAAAGCCCAAGGTCACAATGAGCACAATCCAGACAAAGCGATTGGACAGGTCAAACCACAACAAGGTGCTGATGGCAATTGACAACAAGATCAGCACACCGCCCATCGTGGGCGTGCCACTTTTGGCCATGTGTGTCTCCATGCCATACCCCGAATCGGCTGGCCTATTTTGAGAGCCGTCAATTTACGGATCACTGCAGGGCCTGCAATGAGGCCAATGAGCAATGAAGTCAAAGCGGCCATCACTGCGCGGAAAGTGATGTATTGAAATACACGCAAGAAGCCCCAGTCAGGGGATAAGCTTTGCAACCATTGCGCCAAATTAAGCAGCATGGATTGACTCTCTTTCTGAGGCCTGAGCTTGCTCAAACCTGTGTCGCAAGGCATCTACGACGCGCTCCATTTTCATGAACCGCGATCCTTTGACCAGCACACTGTTGTAGGTCGATATCTGAGCCAACACGGCATGTTGCAAGTTGTCCATGTCTGAGAAGTGATGTGCACCTTCAAAAGCTTGACTGCTGTGCACGCATAAATCGCCCAAAGTGAACAAGGCCTCTATGCCTGAAGCTTTGGCGAAGGCACCCACCTCTTGGTGAAACTCAGGACCTTGTTGACCCACTTCACCCATGTCTCCCAAAACCAATAAACGCGGTGCAGGCAACTCAGCCAAAACATCAATGGCGGCCCGAACGGAGTCGGGGTTGGCGTTGTAGGTGTCGTCCACCATCGTGAAGGTGTGGTTCTCAATTTGCCACTCGGAAGATTTGGAACGTCCTTTGACAGGCTCAAAATTCTCAAGCCCTTTCACGATGGCAACCAGACTCATGCCAGCAGCCAATGCACAGGCTGTAGCCGCCAAAGCATTCAAAATATTGTGTCGACCTGCAATGTTCAAACGACAAGCCAAAGCTGTATGGGCTGTTGTCAATTGAAACGACCAAGCACCATTGACCCAGGCAATGTCGTGCGCCTGAACATCACCTTGTGTGAAGCCAAACGTGAGAACCCGACGAGCGCCTGCCAACTTCTTCCAAACTTCGGTGTACGTATCTTGCGCAGGAAATACCGCGATGCCATTGGCAGGCAAGTGTCGAATCACTTCACCATTTTCGAGGGCCACAGCTTCTACCGTGGCCATGAATTCTTGGTGCTCACGTTGGGCGTTGTTCACCAAACCAATGGTAGGTTGCGCGTAGCGGGTCAATATTTCAATCTCACCCGGATGATTCATGCCCAATTCCACCACTGCACGGCGGTGCTCTGGGCGCAAATTGAACAAAGTCAGTGGCACACCAATTTCATTGTTCAAGTTGCCTTGTGTCGACAAGGACGGGCATGAAGTATCTGCCTTTAACACTGAAGCAATCATTTGCGTGACAGTGGTTTTTCCATTGCTGCCTGTGACACCAATCAGCTGTAAATCAAATTGACGTCGCCATTGCGTGGCCAAGTCACCCAAAGCGGCGCGCGCATTAGGCACGCAGTAGGCAGGCACCGAAACGTCTTTCAGGTATTGAAGGTGCTCACTTTTGAGTGGGCCTTGCGCTTCAAACAAAACGGCCACAGCGCCCTGCACTTGAGCTTGCGCCAAGAAAGCTGTGCCATCAAATGTTTCACCCTTAAGGGCAATAAACAAATCACCTGCGACCACACTGCGGCTGTCTGTGCGCACAGCTTTGATCACGGTGTGGCTTGAAAGCGCCGCGGCCGAGGTGCCCGAAACATCCGCAGCTTGCGGCAACCATGTTTGAAGCTGCGTCAGCGTCATGTTCATGGCTGAGATCCCATCTGCTTTACCCCATTGGCACGTTTGACCAATGCGTCATGCGCGTGCAAGCGATCGTCGAAGGGGTACTTGACCCCTGCAATTTCTTGGGTGTCCTCATGGCCTTTGCCTGCGATCAAAATCACATCATGCTGTCCTGCTTGCAGGATCGTTTGAAAAATAGCTTTGGCACGGTCAAGTTCTTGATGTGCTTTGTCGGGTGCTTGTAAACCTTGGCGCATGTCCTGCACAATTTGGGCAGGTAATTCACTGCGCGGGTTGTCACTGGTTAGCACCAAATGGTGGGCCACAGATTCAGCCGCCGCAGCCATCAAGGGGCGCTTGCTGGCATCTCGATCGCCACCACATCCCAAGACACACCAAAGTTGCGAGCCCAAAGCGTCCGCCAGCGGCTTCAGGGCTAGCAAGGTTTGTGTCACGGCATCGGGGGTGTGCGCATAGTCCACCACCGTCAAAGGCAACTCGAGCCCCTCGACGCCAGCGACTTTTTCCATACGGCCTGGAACCGCTTTGAGTTGCGCACAAATTTGAACGATTTGAACCAAGTCGTATTTCAAGGCGCGCAAGGCAGCGATGACACCGAGCATGTTGTCAACGTTGTAATCCCCCATCAATGAAGTTTGAAGGTGGACACTTTCTTGACCTTCGATCACATCGAAGGCCAAACCCGTTAAGTTCCTTGTCAAATGACGTGCTTGCAATCGAGCAGCTTGACCTTGACTAGAGCAAGTCCAAAGGTCCAAGGCTTGAGCGCTGGTATCAGTCAAAGCTCTTTGCGACAGATCAGCTGCTAACTTTGCACCTTGAACATCATCGACGTTGATGACCGCTATCTCAAGTTCGGGCCACGCAAAGAGTGTCTGCTTGGCTTGCCAATAAGCCGACATTGAGCCGTGATAGTCCAAATGATCTTGTGTGAAATTGGTCAACATGGCCAATTGAATGTGCGTGCCGGCCAAACGCTGTTCGGCAAGCCCAATGGAGCTGGCTTCAATGGCACAGTGGGAGATGCCTGCAGCCACAAACTTTCTAAACTGCGCTTGCAATAAAACAGGGTCTGGCGTGGTCATGCCCGTCGACATTAAATTGGGTGGCTGCCCCACACCCAGCGTGCCCACGATGGCACAACGGGGCGCTAATGCTTCACCTTCAGCACTGAGCTTCATGGCATTGAGTGCCTGAGCCAACCACCAAGTCGCAGACGTTTTGCCGTTGGTACCGGTCACCGCCAACACCTTCAGTGCTGGCTGGGTTGCTCGTAATAAGCGTCTGCAATCCAGCCTGTATCTGCTTTCAAACCTGTATAGGCCGCCACTTGAGTGGGTACTTTGTTTGACACAGCTTGCCAGGCCGATTGCCATTGCAAGCAGTCTTCTGCCTCTACCAAACAAGCTGTGGCACCTTGCTCAAATGCCGATGCGACATAAGCACGACCGTCGGTGGCCAGGCCTGGCCAAGCAATGAAGCCATCGCCTTTTTGAATGGCGCGACTGTCGGTGCACAAAACGCCAGTGACGTGTTGGCGCAACCATTCTGCGGCTTGAGTTGGGCTGTGCAGGGTTTGCATCAGAACGACTCCTCCACCGCGTTGGCCACAATTTGTGGCTTGACACTCATATCGGGTTGCACACCCATCAAGCGCAAACTTTGCTGCACGGTTTGACTGAAAACGGGCGCAGCCACATCACCGCCGTAATAACGGCCGTTAGAGGGTTCATCAATCATGACGGCCACCACAATGCGTGGTTTTTCAATGGGTGCCATACCCACAAACACACCGCGGTATTTTTTGCCAGCGTAACCTTTACCCTCTTGTTTGTGGGCCGTGCCAGTTTTGCCGCCCACGGAGTAGCCCATGGTTTGCGCTTTCTGCGCTGTGCCGCCAGGGCCTGCTGCCAAATTCAACATGTGGCGCATGGCTTGCGCATTTTGTGGACTGATGACTGGCACACCTGCTGGAATTTGGCCATTCTTGATCAAGGTTGCAGGCAATGACTTTCCGTCACTGGCAAAGATGGTGTACGCGCGAGCCATTTGGAACAAACTGGTCGACACGCCATAGCCATAGCTCATGGTGGCTTGCTCAATGGGGCGCCAGGTTTTGGCAGCTCGCAAGCGACCGCTGACAACACCAGGGAAAGGCAATTGCGGCTTCTGGCCTAAACCCACCGCTGTGAACATTTCCCACATTTCACGGGGCTGCAATTGCATGGCAATTTTCACTGTACCCACGTTGCTCGATTTTTGAATCACCTCATTCACAGTGAGCGCGCCGTAAGGGTGCGAATCGGTGATTGTGGAGCCCGTGATGTTGATGCTGCCCGGCGCCGTTTGAATGATGGTTTCAGGCTTGATGATGCCTTTTTCCAATGCAACTGCAATGGCAAAAGGCTTCATGGTAGAACCAGGCTCAAAACTGTCGGTGAGTGCGCGATTGCGCAATTGCTCGCCACTCAAATTGACACGCTTGTCGGGTGAATAACTAGGATAGTTGGCCAACGCCAAAATTTCTCCTGTTTGCGCATCTAGCACCACCACACTGCCTGCTTTGGCTTTGTTTTCTAAAACCGCTTCACGCAGTTTTTGATAAGCAAAGAACTGCACCTTGCTGTCAATGCTCAATTGCAAATCTTCGCCATCAACAGGGGGGGTCATTTGTCCTACATCTTCCACCACACGCCCCAAGCGATCTTTGATGACGCGTCTTGCACCAGGTTTGCCAGCGAGTTGGTCTTGGAAAATCAACTCGATGCCTTCTTGGCCTTTGTCTTCCACGTTGGTGAAACCAACAATGTGCGCTGCCGATTCACCCTCGGGATACAAACGTTTGTATTCTTTGATGGTGTAGATGCCCTTGATGTTCAAAGCCAAAACTTGCTTCACCACAGGCTCGTCCATTTGCCGGCGAAGCCACACAAAAGTTTTGTCTTCGTTCTCTAATTTCTTCGCCAACTCTGTGGGCGACATTTCAAGCAACTTGCCTAACTGACGCAAGCCTTCAGGCGATCTGTCAATCTCTTCTGGGTTGGCCCACACACTGGGTGCGGGCACACTGGAAGCCAAGATCAAACCATTGCGGTCCAAAATGCGGCCGCGGTTGGCAGGCAAAGTCAGGGTTCTGGCAAAGCGCACTTCGCCTTGACGTTTGTAAAAAGCGTTTTCAAAGACCTGAACATACGNNGCTCGAACAGCCAAGCCCACAAAGGCCAAGGCCATGGCNGCCACAATGAGTTTGCTGCGCCANACNGGCGTTTTGCTGGCCAACAAAGGGCTAGAGGACAGCTGAACACTGCGGCTCATGGCTTGACCTCGGTTGATTTTTCAGGCTTTTGTGCTGCCACCTTTTGTGAGCTTGTTTGCAAATCAGCAGGCTGTTTCACATACTGGGTAATGCCCGGTGTGACCAAACGCATTTGCAATTGTTGCTTGGCAATTTGTTCAATGCGCAGTGGCGATGCTTGCGAACGACGCTCTACTTGCAAACGCTCGTGCTCTAACTCAAGTCGCGTCGCCTCTTTCATGGCGGCTTCCAAAATCATGAACGAACGACGCGCTTCGTAATGACTGTGAACCAAAAACATGGCTGACAAAATGATAGCGATGACCAAGAATAAATTCGTGCGCGTCATGCCATCACCGCCGTTCTTTCGGCCACGCGCATGATGGCGCTGCGTGAACGCGGATTGCCAGCCACCTCGGCATCACTGGGTCGAATTCGCTCCAAAGACTTCAGCTTCATGGGCTGCGGCACTGCGAAAGGTGCNCGGCGGTCATAGACCTCTTTGGAATGCTTCGCAATGAATTGCTTCACGATGCGATCTTCCAACGAGTGAAAACTGATGACCACCAAACGGCCCCCAGGCTGNAACACTTCAAGGCTGGCNTCTAACGCTTGTTCAAGCTCCTCAAGCTCGGCGTTGATGAAAATCCGAAGAGCCTGAAATGTCCGCGTTGCAGGGTCCTTGCCCGGCTCGCGGGTTTTGACCGTACTAGCCACGATCCCGGCCAAATCGGCGGTGGATGAAATTGGGCCCCGCTCTTGTCGGCGAGCCACAATCGCCTTTGCAATCGGAAAAGCAAACCGTTCTTCGCCATAGTCACGNACCACCTCCGTGATNTGATCCACNCTGGCAGAGGCCAGCCACTCGGCCACACTNTGACCGCGCGTGGTGTCCATGCGCATGTCNAAGGGGCCATCGAAACGAAAAGAAAAACCCCTGTCGGGGTTGTCAATTTGGGGGGAGCTNATGCCCAGGTCCATCAACACACCTGCAATGCTGCCAGCGGGCAGTTCACCCAGATGCCTGAAGCCTTCGTGCCGAATTGAAAAACGCGCATCGTTGATTTGCGCCGCCTCTGCAATGGCCTCGACATCTTTGTCAAATGCGATGAGTTGCGCACCCTCTGGCAAGCGCGACAAAATCAAACGTGAATGACCGCCTCGACCAAAGGTGGCATCGACATANGTATTTTTTTGGGCGCTTTCTCCTGCACTGTCTAACAATGCATCGACTGCTTCAGTGAGCAAGACGGTGGTGTGCTGCCAATGGGTCGTCACACAGGCCTCAGAACGAAAAGTCCTTGAAGACATCGGGCATGTCGCCCTGCATGGCTTTTGCTTCTTGCGTGTCGTAGGCCGTTTTGTCCCACAACTCAAAATGATTGCCCATGCCCAGCAAGATGGTGTCTTTGGCAATGCCCGCCGCAGCCCGCAACTCAGGCGAGATCAACACGCGGCCTGTGCCGTCCATGTCTACGTCCATGGCATTGCCCAAGAAGATTCGCTTCCACCACTGAGCCTCCATGGGCAACTGTGCAATGCGCTCACGGAAACGCTCCCACTCTGTGCGGGGGAACATCATTAAGCAGCCATGAGGGTGTTTGGTGATGGTGAGTTGGCCACTGGCTGTGGCACTCAAAACCTCGCGGTGACGCGTAGGCACCGACAGGCGGCCTTTAGCGTCCAAACTCAACGAAGATGCACCTTGAAACACTTGATTCCCAATTCCTGATGACGAAATAAGCAATTTGGGAGCTTTTCCCACTTAATTGCACTTTTTTGCACTGTATCAGGTATTCACGCACCCGCAAGCGGGTTTTTAAGTTTTTTTCAATGAAATCAAGGGCTTAGAGAGTACTTTGCAAGAGAATCTGGATGGAAAAATCCTTGAAAATTAGGCACTTAGAACTTGGTCTGCAAGTAACTTCTGAGGCATTTGATGAATCAAAAATTTTTTCAAAATTTTTGAAAAAATTCAAACGACTGAGCAATTGTTGTTTGAATGCGAAAAAAAGGCTCCTAGTGGAGCCTTTTCAAAGTCCTCAGCGGCCTCAATTCAATCCCCAAACATTTTTTGTTTGAGTTCGCGTCGCTGCTGTGCTTCCAATGACAAATTGGCAGTTGGACGGGCCAACAAACGGCCCACACCAATGGGTTCACCCGTTTCGTCGCAATAACCATAGTCGCCTGAATCGATGCGCTGAATNGATTGCTCAATTTTCTTCAGCAACTTTCGCTCACGATCGCGTGTGCGCAATTCAAGNGCGTGCTCTTCTTCAATGGTGGCGCGGTCTGCNGGNTCGGGCACCACCACAGTGTCTTCGCGCAAATGCTCGGTGGTTTCACCCGCGTTGGCCAAAATACCTTGCTTCAGGACCACCAATTTGATTCTGAAAAATGCCATTTGCGCATCGTTCATGTAGTCCTTGTCAGACATGGCCATGATTTCAGCATCGCTCAGTTGGTCGGGTTTTTTGGTTTTCCAATTGTTGGCCAACTTGGCATCTTTTTTAACGGCCACGAAGGGAGGGGGTGTCAGAGCTTGTGTGGGCATGTTTTGTAAGTAACTGGCTTTTGCAGCCGTAGAAGCAACCGATTGAGCCATCGATGGCACAGTAATTTGAGCGAGACGGGCAGATGGCCGCACCGCACGCGCGGGCACATCACCTGGCGCCACAGGTGCCACGACCACTGGGGGAGCTACTGCAGCTGATTTTTCAGCTTTGGCAGGCTTAGCTGCTTTTTCTGGTTTCACTGGCGCGGCTTTTTTTGCCGCAGCTTTCACCGTTTCTTTAGGGATAGGCTTTGCGGCTGGTTTGGGCGAGGCTTTTGTTGCTGCTTTGGGAGCTGCTTTGGCTGTCACTTTGACCGCAACTTTGGCTGCAACTTTCACGGGCGCTTTGGCAACTGGCTTGGGCGCAGATTTGGCAACGGGCTTGACAGCTGGCTTTGCCTTTGACACCGGCTTAGCAGGTGCTTTGCTCACTGGTTTTGTGACGGGTTTGGTAACCGCTTTGGCGACAGGTTTAGAGGCCGACTTGGACACGGCTTTTTTCTCGACGGGTTTAGCCTTAGCAACAACTTTGGAGGCAGTCGTTTTGACCGCTTTGGCAGGCGTTGGTTTGCTCAGCTTCTTTGCAGGTGCGGCCGGTTTGGCTTTGGTTTTCACTTTAGCTGGCGTACTGATTTTTTTCACTGCGGTTTTTGAGCTCGTTTTATGGGGCTTTTTCACGTACTGTCTCCTAGCCGTGGCGGCTTACGCATCCTTGAGGGACACCAGCCATTTGCAAATGAATTGTGGTCATCGGCTCATTTGCGTCAAAACCCAATTTTTCGACCTTCTGGGCGCATCGGGGCACCAATTAAGGGACCCCGTCAGGGCGCAGATTGTAGCGACTGAACAGCCTTAAAACGCTTTCTGGAAAACTAAACCAAACATTGCTCCAAACCTTGCAACAAAATGTCTTTGGGCAAGTCAATGCCAATGAACACCATTTTGCTAACTTTGACCTCATTTTCAGCCCAAACAGGCCCCAAATCACTCCCCATCAGCTGATGGACGCCCTGGAAAATGACTTTTCTTTCGGTGCCATTCATGTTCAACACACCTTTGTAACGAAGCATGCGAGGCCCATACACATTCACAATGGCGCCCAAAAAATCCTCCAATTTAGCCGGATCGAAGGGTTTTTCTGATTTGAATACAAAACTCTTCACATCATCGTCAAAGTGATGGTGGTG
>JGI25930J51415_1000282_pt1 | contig 11378 bp, 15 predicted proteins | sample LauGreFa1BDMLBDN_2_FD_51415 | JGI IMG/M metagenome (IMG submission 51415) | reverse complement strand
CGAGCGATGAAAAAGATCTTGATTTAGCAAGCTTACGTGATCCAAATAACATCTTATCTAAACGTAGTATTTATTTTGACTATGATAAAGATACCGTGAAAGCTGAATATAAAGACCTCTTAGCAGCACATGCCAAATATGTGGCGTCACATCCAAAAGCCAAAATGACTTTAACTGGCAATACGGATGATCGTGGCTCACGTGAATACAACGTTTCACTTGGCCAAAAACGTTCTGTGTCGGTTAAGAAATCTATGAATGTATTAGGTGCGCAAGATACACAAATCGAAACAGTGAGTTTTGGTGAAGAGCGTGCGGATACAAATTGTAAAGATGACGCATGCTATGGAAAAGATCGTCGCGTCGATATCTCTTACGAAAAAGAGTAAATAGTTAAGCTTTAATGAAAAAACTTATTCTTTTAGCATGTTTGTTTGCAGCACCTTTACATGCGGCACTCTTTGAAGATACGGATGCTAGAAAAAAACTTCAAGAGATGCAATTAAAAGAAACTGAGTTAGAAGCNCGTATTGTCAATCTTGAGGCTGTCATTAAAAGTGGTAGCCTCAATGACATGCTGAATCAAATCGAATTAATGAAACAAGAGGTTTCCAAATTGCGTGGTGATATGGAAACCTTGCGTCATTTAAATGCTACGGTTGAACAACGCCAGAAAGATCTTTATCAAGATTTGGATGGCAGACTTCGAAGGATTGAAGAAAAATCAACTGCAGGCTCGCTTCCAACACCTAACAAGGTCGCAGAAACGCCTCCCAACGCCCGAGATAAAAGCACCTTCAGATCAAGAAGTTTACGATCAAGCAAACGCACTTTTAGATGGCTTAAAAAATAAAGAAGCTTTCCAAGCCTTTACTGATTTTATTAAGCAATTCCCCAATAGTGCATTATTACCTGATGCTAAATATGCCCTAGCTAATGCACAATTTAATCTAAAGAATTACAAAGCAACCATTGGCACCTATCAAAAATTACTCGATCAGCATCCTGACTTTGCAAAAAATCCAGAAGCTTTATTAGGTTTAGCCAATGCACAAATTCAATTAGCGCTTATCCCAGAAGCTAAAAAAAGCTTGAAGGATTTAATTAAAAAATATCCTAAGAGTGATGTCATACAAAATGCTCAAAAGCGCTTAAAAGTTTTAGAAAGTATTAAGCCCTAAAATTTTTACACCTTAACTTCTTTAGTCTTAAATTCTTAACGTGACACAACTTAAAATCTTTGAAATTTTTTATTCGCTGCAAGGTGAATCCACTCGCATGGGATGGCCTACGATTTTTATTCGCTTAAGTGGATGTCCGATGCGTTGCCATTATTGTGATACAGCTTACGCTTTTCAAGGTGGATCGATGATGGATATCGAGGACATCATGACATCGATAAAAAAATATGACACCCGCTATGTCACAGTGACAGGCGGTGAACCGCTCGCACAAAAAGAAGTGCACAATCTTCTTAAGACTTTGGCGGATAGCAATTACGAAGTCTCGATTGAAACGGGCGGTGGACTTTCTATCAAAGAGGTCGACCCTCGGATTAAAATTATTTTAGATATCAAAACGCCTGAGTCAGGTGAAGAGAAAAAAGAATCATTGGGAAAATTTAGAGATTATTGAATCAAAAGATGAAATTAAGTTTGTGCTTTGCAGTCGCGAGGATTATGACTGGGCTAAAAAAATACTTGATCAATATAAACTCACACAAAAATGTAGCGTCTTATTTTCCCCTGTGTATCAAAAACTAGATGTCACTGATTTAGGGAATTGGATTTTGAAAGATCAGCTGCATGTGCGTATGCAAATTCAATTGCATAAATTACTCTGGGGAGAAAAACCTGGTGTCTAAAGCTGTCGTTCTTTTATCAGGAGGCCTTGATTCAGCCACCACGTTAGCGATTGCAAAAAATGAAGGTTATGAATGTTACGCCTTGAGTGTCAATTATCACCAGCGCCATATTGCCGAGCTCGAAGCTGCTAAAAAAATTGCTTTACTGTTTAAAGTACAAGATCATAAAACGGTTGAGATGGATTTAAGTTGGATGCTTACTTCAGCGCTGACTAATCCTGATTTAAAAGTACCAACCGAATTAACGTCTCATATTCCGATTACTTATGTGCCCGCGCGAAATACCTTAATGCTCACTTTGGCGCTAGGTTGGGCGGAAGTGATCGGTGCGCATGATATTTTTATAGGGGTCAATGCCGTCGATTATTCAGGTTACCCTGATTGCAGACCCGAATATATTGAGCAATTTCAGAAAATGGCTAATTTAGCCACCAAGTCAGCTGTAGAAGGGCAAAATATTCAACTTCACACCCCGTTGATTCATCTTTCTAAAGAAGCCATTATTCTTCAGGGTATGAAATTGGGCGTAGATTATAGTTTAACTGTCTCCTGTTACCAGGCTGATAAAGATGGCCATGCATGTGGCGTCTGTGATTCTTGTCGTTTAAGGCAAAACGGCTTTAAAGCAGCTGGGGTTAATGATCCCACCTCTTACCAATAGACCAAAAGAGACCTTAAATTCTTGTCTTTAAAGTGATTTTGCTTGCCAAATATGCCAAAAATAGCGTAAAATCCGCCCCTTTCTTAAGAAAATTTTTAACTAATTGAAGAGTGTAAATTATGGTAATTATTCGACTTTCTAGAGGCGGTTCAAAAAAGACCCCTTTTTACAATGTAGTAGTGGCAGATTCAAGAAATCGCCGCGACGGACGCTTTATTGAGCGTATTGGTTTTTATAANCCAATGGCTAAGATTGGCACCGAAGCACTTCGTATTGATAACGAACGTGTGACACATTGGAAAGGTCATGGCGCACTCCTCTCAGATTCAGTTCACCGTTTAGTTAAACTGCATGCAAAAGGCCCAGAAGCAATCGTGGCTTTAAAGAAAAAAGACGCAGATAAAGTAGAGCTCAGAAAAGCTAAAGAAGCCGCTAAAAAGCTGAAGAATTAAAAGCAGCGATGGATGCTAAAGAAGCAGAAGAAAAAGCGAAGGCAGCAGAAGCTGCAGCAGCGCCTGCGCCTGAAGAAGCACCTGCAGAAGCAGCAGCTCCTGAAGTAACAACTGAGGCAGCTCCGGAAGCAGCCCCAGTAGAAGCCGCAGCTCCTGAAGCTGCTCCAGCTGAGGCGACTGAACCACCAGCTGAAAGCGCTTAATGTTTTGATTCACTTGTTGATACAAGTGATATGAGTGAGAGAGAAAAATTTATCATGGCACGCATCAGTGGGCCATATGGTGTCAAAGGTTGGATCAAGATCCAGCCCTTCACGGTAGATATCAATCAACTTCTGAACAAAAAAGAGTGGCTTATTGGGGATGAAAAATCATCCATAAGTTATCCGATCGAAACATCAAAAATACACGGCAATAGTATCGTTGCTAAGTTAGTAAATATCGATGATCGAGATGCAGCATTTGGGTTAAGAAATAAAACAATTTTAATACCCAAGCATGAGTTACCCGCCTTAGAAAAAGGCGAATATTACTGGAATGATTTGATGGGACATGCCGTCATCAACCAGAAACAAGAACATTTAGGTGTTGTTCAAACTTTTCTGGAAACAGGAGCGAACGATGTCTTAGTCGTTAAGGGCGACAAAGAGTATTTAATCCCTTTTATTCCGCATGTAATTTTAAATGTGGATATGGAAAAAAAAGAAATTGAAGTCGACTGGGATAAAGATTTTTAAATGAAACCTTTATCTTTTGATGTGGTGACACTTTTTCCTGAGATGTTTCAAGCATTAAAGGATTTCGGTATTACCTCTCGCGCATTTCATGAAGCGTTTGTAGATTTAACGTTATGGAATCCAAGAGATTTTACGAGTGATGCACATCGCACGGTAGATGATAGGCCTTATGGCGGCGGCCCTGGCATGCTGATGATGATTGAGCCTTTAAAGAAGGCGATCGATGCGGCTAAAAAAGCGCAAATGAATAAAGGTATTCAAGATGTGCGAGTGATTCATTTATCCCCAAGAGGATTGCCACTCACACATCAAAAAGTGATGGAATTGTCAAAAGCTTCAGGACTCATTTTTTTAGCGAGTCGTTATGAAGGGGTTGATGAGCGGTTGATCGAAAGTAGTGTCGATGAAGAAATTTCAATTGGTGACTACGTATTAAGTGGCGGGGAATTACCCACCATGGTGGTGATGGATGCCATTATTAGGCAACTACCAGGGGTGTTAGGTGATGATAACTCAGCTATTGAGGATTCGTTTGTGAATGGCTTACTTGATTGCCCTCACTATACGAGGCCTGAGGTGTTCGAAGGATCCAAGGTGCCGGATGTATTATTGTCGGGTAACCATGCTAGAATTAGCGCCTGGCGATTTCAGCAATCGTTAGCGTTAACCAAGGTCAGACGACCTGATTTGTTGGCCGCAAGGCTGTTGACTAAAGAAGAGACTCGGCTGCTTCAAGAAATTGATAAGCAGGAACAAGACTCTATATAACTAAAAGGAACGGATTATGGCAGATATTATTCAATTATTAGAGCAAGAAGAAATTGCTCGTCTAGGTAAAACCATCCCTAGCTTTGCACCAGGCGACACAGTCGTAGTCGGTGTAAATGTAGTCGAAGGTACAAGAAAACGTGTACAGCTTTACGAAGGTGTTGTGATTTCAAAAAGAAATCGTGGCCTCAATTCAGCATTCACTGTGAGAAAAATTTCATCAGGTGAAGGTGTTGAACGTACATTCCAAACTTATTCTCCACTCATCGCATCGATCGAATTAAAACGTCGCGGTGATGTGCGTCGTGCAAAACTTTATTACTTGCGTGAGCGTTCAGGAAAATCTGCGCGTATCCGTGAAAAATTAGATGCACGCGAAAAAGAAATTATTCAAGATATTCCAAAAACAGAAACACCGAAGGCGGCAGCGCCTGAGGCGGCTCCCGATAAGGCAGCTGAGTAATTTAAAAAGCCCCGTTAAAGCGGGGCTTTTTTATTTGTGTTAATCTTTTTCTATGGTGAAGAAAACACGAGATCCCATTGTTATTTCTGATGACGAAAAAAAAGTCATCGATCAATTTATTGATCACCTATGGCTTGAAGATGGTTTAGCCAAAAATACTTTGGAGAGTTATCGTTTTGATTTAATGCAGTTCTCCGAATTTCTAAATGGAAACATTAAAAAAATATTATTAGAGGCTCATCAAAGCGATATTCAAGCTTATCTCGCTAATAAATTTAGTCATGTCAAAGCAAGAAGTATTTCAAGACTGATCGCAACACTGAGACGTTTCTATCGATATCACTTACGCGAACGTCATATCAATGAAGATCCTACCCTTCATGTAGAAGCCCCAAAGTTACCGAAATCACTTCCTAAAAGTTTAAATGAAACTGAGGTCGAATCTCTTTTAAAAGCCCCTCAAATTGAAACACCCTTAGGTCTTCGAGATCGCGCGATGCTAGAACTTCTTTATGCCTGTGGTTTGCGTGTGACTGAACTTATTAGTCTAAGAGTGACTGAAGTGAGTTTAAGTGATGGTGTGATTCGCGTCACAGGTAAAGGCAGCAAAACAAGATTAGTCCCTATGGGAGAAGTGGCTGTCGAATGGATTGATCGTTATTTAAAAGAAGCAAGACCCCATATTCTTAATCAGCATGTGTCGGACGATTTGTTTGTCACACAACGCGGAGAATGTATGACGCGACAATCATTTTGGCATTTAATTAAACGCTATGCATTGATCGCGGGCATCCAAAAAACATTATCACCACATGTCTTACGACATGCATTTGCCACACATCTACTTAATCACGGTGCAGATTTAAGAGTCGTTCAAATGTTATTGGGGCATGCAGATATTTCAACGACACAAATTTATACACATGTGGCACGCGAGCGTTTAAAAAAACTTCACGAAACACATCACCCGAGAGGTTAAGGACGACTTCCTTTTTCAAAGATGACACCGACAGCTTTCACTTGCGGCAAAATCTGAGGTTTTGAAATTTTAAGCTTCATCCAAGGAGACTTAAATTCTTTTTCTAATGTTTCAATAATGAGATGAGCCAAAGGCTCTAATAATTTAAATGTGTGACTTGATGTGATGGCTTTAATGCGCTCAGCAACGATGCCGTAATCAATGGTATCTCGAATTAAATCAGAAGTCGTTGAGGCTAATTGTGGCAAAGCCATTTCAAGATCAATCACCAATATTTGAGGTAATGCGCGTTCCCAATCTGAGACGCCAATAATGGTTTCAACCTTCATCTCTTCTATAAAAATAAGTGGGGCCGTCATGAGCGCTTCAAAAAATTGTAAAATAGAGGTTTCATTATAAAGTGATTTTCAAATGATGAACGTGATTTACATTCTTTTTAGTTATCTCATGGGTGCTATTTCATTTGGCATCGTGATGAGTCATTTATTTTCTTTGCCTGATCCTCGCACGATAGGCTCAAAAAATCCAGGCGCCACGAATGTCTTAAGAACAGGAAAAAAATTAGCTGCATTATTAACCCTTCTAGGTGATGCTCTGAAAGGTTCTTTGACAGTCGGCTTAGCGCAATATTTTGAATTGTCTCCGGTGATGGTAGCGCTTGTTGCAATTGCCACACTCATAGGACATATTTTTCCTATTTATTATGGCTTCAAAGGGGGTAAGGGGGTTGCAACGGCTGCAGGTATTCTCTTTATGTTTTCGTGGATGATGGGATTCACAGTATTAGCTATATGGTTCGCTGTGTTTATCATCTGGCGTTATTCATCTTTGGCGGCCATCATTGCAGCAAGCTTATCCCCTGTGATGGGCTTTTTTTATGCCATTGATTTTTATCAATTGATTGCATCGTCCATCATTGCGCTGATTTTAATACTTCGTCACATTGATAACATTAAACGCTTAATCAATGGCACCGAATCAAGTTTTAGAGATAAGAAATAATTTTTTAAGCGAGTTGCCATCTGGGCTTAACTATAAAACTAAGATCACGTTTTAAGGAAGTTTCTAATCGCATCGCGCCAGCAAATGCAATCATGGCGCCATTGTCTGTGCAGAATTCTAAGCGCGGAAAAAAAACTTCATAATTTTTTTTAGATAATTCAGTTTTTAATTTTTCACGTAATTGCTTATTTGCACCCACACCCCCTGAAACAACAAGATGTTTCAAGTGTGTTTGATCGAGTCCTGCGAGACATTTTTTACTTAAGACATCAGTGATCGCTTCCTGGAATGCAAAAGCAATATCAGCTTTAATTTCATCTGTTAAATTTTCTTGTGCGCGGATTAAATGCAACACTGCCGTTTTTAATCCACTAAAACTAAAATTTAAATCTTTGCTATGTATCAGCGGTCTCGGTAAATCAAAACGAGGCTTTCCTTTTTCAGCTAAAAGTGACAAAGCCAATCCGCCTGGGTAACCTAAGCCTAATAATTGTGCTGTTTTATCAAAAGCCTCCCCTGCAGCATCATCTAAAGTGTCACCAATAATTTCATATTGACCGATTTTTTTCACATGAATAATTTGCGTGTGACCCCCAGAAACCAAAAGGGCTAAAAAAGGAAAAGTAGGCGGATCTTTTTCCAATAAGGGGGCTAATAAATGCCCCTCTAAATGATGGATCGGAACCGTAGGGATTTGAAGTGCAAAGGCTAGCGCTTCAGCGAGCGAACTTCCAACCAACAAAGCTCCAGATAAACCAGGGCCTTGCGTATAAGCAATGGCATCCACATCTTCTTTTTTAACCCCTGTCTTTTTAAAAAGACTTTCAAGTAAGGGCAAAATAAGCCTAATATGGTCACGGGACGCTAATTCAGGGACTACGCCGCCATAAGCTTCATGAAGGTCGACTTGAGAATGAAGCACATGACCTAAAAGACCTTTTTCATTGTCAAAAAGGGCGAGTCCAGTCTCATCACAGGAGGTTTCAATACCAAGTACCAGCATGGGTTTAAGGCTCAAAAAAGATTGATAAATGAGTAGATTAGCATTAAAATAACGGACTTTTCCGAAATTCCATTTTGGGAAAACACACAAAAACGCATTATTTAAAATAAGAGAGTTTAATGTCAACAGTACGTGTAAAAGAAAACGAGCCATTCGACGTAGCACTTCGTCGTTTCAAGCGCTTAATTGAGAAGACCGGTCTTATCAACGACTTACGTGCGCGTGAGTTCTATGAGAAGCCAACGTGGGAACGTAAACGTAAAGCTGCTGCGGCAGTGAAGCGTCAGTACCGTCGTCTTCGCAATCAAATGCTCCCCCCAAAATTATTCTAATTTTTTAAGATGTCCTTAAAAGTAAAAATTACTGAGGACATGAAGGATGCTATGCGCGCTAAAGACGTCGTTCGTCTTGGCACAATTAGACTTCTTCAATCAGCTATTAAACAGCGTGAAGTCGATGAGCGTATTGAATTGACGGATCAAGATGTCATGGCTGTCATTGAAAAAATGTTAAAGCAACGTCGTGATTCCATTGAAGCCTACGAGTCTGCAAAAAGACAAGATTTAGCTGATGCTGAAAAAGCTGAAGTGGTAATCTTACAAAGCTATCTTCCACAAGCGCTAACTGACGAAGAAGTGAGTGCCATTTTAGATGCTGCGATTAAGGCCACAAACGCCACAAGCATTAAAGAGATGGGTCAAGTGATGGCGATCGTCAAACCACAAGTAGTGGGTCGAGCAGATATGGGTAAATTATCAGCCCTCATCAAACAAAAGCTTGGTTGATAGCCTCCCAAAAAACTCAATATAAAAATTTAAAAAAATGATGAAGGGGCTTAAGGCTCCTTTTTATTTTTAAGCTATGATTAAACGCATATGATTCCAGAGTCGTTCATCCAAGAACTTTTAAATCGTGTCGATGTGATCGATGTGATTGATAAAAGTGTGCCTTTAAAAAAAGCCGGTAGTAACTATGTGGCTTGCTGTCCTTTTCATCAAGAGAAGTCGCCTTCATTTACAGTAAGCCCTTCGAAACAGTTTTACCATTGCTTTGGTTGTGGCGCGCATGGGTCAGCTTTAAGTTTCTTAATCGAATATCAAGGCATGAGCTTCGTGGATGCGGTAGAAGATCTTGCTAAGTCAGTTGGTCTTGCTGTGCCGCAAGATTCACAAAGAATTTCACCCGAAGTTAAAGAAAAAAATTTAGCGCTTGGCGAAGCTCTAGAGCTCGCGTCTCAGTATTATCAAAGTGCGTTAAAAAAATCAGAACGCGCGATTGAGTATTTAAAAAAACGTGGACTTACAGGGCAAATCGCAAAAACATTTCAATTAGGATATGCCCCCGAAGGTTGGCAAAATTTAGAAAGCGTATTTAAAAAATACGATGATGAAGCACTTAATATTGCGGGTCTCGTCTTAAAGAACGATCAAGGTAAACGCTATGATCGTTTCCGTGATCGCATCATGTTTCCTATTCATAATATGAAAGGCGAAATTATTGGATTCGGTGGGCGAGTAATCAATCCCGAAGATACGCCTAAATATTACAACTCACCTGAAACACCACTCTTCCAAAAGAGCCAAGAGCTCTATGGTCTTTTTGCAGCGCGTCGATCGATTCGCGAAAAAGGTTGTGTCCTCGTAGTAGAAGGCTATATGGATGTCGTAGGTCTCGCCCAATTTGGTGTGACGCATGCAGTCGCGACATTGGGTACCGCCACATCTGCATTCCATATTAAAAAATTAATGCGCCAAACTGATACGATTATTTTTTGTTTTGATGGCGATAATGCAGGACAAGCGGCAGCTTGGCGCGCCATGATGAATGCACTTCCGAGCCTGAATGATAAAGTTGTTTTGAAATTTTTATTTTTACCTGAAGAGCATGATCCTGATAGTTTTATTCGATTGCATAGCAAGGAAGCTTTTGAATCGATGATGCAAGAAGCGATGCCTTTGTCGCAGTACTTAATCCAGCAATTAACTGAAAAAAATCATTTAGCGACTCAAGAAGATAAAGTGAAATTTTTAAATGAAGCAGAGCCTATCTTAAAAGAGATCACGGCGCCTAAATTAAGCTTACTTTTACGTAAACGTTTTGCGGAATTGCTTCATTTGAATGATAAAGAAATAGATCAATTGCTTCATGTGGCACAGCCTCAATTTCAAGCCAATAAATCCTATGTTAAAACAAAGGGAAAGCTTCCAGCATCAATCAAACGTCAATTTATTTTACTTCTTATCTTAAAGCCCCAGCTGGCCATGAGCGAAGATTTAGCGTTGGCTCAAACAGAATCTTTTGAAGATGATTTACTTAAAAAAGTCTTAGAAATTGCCTTAAATCAACCTGAATCGAAACCTTCTTCAATCCTCCATGGTCTTAAATCACAAGTAGATAATGTGGTGATGGACTTAGTCAATGAGGAGCTTACCCACTTTGATGATCAGATCCATTTTGAGTCTGAAATTGAGGGGGCGAGAAAAACCCTCCTTGAGCAGGGAAAAGCGTCTAAAACGAAGGCCCATTTTAGTGCTTTGAAAGACAAGCCTTTAAGTAGCTTAACAAATGAAGAAAAAGAACACCTTAAAACGCTTACCCAAAGACCCAAAACACCCCCTAAAACTTAAGCCTTTCATTGACCAAAAAGGCCCTTTTTGGTACACTTAAAGGTTACGCGTTTATTTATATTTTGTTGATTTATAAGGCAAAATAAGCCCTAACAAGAAGAGGTAGAGCATGGCCAGACCAAAAAAAGACCCGTCGCAAAAAAAGAACCCCAAAATGAAAGATTTCTATGGAAATGCGAATGACGCAAATCCTCAGGCTATCGAAGAGCGACGTGCCCGTCTTAAAACCTTAATCGTCCTTGGTAAAGAGCGAGGCTATGTAACTTTCGCTGAAATCAACGATCACTTACCTGACGAAATTCAAGAGTCAGAACAAATTGAAGGCATTGTGAGCATGATCAACGATATGGGGATCATGGTCTATGAACAAGCGCCTGATGCAGAAGCGCTCCTCATGGCAGATGTGCCACCTCCTGTGACAGATGAAGAAGCGGCTGAAGAGGCTGAGCAAGCCCTCGCTACTGTGGATTCTGAATTTGGAAGAACAACCGATCCTGTGCGCATGTACATGCGTGAAATGGGAACTGTGGATCTATTAACGCGCGAGGGCGAAATTGAAATTGCAAAGCGCATTGAAGACGGTTTAAAACACATGGTGCAAGCAATTGCAGCATGTCCTACAACTATCACTGAACTTCTTGCGATGGTTGATAAAGTTGAATCCAATGAATTAAGTGTCGATGAAGTGGTAGATGGTTTAATCGATGTAGAAGTCGAAGCGCCGATCGTGGCTGCTGAAGCCGAAGAGGAAGTCGAAGAAGATATTGATGCAGAAGAAGACGATGATGCAGATGGCGCCAAAGCCGCTGCGATTTCAGCTGA
>JGI25930J51415_1000274_pt1 | contig 11487 bp, 7 predicted proteins | sample LauGreFa1BDMLBDN_2_FD_51415 | JGI IMG/M metagenome (IMG submission 51415) | reverse complement strand
GTTACTAAGCATTCGTGCAAAGTGCCCAGGGCGGCCATCTCGCCATCCCAGAAACGTCGACGAGAACGTCGTACGTACCAGTTCGATAAATCATCGATAAAGCGTGCAAGTGCGCGACCTGCAATTTGTGAATCAAAATCTTCAAGGGCCGCATCAACCTCTTTCACCAAAAGGTTTAGTTCAGAGATAATCCAACGATCCATAAGTGGACGNTCAGATAACGCCGGAGTTTGAGANANNTCAAAGTTTGATGCATTTGCATACAGGGCATGAAAAGAAACGGTGTTCCAGTAGGTCAACAAAGTCTTGCGAACAACCTCATTGATGCTGTCATGGCCCACGCGACGAGCAGCCCATGGTGAACCGGCTGCCAACATGTACCAGCGAACCGCGTCCGCGCCATGTTGATCCATCAACGCCATTGGTTCTAGAACATTTCCAAGGTGCTTACTCATCTTGCGGCCATCTTTATCCAAGATGTGGCCAAGACATAGCACGGTCTTATACGAGGATTTATCAAAGACCAGGGTGCCAATTGTCATCAAGGTATAGAACCACCCACGAGTTTGATCGATCGCTTCGCAAATGAAGTCGGCAGGGTAGGAGGCCTTGAATTTTTCTACCGAACCTTCTTTGTGCGGATATCCCCACTGTGCAAAAGGCATTGCGCCAGAGTCATACCAGCAGTCAATAACTTCGGGTACGCGTGTCATTGTTTGTGAACATTCCGCACATGCAAAGGTGATGTCATCTACAAATGGTCGGTGCGGATCCAAATTAGAAAGCTCTTGTCCGGCTAAAGCTCCAAGTTCTTTTAATGAGTCAACACAAATTTCATGTTTGTTTTCACAACGCCAGATCGGAAGGGGAGTACCCCAGTAACGATTTCGAGAAAGCGCCCAGTCAATATTGTTGTTCAGCCAATCGCCATAGCGACCTTCTTTAATTGTCTCTGGGTGCCAATCAGTTGCGGCATTTTCACGAAGCAATGCATCCTTAATAGATGTGGTGCGGATGTACCACGATGGTTGTGCGTAATACATCAACGCTGTATGACAACGCCAGCAATGTGGGTAGGTGTGCTCGTACTGCTGATGCTTGTATAGAGCACCACTTGCCTTGAGTTCTTTTACTAAAGCTTTGTCAGCATCTTTGAAGAAAACTCCACCAACAACGGGTACATCAGCCAAAAAGTGGCCATCTGGTGCGATGGGATTTACAACTGGCAGACCGTAGCTACGGCACACTGCTAAGTCATCAGCACCAAAAGCAGGGGATTGGTGAACCAATCCAGTTCCATCTTCGGTGGTTACATATGTCGCAAGAACAACATAGTGAGCATCAGGAATTTCAATGTAATCAAATGGTCGCTTATAGGTGATGCGCTCTAACTCTTTNCCGAGCATGGTCTTAAGGATCTTCTTCTCACCCTTAACNGCTTCCATCAAATTCTTGGCAACGACAAGAACTTCGGTCTTTTCTTCCTCAGTAACTTCGATCGCCACGTACTCGACCTCTGGATGTACCGCGATGGCGGTGTTTGAAACCAAAGTCCAAGGGGTTGTCGTCCACACCAATAGGGAAGCATTTAATGCAGCAAGTTCTCCGGATGTAATCGGAAAGCGAACAAAGACTGATGGATCAGTAACGGTTTCATACCCTTGAGCTAACTCGTGATCTGACAAACCTGTGCCGCAACGAGGACAGTACGGAGCAACACGATGATCCTGTACTAGCAATCCCTTTTTCCAGATCTCTTTGAGTGACCACCAGACTGATTCAACATATTCAGGTGACATAGTCCAATACGCTTCATCAAAATCAACCCAGAAGCCCATGCGATCTGTCATGTCGGTGAATGCGCTGACGTGACGCTGAACAGATTCGCGGCACTTGTCATTAAACGGTGCAATTCCAAATTTTTCGATGTCACCTTTTCCGGTGAATCCAAGTTCTTTTTCTACAGCGATTTCAACAGGCAAACCATGGCAATCCCAACCAGCTTTACGAGTTACTTGCTTGCCTTTCATGGTGTGAAAACGTGGAAACAAATCCTTAAATACGCGGGCTTCAATGTGGTGAGTTCCGGGCATTCCGTTGGCAGTTGGGGGACCTTCATAAAAAGTCCACGCAGGTGCACCTTCACGTGCAGCAACAGTTTTTTCAAAGATCGAATTTTCGCGCCAGAACTTTAAGATTGAATGTTCGACGGCAGGCAGGTCAACAGCTGCTGGGATTGCGCGAAATGACATAAAAAAATCCTCCAGAAAACAATCTCTGGAGGGACGATCGCTGTGTTCACAGCTTTCGCGGTACCACCCGCCTTGCACACCATGGTGTGCCACTTGTAATCCCGTGTGCCGGTTCTACATGGACCTAGGCCCATTTCTTCCTGCCAGCTCGTGAGGTGATAGCCCCGTCAACGCCNTGTACGCGAGGTTCTTAGTGTAGATGATTGAATGCTAAAAAATTGACCGTGGCGAACTTGGTAAGGGTGGGCGTGAAGGCATAAGGTTCGCGACATGCCTAAGAAGCCAGTCAAGAAAGCCGCAAAAAAGTCGGCGGTCAAGAAGGCTATTAAAAAGGTGATCAAGAAGGCCAAACCTGTAAAGAAGGTTGCCAAGAAGGTTGCTAAAAAAGCGCCCGCCAAGAAAGCTCCTGTTAAAAAGGCTGCGGCAAAGAAAGCTGCCAAGAAGGCAGCACCTGCCAAAAAAGCTGCGGTCAAGAGCATTCCCGTAAAGAAAGCTCCAGGAAAGCCATTTCCATCAAAGACCACTTTGACGGTTGATGAAAAATCACAAACAGTTTCGGTTTCAACAATTACCGCGCCAGTTGTAGCGCCGGTTGTCGAAGAGCGTCGNCTAGTAATGCCGCCTCCACCACGTCCAATTAAAAGTGGCAAGAAGATCGCTCCGCTTAAGCCAATCAAGGTTGCACCTACTCCTGTAGTTGTTAGCGAAAATGAATCTCCCTGGACTGCAGCTGAAATCAAAGCGATTAAGTCCGAAATTTCAAAAGAGTTAGATCGCCTGCGTAAAGAACTTGCAGTTGTTGAGCAAGAAATGGATGCATTGATTCAGGAATCTGGTGAAGGTGCCGGTGATGATCAGGCTGATGCCGGAACCAAGACTTTTGAACGCGAACATGAAATGTCACTTGTCATTAACGCCCGCGACATGGTTTTGCAGACCGAGCGCGCACTTGAGCGAATTGAAAACAAAACATATGGAAATTGCGAAGAGTGCGGTTCACCAATCGGTAAAGCACGTTTGCAAGTATTTCCTCGCGCAACTCTCTGCATGCTGTGCAAGCAGAAGGAAGAACGGCGCTAACGGTGCGCATGTGGCGCACACTCTTTAGTGTTGCCTGGGCGGTTTGGATCATTGATTTAGCCACCAAGATCTGGGCGGTTAACAATCTTTCCTATAAATCTAATGTCAAAGTAATAGGTGAATTCTTCCAACTTACCTTTGTACGAAATCCGGGAGCAGCTTTTTCCTTTGCTGCCGGTGCAACGGTTTTTCTCTCGATCTTTAGTTTGGTCGTAATGATTGCAGTTTTGTACTACGCGCCAAGAATTACTTCACGTGGGTGGGCTGTGGTTTTGGGATTAGTTTTGGGTGGAATCTTGGGAAATATGGTCGATCGCATCTTCCGTGAGCCCGGTGTCTTAAGGGGACATGTCATCGATTGGTTGCAATTGCCAAATTGGCCGGTATTTAACATCGCTGACACCGCAATCGTTACTGCAGCCCTTCTATCTATGGTTTTAACCGCTAGAAATATCCCACCAATAACAAAGGTAGGCTCATAGCCATGAGTAACCGCGAATTGCGCACCTTGTCGGTGCCAGAAGGAGTCGCGGGAGAGCGCATTGATAGCGCCCTCACACGCGTGTTGGGTTTATCCCGAACCGCAGTTGTAAANCTTTTAGAAGATGGAGACATCACAACTGGCGGTAAGGCAATGCCGAAATCTGATCGCGTCACCGCGGGTCAAGTTATTGAAGTATTGATGCCTGCACCGATTAATACAGATCCAATCCCATTAACACCATTAGAGGGATTAACAGTTGTCTACGACGATCAAGATATTGTCGTCATTGATAAACCAATTGGTTGTGCTGCTCATCCAAGTCCAGGATGGACTGGACCAACAGTTGTCGGAGCTTTGATGGCCGCTGGCTACTCGGTTTCTACTTCTGGTCCGGCAGAGCGCCAAGGAATAGTTCATAGGTTAGATGTTGGAACAAGTGGTTTGATGATCGTTGCAAAGAGTGACACCGCTTTTCATGTTCTTAAGGATGCTTTTAGAAATCGCACCGTAGAAAAGATTTACCACGCAATGGTGCAGGGTCATCTGGATCCAACAACTGGAACTATTGATGCGCCGATTGATCGACATCCAAAAGAGGATCATCGCTTTGCAGTAGTTGCTACTGGAAAAGAATCAATTACACATTACGAAGTTATCGAATTTTATCGCGGCGTTTCGATGGTGAAAGTAGAACTCGAAACCGGACGCACGCACCAAATTCGCGTTCATTTTTCCGCGCTGCACCACCCACTTGTTGGTGACACNACCTACGGTGCCGATCCGGTTCTGGCTAAGAGTTTGCAGATGGCTAGACCGTGGCTTCATGCTGCGCAACTACGCTTTGCCCACCCTGTGACAGGCCAAGCTCTGGACTTCCAAGCCCCTTACCCAGCCGATCTCACACGCTCGCTGGCGTTGCTTTCCGACGCTGTTCTGCCATAACCACTAATCTCGCCAATCATGTCCAGCGATAATTTCGTACACCTTCACGTCCATACCGAGTATTCAATGCTCGATGGCGCTGCTCGTGTTGGCGATTTAATATCTGAGGTCAAGGCCCAGGGCATGCCTGCCATTGCAATGACAGATCATGGAAATGTTTTTGGTGCCTTCGAATTTTATAAAGCGGCAAAAAAAGCTGATGTAAAGCCAATCATTGGTATCGAAGCCTATGTCGCACCCGAATCTAGATTTGATAAGAANCGTGTGCAGTGGGCAGCCGGTGGAGAAGATGATGTTTCAGGTGGTGGCGCATATACGCACATGACAATTTTGGCTGAAAACAATGAAGGTCTTGGAAATCTTTTTAGATTGTCTTCACTTGCATCCCTTGAAGGGTATTACTACAAGCCGCGTATGGATCGTGAATTACTTGCTAAGCATTCAAAGGGTTTGATCGCAACGACCGGATGCCCAGGTGGTGAAATTCAAACTCGATTGCGTATGGGCGCTTATAAAGAGGCGATCAAGGCAGCAAGTGCTTATCGCGATATTTTTGGAAAAGAAAACTTCTTTCTAGAAGTTATGGATCATGGAATCGAAATTGAGGCTCGGGTAAAAGCAGATTTGTTGAAGCTAGGTAAAGAACTTGGTTTGCCACTTCTTGCAACTAATGATCTGCACTACACACGACAAGAAGATGCTGGCGCACACGAGGCGCTTCTTTGTGTTCAATCTGGTTCAACTTTGGCAGATCCAAAAAGATTTAAATTTGATAATGACTCTTTCTATGTCAAGACCGCGGCGCAGATGCGCGAGCTCTTTAAGGATATTCCTGAAAGCTGCGATAACACCTTGTTGATTGCCGAACGTTGCAACATCACTTTGCGCGAAGGTGAAAACCTGCTTCCTCAATTTGAAGTTCCAGCAGGTGAAACTGAAGATTCTTGGTTAAAGAAAGAGGCTGAACGTGGCCTGAAGGAACGACTTGGTTCGCGCATCACTCCGGCACACGAGGATCGCTTGAAATACGAACTTGGCGTAATGGAAAAAATGGGTTTCCCGGGTTACTTCTTAGTTGTTGCTGACCTTGTGGGACATGCAAAGAAGGTTGGTATTCGCGTTGGTCCAGGTCGTGGATCTGCAGCCGGCTCTTTGGTTGCGTACTCACTAGGAATCACAGGTCTAGATCCGCTAGAACATGGTCTTTTGTTTGAGCGTTTCCTTAATCCAGAACGTATTTCGATGCCTGATATCGACTTGGACTTTGATGAACGTCGACGCAGCGAGATGATTCGATACGCCACCAATAAGTATGGTGAAGACCGTGTTGCACAGATCATTACGTACGGAACTATTAAGTCAAAGCAAGCGATTAAGGATTCAACTCGAGTTCTTGGTTATCCATATGTAATTGGTGAAAAGCTCACCAAAGCTCTTCCACCATCAGTTATGGGTAAAGATATTTCCCTCGGCGGAGTCTTTGATCCAAAGGATGATCGTTATGGCGAAGCGGGTGAATTCCGTGCTTTGTATAACGCAGACCCAGATTCAAAGCGNGTAGTTGATACCGCCCGCGGTCTTGAAGGTCTGAAGCGTCAGTGGGGTGTGCATGCTGCTGGAGTGATTCTTTCGCGCGAGCCTTTACTAGATGTAATTCCGATTCATCGCCGCGAAGCAGATGGTGCGATCATCACGCAATTTGATATGGGTGCGTGTGAAGCAACTGGTTTGCTCAAGATGGACTTTTTGGGATTACGAAATCTTTCTGTACTTGATGATTGCTTACTTAACATCAAAGCAAATCAAGGTAAAGATGTAGTTCTTGAGGATTTAACGCTGGATGATCCAAAGACTTATGAACTCTTGAGCCGCGGTGACACTTTGGGTGTATTCCAGCTCGACGGTGGACCAATGCGAGCATTGCTCAAGAGCATGTCACCAGATTCATTTGAGGATATTTCAGCGGTTATTGCTTTGTATCGACCAGGTCCGATGGGCGAGAACGCGCACAANAACTATGCCGACCGTAAAAATGGNCGAAAGCCNGTAGAACCAATTCACCCAGAGTTATCTGTTCCGCTACAAGAAATTTTGGGCGACACCTANGGATTAATTGTTTATCAAGAGCAGGTAATGGCGATNGCTCAAAAAGTNGCTGGATTTACTTTGGGACGCGCAGATCTTTTGCGCAAGGCGATGGGTAAGAAGAACAAGGAAATTCTAGATAAAGAGTATGTTCCCTTTGAAGCAGGCATGAAGGAAAACGGTTTCTCAACCGCAGCGATCAAGCGTTTATGGGAAGTTCTGATTCCATTCTCTGACTATGCATTTAACCGCGCACACTCTGCTGGATATGGTGTTGTTTCCTATTGGACCGCTTACCTCAAGGCGAATTACCCAACTGAATACATGGCGGCATTGCTGACTTCTGTTCGCGATGACAAAGATAAATCTGCGCTCTACCTCTCTGAATGTCGCCGAATGGGCATCAAAGTTTTGCCACCAGATGTCAATGAATCTGATGCTGAATACACCCCACGCGGAGTCGATATCCGTTTTGGGTTAGCGGCGATTCGAAATGTCGGAGAAGGCGTGGTCGCCTCAATCAAGAATGCACGTGATGCAAAGGGTCGCTACACATCCTTTGGAGATTTCCTTGCAAAAGTTGATGCTCAAGTGTGCAACAAAAAGACAATTGAATCTTTAATCAAAGCGGGAGCTTTTGGTTCTCTCGGTTCCACACGTAAGGGACTCATTGCAGTTCACCTTGAAGCGATTGATTCGGTGATTGAATCAAAACGTGCCGAAGCCATTGGTCAATTTGATCTCTTCGGGGGAGAAGCGGTCACCGCTGTATCTGGATTAGATATCGAAGTTCCAACTGGCGAGTGGGATAAAGCGATGCTCTTGTCCTATGAACGCGAGATGTTAGGTCTTTACGTTTCAGATCACCCATTACTTGGTGTCGAACATGTGTTGCGCGCCAATACAGATATGTCCATTAGCGAACTTGCAGATGATGGCGCTCATCACGAATCTATTGTGACTATTGGTGGTTTGATTACTAGCGTTACCCGAAAGGTTTCGCGACAAGGTGCATCCTGGGCGGTTGTAACCGTTGAAGATCTAGAAGGCGCCCTAGAAGTTTTGTTCTTTGCAAATACTTACAACCAATATTCAATGTCTCTGACAGAAGATCGAATCGTCACAATTAGAGGTCGAGTCGATCGTCGAGAAGATGCGCTGCGCTTTACTGCGCTAGAAATGTCTATGCCAGATATCAGTGCTGGCCCAACTGGACCGCTGATTATTTCTCTGCCGATTCAGCAGTGCACACCACCAGTTGTAGATCGCATTAAAGAGATTCTGCGATCACATCCTGGAAAGCGTGAGGTTCACCTACAGCTTGTAGATAATGGAAGTAGCACTGTGATGAAGGTTGATGCATTGATCACATCATCACCTAGCCTGAGCGCTGATTTGAAATCAATTTTGGGCCCGAACTGCCTGGTTTAAATCAATAGGCACGTCACACCGCCTTGCCGTTACAATTGCCTAATGATTCGTACCGTTGACCTGCGCGGACGATCCCTGTCTAAAGCCCAATACAACTCGGAATTACCCCGAGCTACGCTCAATGTTGCCGAAGCAATGCTGCTTATCGAGCCTATTCTTGAAAGAGTAAAGAATGGAACAGAAGCAGATTTAATCGCGCTAGCCCAAGAGTTTGATGGTGTGATGCCACCCAGTATTCGAGTCCCACAAAGCGCACTAGATGCGGCCTTGTCTCAATTAGATCCTGCGATTAGAAGTGCATTAGAACTATCTATCTCGCGAATCTCTAAAGTTCACAACGATCAGTTACGTTCTGAAAAGACCACAACTGTTGTTGATGGCGGAACTGTTACTGAAAAATGGATTCCAGTAGATCGCGTAGGTCTCTATGTGCCTGGTGGTCGTGCTGTTTATCCAAGTAGCGTGATGATGAATGTTATTCCGGCACAAATTGCTAATGTGCAATCAATCGCCGTTGCATCACCACCACAAAAAGATTTTGGCGGTTTGCCACATCCAACAATTCTTGCAACATGTGCGTTGCTCGGAATCACCGAGGTCTACGCCGTTGGGGGAGCGCAAGCAATTGCACTCTTTGCTTACGGTATGGAAGGCGTCTGCGAAAAGGCTGACCTTGTTACTGGTCCTGGAAACATTTACGTTGCTGCAGCTAAACGCGCACTGCGCGGAATTATCGGAATTGATTCAGAAGCGGGTCCTACAGAGATTGCTGTTTTAGCTGATTCATCTGCAATTGCCGCTGATGTTGCCGCAGACTTAATCAGCCAAGCAGAACATGATGTTATTGCTGCGGCAGTATTGGTGACAGATTCTCCCGAACTAGCTCTTGCAGTTGAGGCCGAACTCAAAGTTCGTGTTGCAGCAACCAAGCATGCTGATCGAATCAAGAGCGCACTTTCTGGTGTTCAATCAGCCATTGCTTTAGTAGATGACATGCAACAAGGTTTGGATGTTGTTAATGCTTATGCTGCTGAGCACTTAGAGATTCAAACGCGTAACTCACGTAGCGATGCTGACAAGATTCGCAATGCTGGCGCAGTATTTATCGGACGCTTTTCACCGGTTTCTTTGGGTGATTACTCTGCGGGCTCCAATCACGTATTACCTACTGGTGGTTGCGCATGTCACTCAAGTGGGCTTTCTGTGCAGACATTTCTTCGGGGATTGCACTTCATTGAATACGATCAAAAGGCATTTACTGACATTGTTGACACCGTTGTCACACTTGCAAACTCTGAAGATTTGCCAGCACACGGTGAGGCAATGACTGCGCGTTTGGAGAATCTGTAATGAGTTGGCCTAGTTGGTTGCCCTTGCGCGAAACTCTGCGTCCAATGTCACCCTATGGTGCGCCTCAGGTTCCGGCAGTAGCTGCGCTCAACACAAATGAGAATCCTTATTCACCTTCACCTGCCTTACAAAAAGCAATTACAGATGCCGTAGCAAAGGTAGCCGTTGACTTAAATCGTTACCCGGATCGCGATGCAACAATCTTGCGCACCAAACTTGCCACTTATATCAATGAAGGCAACGGAACTAGTTTCACTCTGGATAACATCTGGGCGGCCAATGGCTCCAATGAAATTATCCAATCTATCTTTTTAGCTTTTGCACAAGGTGCGGTTTTAGGATTTACGCCCTCGTATTCGATGCACCCATTAATCGCAAAAACAACTGGCGCACAGTGGATCGATGGAAAGCGAAACGCTGACTTTTCACTTAATACCACTGATGCAGTTTCTGAAATTCTCAAAAGCAAACCGACTCTGACATTTATCACAACACCTAATAACCCAACTGGTGGAGCAGTGACGCTGGCTGAAATTCAAAAGCTTGCAGATGCAGCCAAAGATGTAGGTGGATTGCTTGTTGTAGACGAGGCATATGCAGAGTTTTCACAAGAAGTATCTGCAGTTACTTTGATTGCAAATAACCCACACCTCATCGTTATTCGTACCATGAGCAAGGCTTTTGCTTTTGCCGGTGCGCGACTTGGATATTTAGTCAGTGATGTTGCGGTCAAAGATGCAATGATGATTGTGCGCTTGCCGTATCACCTCAGCTCGCTAACTCAAGCAGCAGCACAGGTAGCAATCGATCACCGCGCTGAATTGTTAGGCGGAGTTTCAACCTTGATCAAAGCCAGAGGCGAAGTTGTACAGGCGCTGCACGATATGGGTCTGACAACCATCACCAGTAGCGCGAACTTTGTTCTCTTCACAGGTTTCAAACACGATGCGCCACAACTGTGGGCAGCTTTGCTAGAAAAGGGTGTTCTGATTAGAGATGTGGGATTATCAGGGTACTTAAGAGTCACTATCGGCAATGAAGCCGAGAACAAATTGTTTGTTTCAGCCCTCAAAGAGCTCATTTAAAGGAGAGACCATGAGAACAGCACGCGTCGAAAGAAAGACCAAGGAATCACACGTTCTGGTTGAAATCAATCTAGATGGCCAAGGTGTTATCAATGTTGACACTGGCGTTCCATTCTTTGATCACATGATGTCTCAATTGGGTAAGCACTCAGGTTTTGATTTAACTGTTAAGACAACTGGTGATGTTGATGTTGATTCACACCACACAGTTGAAGATACATCTCTTGCCTTTGGACAAGCGTTGCGTGAAGCGTTAGGTGATAAGGCAGGCATTCGTCGCTTTGGTGACTCAATGGTTCCTTTGGATGAAGTTCTTGTTCAAGCGGCGGTAGATCTTTCAGGTCGCCCATACCTTGTACATCGTCAACCAGAAATCGTCGAACTTATTGGCACATTTGATACGACCCTTGGAAAGCACATTTGGGAATCCATTGTTGCTGAAGCACGTATCGCACTGCACATCCGTGTTCTTGAAGGTCGCAACGCCCACCATGTTTTTGAAGCGCAGTTCAAAGCTGTAGCTCGCGCACTTCGTGATGCAGTCTCACTCGATGGCAGAGTTGCCGGAATCCCGTCGACAAAAGGTTCTCTTTGATAGCAATTCTTGATTACGGTTCTGGAAATCTTCGATCTGCAGAACGTGCATTTGCGACATCAGGTAAAGATGTAGTTGTTACCTCTGATCGCGCCGTTGCATTAGAAGCCGAGGGTTTAGTTGTTCCAGGTGTTGGTGCCTTTGCAGCATGCATGAATGGATTAAACGCGGTTGATGGCGCAG
>JGI25930J51415_1000270_pt1 | contig 11583 bp, 12 predicted proteins | sample LauGreFa1BDMLBDN_2_FD_51415 | JGI IMG/M metagenome (IMG submission 51415) | reverse complement strand
TAAATCCGCGAATGGTTTCTTTAAGTGTGACGTACTTACCCGGTGAGCCAGTGAAGACCTCTGCTACGCTGAAAGGCTGGGACAAGAATCTCTGAATTTTTCTCGCGCGAGCGACCGACTGTTTGTCTTCTGGGGAGAGTTCATCCATACCAAGAATTGCAATGATGTCACGCAGTTCTTTATAGCGCTGTAAGGTCGCCTGAACCCGACGGGTCACGGTGTAGTGCTCCTCACCCACGACATTGGGGTCCACCTGACGCGAGGTTGAGTCGAGCGGGTCAACAGCAGGATAAATACCCAAGGATGCAATGTCACGCGACAACACCACCGTCGCATCGAGGTGGGCAAACGTCGTTGCCGGTGACGGGTCAGTCAAGTCATCCGCAGGAACATAGACCGCCTGAATCGATGTAATCGAGCCCACCTTAGTCGACACAATCCGCTCTTGCAGCCGGCCCATCTCCTCAGCGAGTGTCGGCTGATAGCCCACCGCAGATGGCATACGGCCTAACAAAGCCGACACCTCAGTACCGGCAAGGGTATAGCGATAAATATTGTCAACGAAGAACAGAATATCTCGGCCATCATCACGGAAGCGCTCGGCCATCGTGAGGCCCGTCAGCGCGACCCGCAACCGGTTACCCGGTGGTTCATTCATCTGACCAAAGACCATGCCGACTTTATCGAGAACGTTGGACTCTTTCATCTCGTGATAAAAGTCGTTGCCCTCACGGGTACGCTCACCCACGCCCGCGAAGACCGAAAGACCTGCGTGTTGCTTTGCGATGTTATTGATGAGTTCCATCATGTTGACCGTCTTGCCCACTCCGGCGCCACCAAAGAGGCCCACCTTACCGCCCTTCGCAAATGGGCAGATTAGGTCAATCACCTTAATTCCTGTCTCAAGGAGTTCAACTGAGGGAGAAAGGTCTGCAAACTTTGGGGCGGCCTGGTGAATTTCACGAAGCTCATCACACTTCACTGGGCCTGCCTCATCAATCGGCCGGCCAAGCACATCCATAATGCGACCTAAGGTACCCTCGCCGACCGGCACGGAAATGCCGCGCCCAGAATTGTTAACCGCCATCCCACGGCGCAGACCGTCTGACGAACCCATCGCAATCGTGCGCACCACGCCATCACCGATCTGCTGCTGCACTTCAAAGGTTAGCCCCTTTTCAACCAGCGCATGCTCTGCGCTCGCATCAAGCATCAACGCATCGTAGACCTTGGGCATTGCGTGCGATGGGAACTGGATATCGACCACGGCGCCGATACACTGAACGATCTTACCTTGTGCCACGCCGCCTTTTGCCGCATTACCGTGTGATGTGTTCATTTATTGATCCTTAATTCATTAACTAGCATGCAAATAATCTGGTGCAACATTGGTCTTTCCCGTCTGGGTTAGACAGCTGCGGCACCGCCCACAATTTCTGACAATTCTTTCGTAATCGCTGCCTGCCGTGCCTTGTTGTAGGTCAGCTGCAAGTCATCAATCACTTTTTTCGCATTATCCGAAGCGGCCTTCATTGCCACCATCCGCGCGCTTTGCTCACAAGACATATTCTCGGCAACCGCCTGATAAATCACAGATTCCACGTATCGCAACAACAGGTCGTCAAGCACGGTTGCAGCATCGGGCTCATAGAGATAGTCCCAGTCGTGGCTGGGATCCGTACGATCTAATCGGTCGTCCGCTAGAGGCAGCAACTGCATCACCTGAGGCTCTTGCTTCATGGTGTTAATAAACTTGTTGTAGCAGAGGTATACCGCATCGATGTCGCCCGAGATAAAGGCGTCGAGCTGAACCTTCAGAGGTCCAATCAGTGCATCAAGGTGCGGCTGATCCCCCAGATGAGTGGCCTGGGAAACGATCTTTGCTCCCGCGCGCGAAAAGAAACCAAGACCCTTATTACCAATTGCCGTCACCTGAGAGTCTATTTTCTTTTCAGACCACTCCCGCATTTGTTGCAGCACGAGCCGCAGCAGGTTTGTATTTAAACCGCCACAAAGCCCCTTGTCGGTTGTGATGACCACGGCGCCGATCCGCTTCATCTCCCCGTGCTCCGCAAGAAACGGATGGCGATACTCAGGATTGGCATGGCTTAGATTTGCGCAGATCGCACGAATCTTTTCGCCATAAGGCCGCCCGGCACGCATCCGCTCCTGGGCTTTGCGCATCTTAGATGCCGCCACCATCTCCATTGCCTTGGTGATCTTTCGTGTGTTTTGCACACTCTTGATCTTGTTGCGAATTTCTTTTGAGCCGGCCATTTAGTTTCCTGAGATTCTCTAGGTTCGATCGAATAGCGTTATAAAGACTTAGAATGCGCCCGTCTTTTTAAACTGTTCGATCGCACTGCGCAGCGCCGATTCATCGTCCTTCGACAAATCCTTGGTCTTCTCGATACGATCCACCAAATCAGCATGCTTTGAGCGAATATGATCGCGCAAGGACCGCTCAAAGCTGGCCATGGCTTTCATTTCAACGCCCTCAAAAAATCCATTATTTACAGCAAAGAGCGTTAGCGCCATTTCCCACACGGCCATTGGCTGATACTGGGGCTGCTTCATAACTTCCGTCACGATACGGCCGTGCTCGAGCTGCTTGCGGGTTGCCTCATCAAGATCTGAAGCGAACTGCGCAAAGGCCGCAAGCTCACGATACTGCGCGAGCGCCAAACGCACACCGGCACCAGTATCTTTACGCTTCATAATCTTGGTCTGGGCCGCACCACCCACTCGCGACACCGAGATACCCGCATTGATTGCTGGGCGAATTCCCGCGTTAAACAAATCCGTTTCCAAGAAGATCTGGCCATCGGTAATTGAAATCACGTTGGTCGGTACAAAGGCCGACACGTCACCCGCCTGGGTCTCAATGATTGGCAGTGCCGTGAGAGACCCTGTCTTTCCTTTTACAGCACCGTTAGTGAATTTCTCAACCCACTCCTCACTCACACGGGCAGCACGCTCAAGCAGGCGGGAGTGGAGATAAAACACATCGCCCGGGAAGGCTTCACGGCCCGGGGGGCGGCGCAGCAGCAGAGATACCTGGCGATACGCAACAGCTTGTTTTGAGAGGTCGTCATAGATGATCAGCGCATCCTCACCACGATCACGGAAGTACTCGCCCATCGTGCAGCCCGAGTAGGCCGCGAGGTACTGCATTGCTGCAGAATCTGAGGCGGTCGCGGCCACTACGATGGTGTAGGCCATCGCACCGGTTTCTTCGAGTTTGCGAACCACGTTGGCAATCGTTGATGCCTTCTGACCAATCGCCACATAGACGCAGAACATGTTCTGGCCTTTTTGATTGATGATTGCATCGACTGCAACAGCCGTTTTTCCTGTCTGGCGATCGCCAATGATGAGCTCTCGTTGGCCGCGGCCAACAGGCACCATCGAATCAATTGCTTTTAAACCGGTCTGAACAGGCTGCGACACCGACTTACGCCAGATCACGCCCGGCGCAACCTTTTCGATGATGTCGGTCATCTTGGCATTGATCGGGCCTTTGCCATCAATGGGCTGGCCTAAGGCGTTCACGACCCGGCCAATCAATTCTGGGCCGACCGGCACATCAAGAATGCGGCCTGTGGATTTCACCACATCGCCTTCAGAAATATTTTCGTACTCACCGAGAATCACTGCGCCGACGGAATCCCGCTCAAGGTTCAATGCAAGACCAACGGTGTTGTTAGGGAACTCCAACATCTCGCCTTGCATAACGTTAGACAGGCCGTGGACTCGACAAATACCATCCGTTACCGTGACTACCGTTCCCTGATTGTGGGAATCGGTTGCCAGGTTAAGGCCCTGGATTTTGCTCTTCAGCAGTTCGCTGATTTCGGAAGGATTGAGTTGCATTCAGTTAACTCCTAGTTCATCAGGGCAGTGGCCATGCGCGACAACTTGCCGCGCACAGACGCATCAAAAACTTCATCACCAATCGCGATGGATACACCGCCGATCAGTGTCGGATCTACAACAACTGTGACTTTGACTTGCTTGCCATGTTTTTTCTCAAGAAGCCCGGTCAACTCAGTGATCTGGCCCTCGGTCATCGGAAACGCCGATGTCACCGCTGCCGCCAGAACTTGTTCTGCTTGGTTGCGCAGGGACTCGTACATGGCGGAGATTTCTGACAAGGCGCTGAGACGCTCATTCGTTGCGATCAGGGAAAGCAAAGACCGCTCGTTCTTCGATAACCCAGGCTGAGCGGCCGCAATCAAGTCCACCATTTTTTCTACCGGCAGCTGGGGGTTACCGATCAACTCGGCGACCTCATGCATTTGGACCACTCTGGATAGGCCCTCAAGCGACGTAGACCAGTGCGCAAACGCGCCCTCTTCTTTGGCTAGTGCAAACGCAGCCTCCGCATAGGGCCTGGCAATCGTGCGCAGTTCAGCCATAAATCAGAGCTCTTTCTTCAGGTTGGCCAATAATTCGGCGTGGGCCTGCGCGTTAATCTCGCGAGACAAGATCTGCTGGGCACCCTTAACCGCTAGGGCGGCAACCTCTTCACGAAGTGAATCGCGGGCACGCTGCATGGCTGCTCCGGCCTCTGCCTCAGCAGCCTCACGGGCTTGAGCAATTAATCGTGCAGCCTCGGCACGCGCCTCTTCAATCAGTGTCGCGCCCTGCTTTTCAGCCGAACCACGGACATCCGATGCGACGTCCTTTGCCTTTACGAGCTCGTCTTGAACCCGACGTTCGACAGCGACAAGATCTGCCTTGGCTTTGTCAGCCGCAGCCAAACCATCGGCGATTTTTTTTGCCCGATCATCGAGTGCCTTCATCACCGGCGGCCACACAAATTTCATGGTGAACCAGGCCAGGATAAAAAACACCACCAGCTGGGCGATGAGTGTTGCGTTCAGATTCACGTTGGAACCCTTTTCATGTGTTAGTCATTCAGTCAGACGACTGGCGAACCGATTTTGTTATCTTGCATCGCCCCAATCTTCCGATTGACGATGTAATGAGATAACTTACCCGGCAAACGGATTCGCAAATGCAAACATCATTGCAATACCCACACCGATAAGGAAGGCAGCATCGATCAGACCGGCCAACAGGAACATCTTGGTCTGCAATGCATTCATCAGCTCGGGCTGACGGGCGGAGGCCTCAATGAACTTGCCGCCCATGATTCCAATACCGATACAAGCACCAATAGCACCTAAGCCAATAATCAGACCACAGGCGAGAGCAACAAAAGCAACGTTCGTCATAACAACTCCTCAGGGGAATAAATAAAAAACCACTGCCAAAAAACCAGGCTCTGATGTATTGCTTCAGTGCCCCTCATGAGCCTGGCCGATATACACCAGGGTCAGCATCATGAAGATGAAGCCCTGCAGTAACACGATCAGGATGTGAAAGATCGCCCAAACAGACCCGGCGAGCACATGTCCAATAAAACCAAACACGGTTGCTGTGCCGCCCAGCAAGGCAATCAAACAAAACACCAATTCGCCGGCATACATATTTCCAAAAAGCCGCATGCCAAGGGAAACAGTTTTTGCTACGAATTCGATAATGTTAATGGCGAGATTCGGGACCCAGAGCGCCGGATGGGCGCCAAACGGGGCGCAAAACAACTCGTGGATAAATCCGCCGAGCCCTTTGATCTTCACGCTATAAAACAACATTAAGGCCAAGACCCCGAGGGCCATCCCAAGCGAACCATTCAGGTCAGCCGTCGGAACAATCCGATGATAGTGAATAACGCTATCGAGCCCGGTCAGTGCAAAGATTGCGTGGGGCAGGTCGACCGGGAGAAAGTCGAGAGCGTTCATAAATATAACCCACAGAAAGACAGTAAGCGCGAGCGGCGCAATAAACTGCCGATTACCGTGAACGATCGACTTGGACTGCTCTTCAACGAGCTCAACCACCAGTTCAACGCCTGCCTGCAGTCTGCCCGGAACGCCAGAGGTTGCCTTACGGGCAACCGACCAGAGAATCAAGATGACCAAGAGGCCCATAGACACCGACCAGAAAAGCGTATCGAGGTTGATGATTGAAAAGTCGATAATGGCTTCTTGCGGCTTGCCGGTTGTCGTGAGATGCCCCAGATGATGAATGATGTATTCGGCAGAGGTTGGGGCGGTGTTAGAGGCCATCTAGAATTTGCTCTCGTGTTTTATTTGTCGTTTTATCTGAGACGTAAAATTTATTCTTGACTTCTTTATTCTAATCACTCGACTTCGTCTGGGCATTAACCAGTTTTGACACCATCCGATCAGCCTGTCGCCGATCTAAATAGCCCTGGATCCATGGCGTCAACAGCAGTGATTTCAGCGCCAAAACGAGCCCAGAGATCAGGCCCAACCAAGACAAATCTTCTATCCAATGCACTGCAGCCCACAATAACAACACCGATAGGGCAATCTTAATCGGCTCACCAATTAAGAGCACGATCGGCCCGACTTCTGGGCGGCTCGCAATCAAACGCAGTGCCAACAAGGCGTTTGGGATTGCGATTGAGCCTCCCCCGGCAACCACTGAAAGCCCGACGATTGGGCCCCACACCAGCCAAGCAATAAATCCCGCGATCAGTGTACCTACCGTTTGGGTTATGACTGCGGTAAGCACTTTGTTTTAGTGTTCCTTGTGCATCGCGGTTTCAGTGCACGCCGACTAGCGAAACCCGTGTGAGAATATCCGCGACAAGCACCGCATGTCAATTCGCGAGACCCTCTGGTAGCAGTCTTTCAAGGACCCCGTCGAGTTCTTCGAAATTAGAAAACCGTATGCTGACCTCACCCCGGGTCCCTCGACCTTGTTTTAGCACTACAGGTAGGCCGAGTGCGTCTGAGAGTTGATCTTGAACCCGCCCCCAATCCCGGGTTTGGGGCTTCTTGCCTGCCCCCTTGGACGGGTTTTGTGTGGGCAGTGCTCCGGTGGCCTGAATTTTTGAGGCAATCCGTTCGGCGTCCCGAACGGATAACCGCTCCCGCGCGATTCGCTCGGCAAGCGCCCGCTGCTGCGCGGGCGCAAGCGGCAATAGAGCCCGAGCGTGTCCAGCATCAATGCTTTTTTCGCGCAGCATAGTCTGAACTGCTACGGGCAGCTGTAATAGTCGGAGCAGGTTCGAGGTGGCGCTGCGTGATCGGCCCACTGCCTTCGCAGCCATCTCATGGGTCAATCCAAACTCGCGGATTAGTCGATCAATGCCTTGCGCTTCCTCGAGAGCGGTCAGATCCTCGCGTTGTAGGTTCTCGATCAATGCCATCGCTAACGCAGCCTGATCGTCAACCTCTCGAACGATAACAGGGACCTCTTGGAGGCCTGCGATTTTGGCAGCACGATACCGCCGCTCTCCGGCGATAATCTCAAAGCGAGCTNNGCCGCCAGGNGTGCCCGNACCGGCTTTTCCGCCCAAGGGACGTACCAGGAGTGGCTGCATGATTCCTTGCGCCCGAATCGAATCCGCCAGTTCATCCAAGCTTTCCTGTTCCATATCCTGTCTGGGCTGATACTTGCCGGGTTTTAAGGCAGACATCTCCAAGGTTTGCTGATTCGCAGCGGCCTGGGGGTTGGGCGCCGCCCCGCCTAAAAGGGCGTCAAGGCCCCTACCAAGACCTTTTTTCTTTATAAGACTCATGCCGCCTCCGACTTCAGTTTGTCTAAACGATGAACAAGCTCCTGCCCGAAATCCAAATAGGCCTTCGACCCTCTGGAGCCCGGGTCATAGACGATCCCAGGCTGGCCAAAACTTGGCGCCTCGGCGAGCCGAACGTTTCGGGGGATCACCGCATCAAAGACCTTGTCTTTAAAGTGCGTGATTAGCTGGTCCGAGACTTGTTGCGAGAGCGTCACCCTCGGGTCGAACATCACCCTTAATAAGCCCACGATCTGTAATTTCGGGTTGAGGTTCGCATGAACGCGCTTGATCGAATTCACAAGATCTGAAAGCCCCTCAAGCGCGAAGTACTCGCACTGCATAGGGATGATGACCCCGTGAGCCGCGCACAGTCCGTTTAGCGTGAGCAGAGAAAGCGACGGGGGGCAGTCGAGAATAATGAAGTCGTAATCGTCTGCGACTATCTCAAGAGCATTGGCGAGGCGGTGCTCTCGCCCATCAAGATCGACCAGCTCTATCTCTGCACCTGCCAGATCACGGTTAGCCGACAATACATCGTACTCACCCGCTCCTGCCCGTTTCGTTGCGTCAGGGACAGTCATCATCCCAAGCAATACTGGATAAACGGATTGCGAGAGCTCGTGCTTGTTGATCCCGCTTCCCATCGTGGCGTTGCCCTGAGGATCGAGGTCGACCAACAATACCCTTTTCCCCAAATGTGCGAGGGCTGCCGATACATTGACTGCCGTGGTTGTTTTACCAACGCCACCTTTTTGGTTGGCGACTGCAAAAATCTGGGCCATTAGCTGGACCTCCGAATCCATATCAAATGGCGATCTTCGTGAAGGTAGGGAACCTCGATTTTTTTAACCTCATCGACTAGAAAATAACTCTTTTTATTATTCATCTTAATAAGTGTGTGCTCACATATTTCAGGGTCTAGCCGCCCAATCAAGGCGGCCCACTGGGTGTGCTGATTAGAGATTGCGTAAGTCTTGTCCAAAAAATCCGATGGGGCTGCAAAGGCGCGTGACGTAATCAGGTCATAACCAAATGGCTCCGCTAAAGCCGATTGGGACATTTCCTTGAGGGCCATCTGCTTTACGTCCTTAGTCAAAATGTCAACCCGCCCTTGAAAATTAAGCTGCCCACAGACCTGGCGCAAAAACGCGGACTTCTTCTGTGACCGCTCAACCAAATCGATACGTGATTGTGGCATGACCACAGCCCAGACAATTCCAGGAACACCCATACCTGAGCCAATATCCGCAATGCGAATGTCTGGGTCAGGGCCAAATCTCCTGACAATCTCAGGCCAGACCGCCATGGCATCAAGAATATGCCGAGTGACCTGATCTTCAAGGCCCTCGATCGCAGTCAGACTGTGGACCCGATTCCATCGATTAAGCGTCTGTAGGTAATCCGATAGAGCTGAAATCTGGGCATCCGACAGTGGAAAATCCGGGCGATCCCAGCCCTGCCGAATCCTTGCCTCAGCCCCGAGTTTATCGACAGGCTGGACTTGTGTGGCCCCCAAATTAGGCGGCCTTGTCAGTGGGCTGTGGCGAGACTGAGCCGCCAAGGGTCGGCCCGGAGCGGAGCCTCTTTAGGTGAATCCAGAGCAATGAAATCGCGGCAGGTGTGACCCCCGAAATTCGACTGGCCTGCCCGAGCGTATGAGGGGATACCGCCTCTAGCCTCTGGCGAACCTCATTCGAAAGGCCGCTGACCTCTCGATAATTCATACCCAAGGGAATAACAGCCTCCTCTTGCGCCTGATGCCGAGCAACCTCGTCAACCTGCCTGGAAATATAGCCCTGGTACTTTATCTGGATTTCCACCTGCTCTTGAACGACTCGGTCCAGTGGTAATTCGGGGGCAAGGGAGGTCGCGCCTTGGTGGTCGATCATTTCCATCAGGGTCTGGTAACGGACATCGGGCCTTCGTAAGAGCTCTAGTGCGCTGACCTCTCGGTCAAGTCCTGCNGATACTGCTGNCTCAATTGACGCTTGTGGGAAACGCTTTGGACCAACCAGCGAAGACTTCAGCCTAGCCATTTCCCGCTCAACTGATTCTTTTTTGGAGCAGAATTCCTGCCACCGATCATCGTCCACCAGGCCCAGGCNGCGACCAGTCTCAGTTAGTCGCATATCAGCGTTATCCTCCCTTAGGCTTAACCGGTACTCAGCCCGGCTCGTAAACATCCGGTAAGGCTCGGTAACGCCTCGGGTAACCAAATCATCCGCCAGAACGCCCAGATAAGCCTCGTGGCGGGCCGGCACCCATGGATCAGAGCCTCTTAGCCTTAAAGCGGCGTTAGCCCCCGCCAGAAGGCCCTGGGCAGCCGCCTCCTCATAACCGGTAGTCCCATTGATCTGACCCGCAAAAAAGAGGCCAGCGATCGCCTTGGTTTCAAGCCAGGGCTTCAAAGCTCTTGGATCAAAATAATCGTACTCAATCGCGTAGCCGGGCCGAAGGATGTGGGCGTGCTCAAGGCCCCGCATTGACCGAACGACTGCTAACTGGACATCAAACGGAAGGCTCGTTGAGATTCCATTCGGGTAGACCTCATGGGTGGAAAGGCCCTCAGGCTCCAGATAGATCTGGTGGGAGTCTTTATCCGCAAATCGGTGGACTTTGTCCTCGATTGAGGGGCAGTATCGGGGGCCAACCCCCTCGATCACCCCGGTAAAAAGCGGTGATCTATCTAATCCTTGTCGGATGATCTCATGGGTNTTTGNGTTTGTATGCGTAATCCAACAGGGCAGTTGGCGNGGATGCATCTCTGCCCGGCCCATAAAGGAGAAGACGGGCTGGGGATCGTGGTCGCCAGCCTGCTCTGCAAGGTCTTGATAATTNATGGTTCGACCATCGATTCTTGGCGGAGTCCCAGTTTTTAGGCGTCCTTGAGGCAGCTTTAGCTCTTTAAGCCTTGCAGACAGCCTTACGGACGGCGGGTCACCCGCCCGCCCACCTGCGTGGCTCTCCAGGCCAATATGGATTTTCCCGTCAAGAAAAGTTCCCGCCGTGAGCACAACCGATTCGGAACGGAAAATCAGGCCCGATTGGGTCACAACGCCCCCTACCCGATCTCCCTCGACTAGAAGTCGTCGACCGCTTGCTGGAACAAGAGGAGATTTTTCTGGTTTTCTAAGCGGGTTCGAATCGCGTTTCGATAGAGCACTCTATCCGCCTGGGCCCGAGTTGCACGGACTGCTGGGCCCTTGGAGCTATTTAGGATTCGAAACTGTATCCCTGCCTCATCTGTCGCGATCGCCATCGCGCCCCCAAGGGCGTCGATTTCTTTTACCAGATGCCCCTTGCCGATGCCGCCAATGGACGGATTGCACGACATCTGACCCAATGTCTCTAGACTGTGGGTCAGCAATAGGGTCTGCGCGCCCATCCGGGCAGCAGCGAGGGCCGCCTCGGTTCCGGCGTGGCCGCCCCCTACAACAATGACATCAAACTGCTTGGGATAGATCATTTTGTTTCACGTGAAACATCAAAGACCGGCAATTGTGACGTATTTGATTTCAAGGTACTCCTCAATTCCGTACTTGGAGCCCTCCCTGCCGAGACCGGACTGCTTAATTCCACCAAAGGGCGCCACCTCGTTGGAGAAATTCCCAGCATTTACCGAAACGATCCCCGCCTCTAGGGCCTCCGCTACACGAAATACTCGGCCGACATCTCGGGAATAGAAATAGGCGGCAAGACCAAACTCCGTGTTGTTGGCGAGCCCAATAACCTCAGCCTCTGTCTTAAAACGAAAAAGGGGTGCGACTGGCCCGAAAGTCTCCTCGCGGGAGACCAGCATCGTAGGCTTCACCTCAGTCATGACCGTAGGCTCAAAAAATAAGCCGCCTAGGGCATGGGGCTTGCCCCCTACGAGAATCTTGGCACCCCCAGAGACTGCATCAGCCACGTGCGCTTTCACCTTTTCAAGGGCCGCCTTTTCAATTAAGGGGCCGATCTGAACGCCT
>JGI25930J51415_1000261_pt1 | contig 11709 bp, 9 predicted proteins | sample LauGreFa1BDMLBDN_2_FD_51415 | JGI IMG/M metagenome (IMG submission 51415) | reverse complement strand
GAAGTGGTTCCAGCCCTGGAAAAAGGGGTTGTAGATTGCGGCATTACCGGCACTATGGCAGGTCATAAGGCTAAGTGGCCCGAGGTTACGAACACCATGTTCAGGTTGCCCGTTGGCTACACGATTGGCATTTGGGTTGTTAACTTAAACACGTGGAATAAGCTTTCGAAAGATACCCAGGTGTTTTTGCAAAAGCAGATGCAGGCGCATGAAAACAAGGCTTGGCAGATGATCGAGGCAGAAACTGAGGAAGGGGTCAATTGCGCAACAGGGCAGGGTGCATGCAGCCCAGGCAATCCTGGGAAAGTGAAGCTCGTTAAGCCATCCGCCAGCGATCTTGCCGCCCGAGAAAAGATTCTCAACGAAGTGGTTCTTGCTCGCTGGGCCAAACGTTGTGGCGATGCTTGTGCTGCAAAGTGGAACGACTTGGTTGGAAAAAAATATAATTTAAGTGCTGTTGCGAAGTGATAGAGCGTCTTTGGCAGCAAACCCAAAGGCTTGCTGCTTGGTTCGTGATTGCGGCTGGCGGCATGCTGCTGGCGGCCGCAATCATTGTAACCGTCGAGGTTTTGCTCCGAAAGGGCTTTGCTGCGGTCTTTGGCTGGTTCGTGATTGCGGCTGGCGGCATGCTGCTGGCGGCAGCAGTCATTGTAACCGTCGAGGTTTTGCTCCGAAAGGGCTTTGCTGCGGTTTTTGGCTGGAGCATCGTCTTTTCGGGTTCTGATGAGATTTCTGCGTATTTGTTCGCCGTTGCGACCGCGTGGTCGCTTCCTTACGCCCTTGTTCATCGCGGCCACATAAGGATNGATGTCCTCTATAGTCGACTTGGCGATCGCGGGCGTTGCTTGCTTGATTTGTTTGCACTCCTAGTCATGCTCGGATTTTCATTGGTGATGTTTGAGCGCGCCTGGGATCTGGCCTCTAACAGCCTGATCGATAATATTCGTTCAAATACACCACTTAGGATTCCGCTTGCATGGGCTCAAATACCCTGGGCGCTTGGTATCGGTCTATTTTGTATTGCTATGATCCTGGCTTTATCGCGTTCGTTCAAGGCGATTGCTAATCGTGATTATGCGCAGCTTCATGCCACTGCCGGTATCCCGAGTCAGGATGAGGAGGTCAGGCAGGAGATCAAGGATTTGGGCTTGGGGAATCGGTAGGTTCCGCATGCNGATCACGATATGTTAAGTACAACGCTCCTATTATTACTGGCATTACTCGCCTTAAGCGTCCCTGTAGCTGCAGTCATGGGCGTTTTGGGCCTGGCTTTAAACGCTTTCTATTCATCAATGCCTCTTCAAAGGGCGATGGGCGATGTGGTCTGGAATGCCTCAAGCGAATATATTCTGATTGCAATTCCGCTCTTTGTGATGATGGGCGAGGTGCTACTTCGATCAGGCATCGCCGAGCGGGTCTATCGTGCGATTGCGCAGTGGATTTCCTGGTTGCCTGGCGGTCTTATGCATGCAAACATCGGNGCATGTGCCTTGTTTGCGGCTACGTCTGGATCAAGTGTTGCAACAGCGGCAACCATAGGAACCGTTGCGATCCCACAGATTCAACGCTACCGTTACAACGAGCCCTTATTTCTTGGAACGATCGCTGCTGGCGGTACGCTTGGGATTCTAATACCGCCCTCGATCAACTTCATCCTGTACGGTCTTTTGACGAGCACATCGGTGCCGCGTCTCTATCTGGCGGGATTCATCCCCGGCTTACTGCTTGCGAGTTTGTTCATGCTTGTTGTGCTATTGGTTTGTCTTGCCCGTCCGTCCTATGGGGGTGAGGCCATTAAAGGGACTTGGATGGAGCGCTTTGCTGCGCTTCCCGATTTACTTGGTCCGCTTTTTATTTTCCTGGTGGTCGTTGGCTCCATTTACGCTGGCTTTGCAACGCCAACCGAAGCCGCATCGCTAGGCGTGATTGCAGCGCTCGGTCTGGCTGCCAAAGAAAAATCGGTCACGTTGACCATGCTCCGGGCCGTGGCGCAAGGGACGATGCGCACAACCGCAATGATTATGCTGATTATCATAGCGGCCCAGTTTCTCAACTTCGTCCTCGCAGCCATTGGATTGACCGATGGCTTATCAACATGGATCGAAGATCTCGGGCTCGGTAAATACGGCAGTCTTTTGCTTATTCTTGCCCTTTATCTTGTTTTAGGGTGCTTTATGGAGACGATTTCGATGATGGTGCTGACGACGCCCTTCATCGCGCCGATTGTCTTCAAGCTAGGTTGGGATCCCGTATGGTGGGGGATTATGTTAACGGTGGTTATCGAAGCAGCACTGATCACGCCACCCGTTGGACTAAATCTTTATGTGGTGCAAGGGATGCGTCAGTCGGGAAAGATCCACGATGTGATCCGAGGTTCATTGCCATTTGTTCTAGCGATGTTGGCCTTAATGGGACTCTTGCTTGCCTTTCCCCAGCTTGCTCTTTGGCTGCCGCAAAAGATCATGGGCTGAGGGCTCATAAATGTCGAGCGCTTGTTTAAGGCTGGCCATTACTTTGCGCCGGAGATCAGCAGGGCCGAGGACCTCGACCTGCTCGCCATGGCGCAAAACATCCATGATGAGTTCGCGATCGTCGCTGTAGGGAATCTCAAGCTTGAGGTAACCCTTTTTGTCGAAACGCTGCTTTTGCGCGGGGTGCCACTGCTCACTCGCAACCCATCGGGCTCGTTCGGGCGTGAACCGCAAACGAGCGACGCCCTTTAGCTTGCCTGAAAAAATCCCATAGCCTGCTGTCGCGTATCGATCAAGTTCTTGTACGGACAATTCACGGCAGGCATGGTGCAGTGTCTTACATTCAGAAATCAGGTCAAGCGAAAAGCTTCTTAGCGCTTGGCGAAGATGACACCAAGCGTCGAGATACCAATTCTCCCGATAATGAACCAACCGTTGGGGAGAAATATTGCGCTCGCTGAGTTCCTGAGTGCTACGTGATTCATAGCGGATTTGCAATTGTTTGCGTTCGAGCAAAGCCTTACCAATTTGTTGAAAAGCAGCCAATTGTTTGCTTCGGCGAAAGTGTGACACCAGGCGCAGTCTTTTTCGAATTTCTTCGCCAGGGGTTTGGTGGCCGCCCAGCGTGCTTTCAACGCGTTCAACCAGAGGGTCAAGATGCGGGCCAATAAAGCCTGTTTGGTCAAGCTGTAACAGCATCGAGTGCATGGTGATCAATGCAAGCGCCTCTTGCTGGTTAAACCACAACCCAGGCAGCTCAAAACGCGGCCCAACGCGAACGCTCGATTGGANTTCATAGGCTCGCTCAAGCGGGTTGTAAACGATGGGTGCGTGGAAACGATCTCTTAACATGTCTAGATCGCGCTTGAAGGTTGCACGCGAAATTTCAAGTTCTTGCAAGAAGCTTGCAATCGGTACTTTCCCGCGAACCTGTAACATATCGCGGATTCGGTAGAGCCGGTCGAGTTGATTCATCGTATGTAGATTGTAATAACGATAAAGGCTTGGTGGCCCGCTCAGCCGAACTGGTGAGGTTGCTTAGTTTTCACTAACAAGATGAAGGAGACCGTGATGAAACGTCGAAGTATGCTGCATGCGATCACTGCAAGCATGGCAGCTGGCAGTCTGCCAGCGTCTGTTGTCGCCCAGAATTATCCAAGTAAACCAGTTCGACTTGTTGTCCCATTTCCAGCAGGTTCATCAACGGATATGGTTGCTAGAACATATGCCGCGCAGGTATCGCAGGCGCTCGGACAGGCNATTGTGATCGAGAATAAGGCTGGCGCTGATGGTTTGATCGCCGGCCAGGAAGTGACCAGATCTGCCGGTGATGGCTACACCTTGTTTCTAGCCACGAACAGCCCGATGGCAGCAGGGCCGGCGATGAAGAAAAATCCGCCGTATGATCCCTTGAAGGATTTTTCGCCTATTGCTGATCTAGGCCGCTATACCTTTTTCATGGTTGTTCATCCCAGCGTGCAGGCAAATAGCCTCGCTGAGCTTGTAAAGTTGGCGAAGGATGCCCCAGGTAAGTTGAGCTACGCAACCGGCAACACCACAGGCATTCTTGGCGTTGCGCAGTTTTGTTCGCTTGCTGGGATACAAATGACCCACGTGCCTTATAAGGGCGAGCCACAGGCGATGCTTGACTTGCTTGCAGGCCGTGTCCAGGCCATGATGGTGTCATCCGGTACGTCGATTGCACACTTGCGCGACGGGAAAATCCGTGCGCTTGCGGTTGCGACTGCAACCCGTAGCCCGTTGTTGCCTAACGTTCCCACGATGGTTGAAGCGGGTATTAGTAAGTTCACGATTACATCATGGGCTGCGCTTTATGGGCCAGCCAATATGCCAAGGCCAATCGTTGAGAGGCTAAACAAGGAGTTTATGGCTGCTGCGCAGCGCCCCGAAGTCAAAGCAGCGATGGAAAAAATTGCATTTGTTCAAACAGGTTCAACGCCCGAGGGTCTTGCTGCGCATACCAAAGAGCAATACGACGCCTATCGATCAGCGCTTCGTGCGGCGGGCATTGAACCTGAGTAATGACATCACGCGTGACCAGGCGCTTGTGAGCTTGCGATGTGACACCTTAGTGATCGGGGCAGGACCTGCTGGGTCGAGTTGTGCCCACTGGCTCGCACGCCATGGGCACGATGTTGCCCTTGTCGATCAGCACCGCTTTCCAAGGCATAAAGTCTGCGGTGATGGTTTGATTCCCGACACGCTCGAGGTCTTAAAGCGATTGGGCTTGTTTGAGGAGGTCATGGCGCAGGCTCAATGTGTTGATCATGTTCGATGTATTGCACCAAGCCAGCAGTATGTCGATATTGAAGCGCCCATGGCGGTGATATCGCGATGGTTGCTTGATGAGTTGCTTGTGAAAGCTGCAGTGAAACATGGGGCCAGCTTTCACGAGGGCATGCGCTTTGAAGCGCTACACCGTGACCCGATGCAAGCTCATGCGGTTACCGGCGCCTGGTTTCGCACATCGGGTGATCCCGTGTTCATCAAGGCGCGTCAAGTTGTGCTTGCAACGGGAGCGTCGAGCTCGGCACTTGAAGCCGCAGGCGTCAAACACCGGCGCGCGCCGAGCGCGATGGCGATGCGCACAGTGATCAGGCATCCAGGGCTTGGGCATGTCGTTAAGGGCTTGCAGGTCATTTGGCATCGCTCGCTAAGCCCCGGATATGCCTGGCTTTTCCCCATGCCTAACCAAGCCTATAACTTGGGCGTGGGTGTATTTGACGTGGCAAAGCATTGGCCGCAAGAGAAGATTAATTTACGCAAGCTCTTCCAGCGCTTGATCCATGTCAACCGACTGGTTGCTCGCCTGGTTGATGAAGGGACAACCCTTTTGCCGCTCAAAGGGGCGCCTTTGCGCAGTGGCCTGACCGGTACCTCGCTATCGCAAGACGGCCTCTTAATTTGCGGTGAAGCAATCGGTAGTACTTACGGTCTTACTGGAGAGGGTATCGGCAAGGCCATGGAAACAGGCCTGTTGGCGGCCGACAGTATTTTGCAATCTGAGTCTCAACATGGCCTTGTAAACTCGACGATCGGAGCCATCTATGAAACGGCACTCGAGTCCTTTCATCCGCGTTATGCTCAGTATGAAAAGGCAAACCGTATTAATCGGCAAGCTTGGCTTGCGGAAGTTCTCATTCGTCTGGCGTCGCGAAGCAGGCGGTTGCGTTTCCAAGCTTCAGAGGTGCTGATGGAGCGTCGGTCGCCCGCCGACCTGGTCACGATGCGCGGTGTCTTGGGCGTGTTATTGAAGTGATATCGAAGGAGCTTGGTCTGTGCTGGAGTTGAGTGAGTCGCTATTTGATGATCAGGTGCTTGAGTCCTCCAAGCATAAGCCGGTCTTGGTTGATTTTTGGGCACCTTGGTGCGGACCCTGTCGCATGCTCGGTCCTATCCTCGAAAAACTTAGTCATGAGTACGAGGGCCGCGTGCAGTTTGTGAAAATAAATGCAGACCACGCCCCTGAGCTTTCCCAACGCTATCGGATTCGAAGCATCCCAACGGTCATGCTTTTTCGGCAGGCTGAAGTCGTCGATCAGTTTATGGGACTAAAGCAAGAGTCCGAAATTAGGCGGTTTATCGATGCTCACTTGCCGCGGATCGAGGATAAGGATTTAGCCCTGGCAAGACAATTGCTCGCCGCGGGCAGGCTAGAAGATGCTTCTGAACACTACAAGGCTGTGATCGCGATGAATCCTTCTCAAGACGTTGCAAGACTCGAGTTTGTTCAGCTCTTGTTACAACGGTCTATGGCGTCTGAGGCAGCTGAGTACTTTGAAGTACTTAAGCCAAAAAAACTGAACGATCCAAAAATTGCATCGATTGCATTGTTTGTGGATGCGGGCCTTTCGCTGGACGTTGATCCAAGCCACCCTACGAGGTCTGATCAAATGCTGCGCGAAGCCCAAAAAGCCATGCTTGCGGGACAATGGGCGGAGGCCATGGACTTGTTTTTAGCATTACTAACGGAGGATCGTCGATTTGCCGGCGATCTTGTTCGTCAATCGATGCTTGCGATATTTCACCTCTGTCCTGACGCTCAAGTGGTTGGGACATACCGCCGTAAATTAAGCGCCTTGTTGAACTGATTGTTTAATTTTTTTCCTGAGCGGCCGTGGGCTCCTCGGCTGTTTTATTCGGTATTTGTGCTTTGCGCCTAGCCATGCAGTGCGCACAAATAAAACGCCGAACGCCGCCACGGGTCATTACCCATTTACCCTGGGATTCATCTCGGTCGACGCGACAACTCGAGCAAAAGCGTTGCTTGGGACTTTGCTGCATTTCAAAATTTCCGCTGCTTGGGGCAGCCCTGACTTCTTGTTATGAAGCGAAAGTATGCCTGAATCAAAAACCAAATCCTTTCGAAAGTAGATCAGCCTGCCCAGTCATTCGANACGCTCGGCGAGCTAAGCACGTCCGTCAAGCTGACCATGAGGCTCTGAAGACGTTATATTTGGGGCCCAAATGCCCGAAAACGGCACCAGTTAGCACCTAAGGGGTTTAGCTTAGGCGGTTTGTTTGGAATTTCATCGGGCCTCCTCGATAATGATGGTGTGATGCAGCCAAGATAATGCCATCATTAAAGCTATTGACGTTGGCTTGTCATCAAGTTGGCTCAAATGAGTTCTTCTACCCTTGAAATATTCCACTTTCGCTCTCAGGTAAAGCTTATGTCCAGCAATCCAAAAATCAGGATTCGCCAATACGAATCGGCGATTGAAGGCTACGAGCAAATGATTAGCTCGTATCGCGAAGCGATTGAGCATTTAAAGAAGGACGACAGTGCCAAGGCGCATTTGGCCGCGTATCAGGCGAGAAAGCATCGCCAAGAGGCTGATCGCCAGATCGCTCAAGCGGAGCAAACCGAAGCGCCGCCTTTAGCGGCAAGGCTTGCCGAAGAGGATGAAAAGCAAACCAAGTCTGCCTTCGGCAAGCTTACTGTCTTTACGGTCGTGGTGCTAGGTGCAGTGCTTGTGGCGATTTTCGCAGGGACTACGGGTGATTTGAGTAAGACCTGGAAGACCGACTCGGCAGGGGATTTCGCGAAATCGGTACAGTATCCCAGACAGTAGGTTTCATCGTGCAAGGTATCGCGTCAAATCATCGCTGGGCAGAAGGTTGAGCGCCATTAAGCAACGCTGATGATTGCTAAGCGCGCTCCATCGTGGGTTTGCCGGCATCGAGTTGCCAACGTGAAAGGCTTTTATGATTCGAGCCCTTTACTCGCGTGTCTTCAATCGCAAAAAATTCAATGCGTGCTTTGTCCATACTTAAATGCAAGAGCGCAAAACTACCGGGCCGCCCATCGCCCCATCGAAGGTGGGGATTGTCGAGAATCCGTCTTGTAACACGTGCCTCATCCCAACCGCGGCGACTAATGCCGCCTACCGTCCATTCGCTGGCGATGGTTGGATGTTCGCTGATCTTTCGCTCAATGATTCGGATCTGCTCAGCACTAAAAGTTGGATCGATATAATCAAGAACAACGGAGTTTGGCAGATCGCTTGCAATGGCTGTGTGTACATCGCCGCCAATCACAAGCAAGTGTCCAAGTCCGGCCAGCACTGCATTTGATAATAAACGAGAGCGTGCAAAAGGGTAACCATCCCAACCATCGCTCCAGTAACGTGCGGCCTTGCCATGCCCGTCGAGCGCAGGGCTCATTAAGGTTGTTTGGGCGATGACTGGCCACTGGCTCGACTGCTCGGCCATTTGCCGAAACTGCTGCTGCGCCCAAAGCTCCTGGGCTTTACCGAGCATGCTGCGTTTGGTCTTATAGCGGTCCCCGCAGTCCTTGCTCAGGGCGATCCTTCTTGCCCCACCGGGCTCGGCACAGGCCTGCAGGTCTTTATGCTGTCGTGTGTCGAGCAACAATATATCGGCGACTTTGCCCCAGATAATGCGCCGCGCTACTTGCAAGGCCTTCGGTTGCCGGATCGGCATGAATTCGGACCATGCCTGATAAGCGTATTCACGGCGACGCAAAAAATCCGATTCGGCTTTCGGTGGATGTACACCCGCATAGTCATTGATCAACTCGTGGTCATCCCAAATAATCACCCACGGCGCATCAGCATGCATAGCCTGTAGCGAGGGATCGAGTCGATATTGTTTATATCGTTGTCGAAATTCGTCGAGTGTGATCGGTACACCGCCTTGATGACGCCGAACAGCCAGCGGAGCAGCCGATTCGTAAATATAGTCGCCAGCAAAGAAGACAAGGTCTGGCTTCATCTGGCGAAGCTTGTCCCAAGCCCCAAAATAGCCCCATTCCCAATGTTGGCAAGATCCAAGCCCAAGCCTGAGGGATTCGACTGCTCCTTTTGAAGGCGCAGTCCGAGTTTTTCCCACGCGACTGACAAATAAGTGCTGAGCAGCCCTGTCGCTAGGCCGATTAAGTTTTATGCTCGATTGTTGATCGATGGGAATATTGAATCGGTACCAATACCATCGCGATGATTCAAGATTGGTCACATCGATATGCACTGTATAAGTACTCTGAGCTTGTGCGATAGCACGTCCACTAGCAACCATCTGACGAAACTCAGGGTCGCTCGCAAACTCCCAGCCGATCTCAATCGAATCGCGTTGGGGCTGACCGCTCACGCAGGTCCAAATAATCACCGCATGTTCGAGCGGGTCGCCCGAGGCAACACCGTAGTCAAAAGCAGTCTTTGCGGTCGTGCGGTCATATTGGTCTTCTAGAAGTTGCGCCAAGGCACCGAGCTCAAGCCCAAGTGAGGGTTGTGAAGCCTGAGTGCTTAGGCAGGTAGCAAGGGCAAGTGCCTGACGTCGCGAAACCCCTTTAGGCAGTGCTGGCTCTTGGGTCGCTCTAAAACGAGGCTTTTGCTTAGGGCTCGCTTCAATGCCTTCTATAAGCTGATCTTCGCGCGTCGAATCACGGTCGCCCATTTTTCAATCTCAGCCTTGTTGTAGTCTTTGAAAGCATCGGGAGGGCTGCCTACGGGGTCTGCACCCGACCCGATTAGCTTTTGTCGAACATCGGGATGACTGAGTGCTTTGGCTGATTCTTGGTAAATTTTCTGCACAATATCAAATGGCGTTTTAGCTGGTGCGTAAAGTCCGCTCCAGGATGAAACCTCGAAGTCAGCCATGCCAGCCTCGGCAAAAGTTGGAACGTTGGGAAGCGCTGACACCCGCTTGGCAGACGCGACAGCAATCGCTTTAAGCTTACCTGATTGAATATGAGGTACGGCAGAGAGGGCGGTCATAAATGCCATATGAATTTGACCCGCTATCACATCGGTCATCGCTGGTGCGGCGCCTTTGTAAGGTACATGGACTAAATCGATATCAGCGCGAAACTGGAGTAGTTCACCCGCAAGATGGGGTGAGCCCCCAGCACCCGATGAACCAAAGCTCAAGGTTCCAGGCTTACTCTTTGCGAGCGCTATTAAATCTTTAAGTGATTGAACCGCAAGATTCGGATTAACAGCAAGAATACTCGGAGCGCTCATGACCTGGCTGATGGCAACAAAATCACGCAGCGTGTCGTAGCCAGGATTTTTATACATCGTCATGTTAGTCGCGTTGGCAACCGTGCCAAGCAGTAAGGTGTACCCATCAGGCGCTGCCCTAGCCACTTCGGCTGATGCAATATTTGAGCCAGCGCCAGGTTTGTTCTCAACAATGATCGTTTGGCCCATCGACTCTTGCATTTTCGCGGCAATAAGTCTTGCCGCTAAGTCGGTGGGTCCACCTACAGCGTAGCCCACTACGACACGGATCTGTTTGCTTGGATAGGTGGTCTGCGCGAGGCTAGATCTGCTCGCTATAAAACTCAAGGGAAGCGTGCTNCCCAAGCCNAGGGCTACGATACTTCGACGCTTGGCTTTATCGGCTGGGCTGAGCTGATCATGGTTGTACTTGGGTTTCATCAATAGGTCTCCGTCACTTTGGTCTGATTGATATCTGTCAGATTGTGGCTGCGTCTTTGGGTGAGCTGATTGAGGCTCTTGCCTTGCGCAACCTTATAACCGCGTCAACGGCTATTACACCGTGGGCGCTACCTTCGTGCAATATCAATAGGGGATTTATCTCGGCCTCGTCAATACGTTGCATCGGGTCGCATGCGAGTTGTGAAAGCGAGCAAATCGCTTGCGCGAGCGCTCGCATATCGCCTCGAGGGAGTTTCCGAAAGCCTTGATACCTAAGCAGACTTGGAATTTCTGCAATCATGGCCTGCGCGTCTTCAAAGCAAATCGGCGCCGCCCGCACCGCCACCTGTGGATTTAACTCGGCCTCGATGCCACCGATCCCAAGTACCACAACGGGACCGACGACGGGATCGTGCCTGTAACCGACGAGTACCTCACCCAAGCCCTTTTGTTTTGCCTGAACCAAGACCTTGTTGAAATCATGTTTGGCATGCTGACCTACATGGTCTCGTAAGACGCTAATCGCTTCGTCCCACGAGGCATAACGATCTAAATGAAGTAAAACACCGCCGATGTCCGACTTGTGCGTGATGTCATTGCTGAGCAGCTTGAGCACCCACTGGTCTAAATCCAGCCCCTGCATGATGCTCGGCACTTGTAAAGGATCGCAGACGCGATATTGGCTGCAGGGAATCTCCAAGTGCTCGAAAAGCTCATAGCTTTGTGCTTCGTCAGGCTGCTGGGCATGTTCAAGCCAGTCCTGCCACAAGCGATCAATTCGCGACAGACTTTGTTGGCTTAAGGTCGGATACTCGCGGTCGAGTTTGCCGCGAGGACGCAGCATGGCTGCGACTGCGTCGGCGCAAGACTCCGCGGTTCTGAATCCGGCAATTTGCTTGGCGCTCAAAAGGGCAAGTGCTTCGTTCGCTTCGGGAGCAAAAAAAGCTGCAAATGGCTTGTTACGAAAGCTTGGCGCGAATTCTAGAATTGGATGCACGGCAAGCTCAGGCTTGGCCCGAGCAGATGATCCCACGACGGCTACCGCAGCGTCACAAGCATCCCATTGAGCAAGCGCAGCAAGTACCGCTGCGTACTGTTTCGCACTCCCTGCAAGGGTGAGATCGATGATAGGCGCCTTGCGCAGTTTAGGCGGAGGGTGTGTGCTGTCGATCGCTTGCATCATCTGATCAACCAGTGCTTGCAAATGCTCATCAGCCTCAGCCGGCTCAATGCCATGTAACCCTAGATTATCCATCACCATGGAAGCAGCGCCTCCTGTCGTGGTGAGTACTGCCACCCGCGGCGCAGCACGACCG
>JGI25930J51415_1000257_pt1 | contig 11784 bp, 6 predicted proteins | sample LauGreFa1BDMLBDN_2_FD_51415 | JGI IMG/M metagenome (IMG submission 51415) | reverse complement strand
TTCAAGCCTGAAGCCAATGAGGCTTTGTTCTCACGCAACACAAATTCAAACTTTGCATTGGGAACCTTGATCGGATCAACCACTTTGATTTTCACTGGACCAGCGCCTGCAACATAAGTTGCTTCTTTGGCCACACCATTTTTCAAAATTTCATCAACGGTTTCTTTGGTAAATTCCAAAACATTACCTCCATTACCGCGACCTGCCAAGCGTGTCAACACGGGACCACTACCATAGCTCGATTGCAATTCAGTACCAAACTGTTCAGGTTCAGTTTTGTGGGGAATGGCTTTGTAGGTCTTGATATTTCTACGTCCCGCCAAGAATTGATTGGGATCGATCTGCAATGAATCATCNGCCAAAATAGCGTAAGACAATACCATGTAGTATACAGGCTTGAAATCCACCAATTGGGTATTTGAACCAGTCGCAAACAAGTCGTTTTTGATGCTCCAAGTATGTTGAACTCCTTGGTCGGCACCTTCTACTTTCACAACAGGCAACAACGCAGCCAACTTGGGATCGTATACCTTGTTCACGATCATGCCACGGTTGTTTTTCATATCGCATTGGAACAGCATACGNGCTTTGTCTACATTATCCAAATCACCGGTGTTAACCGTTGCATCTTTCAATTGATACACCACGTAACCCTCAAACTTATAGGTGCGCTCTACATTGTTTGCATCTTTATATTTTTCTCTGTAGTTCTCAACTTTGCTGCTGTTGGTATTCAAGAACTTCAACACCAATTCTTGCTCCATTTCTTGAATCTCGATATCTGGGGCGTTAGGACCATCCAAAATTTTGAAGTTATTATTAAACAAAGTCTGGGCTTTGTCTGAGGCAATCTTCAACAAGTTCAAAGAACCTGCAGCTCCACCACTGGTAGTACGAGCCCAAACAACACCCACAGTGATTCGCTGAATTTGTCCGGGACGCAACGTAAATGGACCAGTAGATTGCAAGAAACGACGGTCACCCGGTCTATTACCCGCTATTTTCTCAGTCCAAGGCTCCAATGCATAGGCAGGATCGGTATCGCCAGGGAACATATATTTGGCAGGCTTAGAACCGCCGAAACCTGTTCCTCCATAGGTCACATTCTGACCACCCAACCATTTACCTTGCAACAAATTGTAATATTCAATGGCTTCACCTGGGTTACCACGAACAGGATCGTTGTCGTTGTTGTAGTACATGTAGTGACTCAAACCCAGCTGATTACCGGCTGAATCTGTAGGTCCCTCAAAATAGTCTACACCCACCGTAGGCGGATTCAAACCATAACCCAAAACCCCTTCGTCATCGTCGTCACCATTGTAACAGAATCCCAAAGAACGTCCTACATCACAACCCACATAGTCATCCGCGTAGTTACCCAAATCGGCATCTACCCACTGACCCATGTAACAATCGTTCAACGTAGTAAAACCACGGTTGATGATTTTTGAGCTGTAGAAAGTCATGTTGTTCACCTCGTCGTTGGTTGCGAACGCAAAACCTGTGGTTTGAATTTCAATACCAATAGGCTGACCTTGTGTTTCACTGTGGATGTTACCCTTGTCGTTGTAAACCCACCAGATAAACATATCAGGTTGCTTGTCAACACCATTGTCAATTGACGGACGGCGATCGTCCAACACGGGGTGTTCTCCTGAGAAAGGATCGTATACACCGTCGGGTGTAACTTCTTTGTAAGGGGCCAAATACTTGGCTTCATTTCCGAACAATACGGCACGCTGACGACCAGCTGGCCAATCGCGGATGCCCGCACTTTGGTTTAAGTATTTGCTGCTTTCAAAATCCTCCAACTCGTCGCGGGTTACCTTCCACATTTTGTCGTACGCTTTACAACGAACGGGGTCAGTACTTGCTGTAGTTGAATCCAGAGGACCTGGCCAGAAATCCGATCCTTTTTGACGGTAGGTCATTGCCGCCAATTTCAAACTTCCTCCATTGTCACGGCCACCAATCCAAATCGCACCTGCGAACATGGCATGCTTACGAACTGCATTGGGGTCATTAATTTTGGGTATTTCGTATTTGGGGTTATTTAAATCCCACCACATGTCACCCCCATTCAATAGCTTGGTTCGAACGTTGTTCACATCCAAATCCGCACTCTGAGAAGCGGGTTCACACGTATTGGCAAATTGTCCTGCCCTACGATCCACACGGGGAGCATTTCCTCTGCCGTTCAAGTTCAATATAGGACGGGCAACCGCCATATGAACTGCCATCGCAGAGAGTAAAAATATTCCTAATCGTTTCATAAAATCTTTCTTTTCTTGTTTAGTTGAAGTTGATACGAACACCTACACGTACCGTTCTTGGAGCGCCCAACATACCGGTTTGAGAGGCCAACATAATTTTGTACAAATCGATATAACTCTGGGCATCAATCTGGTTTTGAGCCAACAATTGACCCTGCGGTGAGTTGATAAACCCGTCATTCATGGCCTCACCCGTAAATGGATAAACCGAATTCACATTGCGGGCATTCAAAACGTTTTGTATCCAGAAGAACACACTCATGATCAATGGTTTTCCATTGTCGGCACGGTTGAAACGAACACCTTTGGTGATGTTGATATCAAAAGTCTGCTGCCATGGCAAACGCGCACCAAAAGGAACCCCTTTGATCTGTGCACGATCCACAGCACCCACCTGTACTGGACGAACCGTTGGTGTGTATGGCGTACCACTGTAAGAGTTTGAAATGATGTTAAAGCTGGCGTATTTGAAGATCTCTTTGCCATTGATTTTTGGACCCAAGTACATATTCTTCTTGGTTCTTGGATCAATACCACCACCATACGCCCAAGTACCCATCAATTTGATGTTGTGGCGAATATCCAACTCACCCAAAGGAATTACGTTCCGCAAATTGGGTTGGTTTGAAGCAATCAACGCTGCCTGTGAACTGATGTTTGAACCCGTACCATCGGCAAATTGCAACATGTAACTTGCCACGAACGAGAATGGACCAGGAATTCCACCCACACCACCAATGTCGTTCATCGAGTAGGTTCCACGGAAACCAGTGATGGTTGAGAAGTCGATGTTACGATAAGTAGTATAAGTTACAGGGTAACCTTGGCTGATTTGATACAAACCGAAGTCTTTTCTGTTTTCACTGTATGAGGCAGCAATTTCCAAACCACGGTCTTTCTTCACACCGAAAATCTGCTTGTAACCCACTTCATAATCCGTCTTAATACGGGGCTGCAAACTACCATTCGAGATGGTTGAACCCTGACGGTTTTTCAAGTAATACAACTCGTCAATGGTCAAGAATGAAGCACCGCTGTTCGGACGTTGCGCCAATACATCATAACTCACGTAGAATGATTTTCTTTCTGGCTCCAATGGGAAAGAGAACCAAATACGAGGCAACAAATTCAGGGCGGGAGTAAAATCTTCCAATGCATCTTTGGTCAATTCCTGCTTATTGGGGTTGACCAAGTAAGGGGCGATACGACCGTTGCTGGTTTGGTTGGCCAAGAATTCGGCACTCTTCAATTCAGAACCGTCAGCATTGTACCAACGATCACCGTTGCGGTAACCTATGATTTTGGTTGGTGCTTCAATGTCATTCACATATACTTTATACTCTTCACCAATGTTTGTGGGATGTGAAATACTCAAACCATTAATTTCTGATACCTCAGCTGCCGTTTTGATCGGGTACAAAGTGTAAGCATCTTTCAACACCAACTGGTTGGCATCATATCGCTCCATACGCACACCCAAACGGAATACCAAGTCTTTGAAACGGAACTGATCTTGCAACCAAGCCGCGATATAAACAGGCTGGAAGGCGCCAATGGTCCGTCTGTCTTTGTTGTTCAAAAACTGTTCGATGCTAGGCTTACCAATCACTTTGTTGCCGAGGTGGTCGTAACCAAAATAGCTCACAACACCGTTACCATTGTTCAACAATTCATCTGCATTGAACATATCCAAACTGAACATGCTCGGATCGTACGAGTTGATATCCACGAAAGTACGCTCATCAACTGTGTTACCATAAACATCCTTCTGACCACCAGCGATCAATTTGTCGCGGAAGGCACGGTCGAAGTGTGATTGCTCACCATAGTTAATCAAACGGTTGTAGCGAACTGTATCTGTAAATTGTCCGTTTGCGTCATAGCTCAATATAGGATTAGATACATCCAATTCTGAAATGTGCTTGTTCATTTGTTGACGCATCAAAATCCACAATCCGTTGGCACCCAAACCATATCCACGGCTTATTTGCTGCTCGTAGTAAAAGCCCGCCTGCAAATCGTGCTGGGTTCTTTCGCGACTACCTACAGATTTTGGTTTAACNGACATCTGTCCTACCGCGAACACACCATAACGCTCAGTGTTCGACTTGCTGTAACCTGCAGTTACACCACCGGGAGTTCCGTGCAATGAATAAACACCGTTGGGGTTCATTCCATTCACCAAACCTTGGTTAATCAACAACGTATTCATGTTTTGAACCTTGAATCCTCTGCTGTCATAGTAGTCGTAGATGTTCTCAGTGTATTTGGCACGCAAGGGGTTCAAATCACTGGCTTTGAATGTCATCAATGAATCTGCATAACCCACATGCTCCCAATAGTTTCTCAACTGTACATAGTTACCGAACTGGTCGCGCACAATCTTTGGATCTTTGTTTGGGTTCTGTGATGGATCGTAGTTGGCATACTGATATACCGCTGTTGGATACGACTGAAACTTGCCGATGTAACCATAATCGAACAAATTGTCCATGTGCCTGGCATCACGGGTAATGCATAAGTATTTTGGTATTCCGCGCGCACTGAATAATAGGCGTTTTTGATAGAGCTCTCCTTGTTCGTTTTGAAGTTTTGGGTAAACAACAAGTATCCACGGAAGGTTTGGTTATCACTTCTGGAGTTGTTCTTGTAGTTCATGACAGAATTGCTTGCTGCCAAACCGGTTGAATAGAAGTAACTCGCATAGCCTGTTACACTCACATATTGTGAAGGGCGCCATTCCAATTTACCCACGAAGTTCCCGTTTCCACCATCGCTGTTCGGGCGTGCTTTCATCAATTCGAAATCTTCCATGCGCAAAAAACTCGCACTGTGAACGAATCCGTTGGGTGTAAAAATCAGAGGGTTGTTTTCAATTTCCTGCAATTTCTGCTCATTCACACGGTACACACCGGTGCGGGTTGGCGCTGGGTCTTTGTAGTATCCCAAGTTGGCGTTCATCATATAACCCAACTTTACATTGCGCTTGGTTTTTCCCGATGCATCTTTTTCTTCTTTTACCCATATCGGACCAGAGATGAAACCTTCCACTGTGTTGTATCCAAAAGGATCCAAACCCGATGAAGTAATGCCTTCAATCGCAGTCACAATTTTATCCGTGGCAGACTTAGAAGTTGACGAGAATACACCACCTGTCAAGTCACCATACATGGCAGGGATACCTCCCACGTTGGCTGAAATCTGCTCTGTTCCCAATGTTGGTAAACCACCACCACCGATCACACGCTGTCCGTCAATAAAAGTACCGTTTCCATCAGCGCGTGTTCCACGAACTGAAATACCTTGGGGCGTGCTCAAAATTGCTGAGTTGGTACTTTCCAAAAGACCTGTACCACGCTGACCTGATCCCACAATCTTAGCACCGTCAATCACCGATTCTGATTGCAAGAAGTTCACAGGGGATCTTTTGCCTTTCACTTTAATAACTGCGGCTTCCATTGAACCCGAGCCTAATTTCACAAAATCCAAATCCTCACTTGGGTTTTGACCCGGCTGGAGACTGATGCCCCTAACCTCTTGATCACGGTAGCCCTCTTTGGTTGCTTGTACGTCGTACTTACCAGGAGTCAAAGTCGTAAATCCTGCGTTACCGTCTGAGTCTGTGGTATCCGAGGCCACCTCAATGTTGTTCAACAACATCACGATCTTTACACCGCTCAGGTTTCGGCCATCTTGGTCTTTGGCCTTAATGCGAAAGTCGGCAAAGTTGGTTTGCGCTGTAACCACACCGATGGACAAAACCACCACTGCGAGTGCAATAATCTTACGTAGCATATACTTCATAGGTCTTTTTCTTATCTAAATCGCTGATTATACAAATAACGATAATTTGGCAAGTTTACCGAAAAAACAAGGATTTATCAAGTTTCAAACGCCGAAACTTTTCGCTACATTGTGTAGACTCAAAAAATATTTTGAAAAAAACCAACCATTACGCGTTTGGTATATCGTACAATTTCAACACTTTATCGAGAAGTACCTCAGAAATCTTTTGATAACTTTCTACCGTCCAGCCACCTACATGCGGACTCAAAATCACCCGATTATTTTTCCGAAGTTCATTGAAAATCTCCATAAATGCCAAATCTCCCTGAAAAGGGGGCTCCATCGACAACACATCTGCTGCAAAACCTTGTATTCTATTGGCCGTCAATTCACGTAAAACCAACGACAAATCCAAGACGCCTCCGCGCGACAGATTCAGTAGCCAGAATTGGGATTTCATCAGCGCCAATCGATCTTCGTTGAGCCAGTTTTTTGTTTCATCGGTCAATGGTACATGCAATGTCAACACGTCCGATGCTGTCAAAAGCAATTCTTCACTCACCTCCTCCACAAATTCGTTTCCAAAACCGTGTTTATATCTGTCGTGTGCAATCACCCGCACCCCGAATCCAGCCAACTTTTTCGCTACCGCTGAACCGGTATTCCCATAGCCCAAAATCCCCACAGTTCTTCCACGCAATTCCAAACCACGGTTGCCTTCACGGTCCCACCGACCCTCCACTATTTCCGCGTGCGATTTCACCAATTGGGTAAACAGCCCCAGCAGCATGGCCAATGTATGTTCTCCCACAGCATCCGAGTTGGCTTCGCCTGCATTAAAACAATGAATATCAACACTTTTGGCGGCACTTTCGTCGATGTTATCCATCCCAGCACCCCCACGTCCAACCCACTGCAAACCATCGTAAGCACTGAGGATTTCTTGTCCAACAAAACACTTACTTCTCACCATCAAACCCTGGGGCTTTTGTTCTTGGATGAGGGCGATAATTTCCGATACGCTGGATCCGCAATCACGGGCGTCAACAACAACAAAGCCTGCTGCGTTCAGCCCATTTTCAAGGGCCGGATGAAAGTCATCAATCAGCAGAACCCGCGGTTGCATTAGGCGAAATTCTTACGGTTGCGATACCAAGCTGATTCGGGGGAACCCGACTGTTCTATTGCAGTTTCATTGGTGTTACCTGCGGTAGATTGCTGAAAGAAGTACAACGCCGCAGCCGACAACAATGCCGCCTCCGCCGCTTCCAGCGGCTCCGGCGCCATCTGCTCCTCGGTGAAATACTGCTGTATAAAATGTGTATCAAACTTCCCTTCAATGAAAGCAGGATGCTTCATCACAAAATCACCAAACATCAAGGTCGTCTCTATCCCAGTAATCACGTACTCACTGATCGCCCTGCGCATCCTTTCAATCGCCTCCAACCTGCTCGGTGCCCACACAATCAGCTTCGCCAACATGTTATCATAGTATATGGGAATATCCATACCGCTCTCCATGCAATCGTCGACCCGAATACCAGAACCCTGTGGCACTTTATACGTCTCAACCCTGCCCACATTCGGTAAAAATTGGTTCATCGGATCCTCTGCACATATCCTCAACTCAATGGCATGGCCATGAATTTTCAAATCGCCTTGAGAAAAACTCAACGTCTCACCAGCGGCCACGCGAATCTGTTCCTTCACCAAATCAATCCCGGTAATCAGCTCCGTCACCGGATGCTCTACCTGCAATCGCGTATTCATTTCCAAAAAATAGAACTCCATGTTATCGCTCAGCAAAAATTCTACAGTGCCTGCACCCGAATAATTGCACGCTTTGGCCACATTCACTGCCGCCTCGCCCATCGCCCTGCGAATCTCCTCTGTTAATACCGCACTGGGCGCCTCCTCCACCAACTTCTGATGCCTGCGCTGAATACTACACTCACGCTCAAACAGATAACAGGTATTCCCATAATTATCGGCCATCAACTGAATTTCGATGTGCCGCGGACTGCCTACATACTTTTCGATGAATACACTGTCGTCGCCAAACGCACTGCGCGCCTCATTCTGTGCCATCTGCAACGCACTCAAAAAATCTTCCTTGCGCTCAACCACGCGCATCCCCTTTCCCCCGCCACCCGCACTGGCCTTTACCAATACCGGAAAACCCACCTCTATTGCCACCAAAAGAGCATCTTCTGGATTCTTTATCGCCTCGTCAATACCCGGAACCAAAGGCACTCCAAACGCTTTCACCGCCTGTTTCGAAGCAATTTTACTGCCCATCACTTCCATGGATTCGGCGCTCGGACCAATGAGTACCAATCCGTTGTCTTTCAACAACCGCGCAAAATGGGCGTTCTCACTCAAAAAACCATAACCCGGATGTACCGCTTCAGCCCCCGTTTGCTTGCACAAATCAACAATGCGATCCATGCGCAAATAACTGTCGGCACTGGCCGGCCCGCCCACACAATAAGCTTCATCCGCATAGCGAACGTGCAATGCTTGCGCATCGGCTTCACTGTATATGGCTACGGTTTTAATACCCATCTCCCGACAAGTCCTCATCACGCGGATGGCAATTTCACCGCGATTGGCAATCAAAATCTTTTTAAACATGGCGCTGTGCAAATATCGCATCCTACACTGCAATTTACACGCATCTCCAACCAACTTTTGATTTTACACTAACCTTTTGATTTACCTTCGCACCCAGAAATCGTGGTGCAAAGCATAAAAAATATGGCAGTTTTGGTGCGGGCAGAATTTCAGCTCGACCTCAAAAAACCCGCAGTTTTGGCTTCTGCCATCCTACAAATGGCCACGATGACCCTGCTTGCTTTCCTTTCACAGCCGCAAATCACCGCCAAAATTTGGAACAGCCTATACTGGATCATCCTCATTTTTTGCACCTTACAAGCTGTATCTAAAAATTTNCTGGGTGTCAACCGCGCCCGCTGGATCTATTTCAACCAATTGGCCGCACCCCAAGCCATCTTGTGGTCTAAAATGATTTACGGCTGGGGCACTATGGTCTTATTAACCCTGGCAAACCTCCTGCTATTTGGATTTTTCATGGGCTTTCCCATTCAGCACCCCGCCCCTTATTTCCTGAACCTCAGCCTCGTGGTGGCCGGCGTAAGCAGCATCTTTACACTCATCGGTGCCATCGCATCCAAAGCCAACCAAGCGGGATTCCTAGCGCCCGTGCTCAGTTTACCCGTGGTGTTGCCCCTCATTTTGGTGGGTATGCAAGCCTCGAACAAAACGCTGAACCCCGTGCTTGTTAGTTCGGTATACAACGACATCGCCCTCGTGGGAGCGCTAGACTTTCTGATTGTGGTTCTGTCGATTGCCCTGTTCCAACCCTTGTGGAAGGATTGATTTACAGAAACAACCCAAAAAGTGCTGTAATCCGGGATCTTCTTACTTGCCCGACCAATCAAACAAAATGCGCACGGCCTCGTCCAATCCCGCATCTTCGCGGTAGCGCTTCAGCCAATCTTGCTTCTGGGCCAACTTAATAGCATCGGCGCCAGCTTCTTTCAAATCACCCTGAAGGGCCATCACGGTATCGCAAACTGTTCTGTATTTGTAATCGCGCAATGGTTTATCTTGCAAGCGCAATGTTTCTTGCTGTGCTTCGAACTTCTTCATATTCAATGAGTAAGTATACTCATTGCGCACTTGCGCCAATTCCGCAGATCGCTTCTGAACCAAGGCATAATATTCATTTTTCGACAACCGCTTTTTAGATAATTCGATGGCTTTGCGTCGTTGCGACTCTTTGTAGGGATTGTAAGACTGATAAGCCGCCGCAGGAATCTTGTCATACGCCAAATGGAAGTCCATTTCCTTCTCGCCTTGTTCGATGCCATCATACACGTCGGGTAAGACCACATCGGGCTCTACCCCGCGCAATTGGGTCGTTCCACCATTGATGCGATAAAATTTCTGAATGGTGACCTTTAACTGTCCAAAACCACGCGGAAACACATCGCTCAAACCGCCTGGCAACTCCACGAACGTTTGCACCGTTCCTTTGCCAAAAGTGCTCTTGCTACCCACTATCACCGCCCTGCCATAATCTTGCAAAGCCGCGGCCAAAATTTCTGAAGCTGAAGCGCTGTAGGTATTGGTCAATATCACCAAAGGACCGCCATATTCCACCGCTGGGTTGCGGTCTGTATGCACTTCGATGCCACGCATGTCTTTTACTTGTACGATGGGACCTTGGGGAATAAACAACCCTCCCATTTCGATGGCATCGGCCAAACTACCACCGCCGTTGTTGCGCAAGTCGATCACAATGCCGGTAGCACCTTCTTTTTGCAATTTTGAAATTTCTGTACGCACATCGCCCGCACAATTCCTTCCACGACCACGCTGGGAGAAATCAGCATAAAAGCTAGGCAAATGAATCAAGCCAAATTTCTTGCCTTTGTAGGTCATGAGCGCACTCTTGGCGAAACTCTCCTCAATCACCACAACCTCACGGATAATGGGAATCACCACGATACTACCATCGGGCTTTTTCACAGTCAATCGCACCTCGGTGCCCTTTTTGCCACGAATCAGCTGGATCGCATCATCCAACTTCATGTCCACCACGTCTACGGGCTCTGCGGGACCTTGTGCCACTTTCAAAATCAAATCGCCGGCTTTCAATTCACCCTGACGGTAACTTGCGCTACCGGGCACGATTCGCTCAACCTTCACATAGCCATCGCGCTCGGTCAACGTAGCCCCAATCCCCTCCAATTTACCGGTCATTCCGATGTCGAAATTTTCTTTGTCTTCGGGTGGGAAATAGTTGGTATGGGGATCGTAAATTTCTGCAATGGTGTTGGCATACATGCCGATTTGATCGCGGCGATCCATCTTTTTCAAACGCTTAAACCAATCGGTGTAAAACTTCTTGGTCTCGTTGCGCGCCTGCAGTTCGAGGGTATCAAAAGGCTTTTGCTTGGCGATGGCCGATGAGTCTTTGGCTTTCTTTTGGGTTTCAAGCTTGCGCGACAATCGCTCCATGCTCTGAAACTGCAACCATTTCTGCCAGTCTTTTTTCAACGTTTCCCAATTGGGTTGGAAGGACTTTGGCTCATCATACACGGTATAAGTTTCATCCAAATCGTAATTCAAGGGAGATGCCAATGATTCGGCAATCACGGGCTCCAATTTGGCCAAACGGATCATCAAAATGCTCCATGTGGTGTCGAAAAAATCAAATCTACCTACTTGTATTTGGTCATCGATTGAGGTTTTAAAGGGCTCTATCGCTTTCAAATCTTCTTGGGTGAAGAAGTGCTTATCGCGGTCTAGGTTGTTGATGAGGTTGTTGTAGATGTTCTCACTCAACGAATCATCCAACTCCTTGGGCTCATAATGTGCCTCTTTGAGCATCATCATCAACGTGCCCAAAAAGCTGTCATTCTCTCCAAATTTCTTGTTACTACAGAACACAAACAACGCCAAGATCATTGACGTGGTTGTGATTACGACCCAACGGTTAATTCTCATACAACTATTAAAAAAACGATGTTAAAATGTAAGTATCTAAAAAACGCGATGCGCGCACTATTGTTTGCCCGGACCTTTAGGTGCCGGAGGAGGAGGCATATTTGGAGCACCTTGTCCGGGTGCACCTTGTCCGGGACCACCGTTCATTCCAGGACCACCCTGTCCACCAGGAGCACCAGGACCACCC
>JGI25930J51415_1000254_pt1 | contig 11877 bp, 14 predicted proteins | sample LauGreFa1BDMLBDN_2_FD_51415 | JGI IMG/M metagenome (IMG submission 51415) | reverse complement strand
GCTTTTTTTAGTTTTTTATAAAATATCAATTGCACTTGACATCTTTGCATAGTATGTTGGATACGTTAAAACACGCCTTGCTGAGGCGGGCAGCTTGGAAGGCACCGAATGTGCGCTGCTGTGCAGCTTTGAGTGAAGTTTCCCCTTATATTTATATAAACAACATTGATCTGTCTGCCGTCAAGATCAAGGGCCATGGGGTCCGTCGTTTCGTGCTGGACAGGGTTAATACATTTGTTGTGAAAGGTATTTCGGCTTCAAACGTGAGAGTAACGTTCACGTTTGCAGATGCGGTTCACATAGTTAACTTAGCTTCAGGATTGGTAGAAGTTGCGTACCGCGCGCATTCCGGTGTAGCGTGCAACCTTACAATATCCGTTTTAATTAGCGGTGTATTGCACTCCGAGCATTTAGTGTCTCCAGGTTTCACTCCTGCTACGGCCACAGATTTCTTAATGTCTTCTCATCTTGCTGCTTTTTCGGATTCCTGGCTGCATGTCATTGACGACCTCAATGACAATCCCCAGATTTTAGGTCTTGCTTTTGAACGACTGTATTGGCGCTCTCGAAATATGGGATCATATGTGTCTTCAGTGTCATGCCACACGGTACTTCTGCACCTTACGTATACAGTGACGTCCCGCCATCTGCGTAATTCTAAATTGATATCCATTTTGATTCTCTGCTGGAAATACATGTCCAGTCGGACAAGACTCAATTGGTTTTTGACAGAAGGTTTGTACGTCGTGATGGATACCTATAAGTCGTGTCCAGCTATACAATCCAATGGATGTGCCATTATTGAGGATCTAGGACGTTACATGAATGAGGACGAACGAATGCTGGTCAGAGACCGCGCAGTGCTGGCATGCGAGCGCGCAAAGACAGTTTGTCCTTTTGAGGCCAAAGAAGCTTTGCGTTGTTTAAATCGACGTCGCTGGGAGTAAAGTTTATACTTTGCTTGCAGTACTCACATCTTTTTGTCTTCCAGAAAATGCTAGCCACTCGAAGGCAATATTTACGCTGATAGTAAATGGGAGCGACAGCCATATCTTGGCGCGCGCACTTTCAATTTTGTCAGCATCTGCGCACAGGTATCATATGCAAGACGTTGAGATTCAAGAGAACGTAATGCACTGCATGCGTGTGGCATCGGCCCGGGGCATATTTACATCCAACAATCTCGAATCGAAAAGTTGGATTGAATCTGTCAATTCGGTAATGTTCGCTCATCCGTTTTCTGTTAACATCCAGCATTATGGCAAGCTGATTTTATCCAAAGTACAAAAAGAGGAGTGTTAACAATTTCGATTTGTACACATTTATTTTTGTAATGGACCCATGAAAGAGTTTTAACGCAACGTCAGAGGGAAGTATATTATTTTCCTGAAATGCACATTTCGTTTTTATTTTTATAATCACTTTCAATGACACAATAAATGCTTATCCATGCTTGCCGAACTGGTCTGTAAAAAACCTGGTCGTGTCGGACGTATCAGTGGAGTATTGAACAAACCATCGAAACCAACTGTTGGAGTGGCATTTCTGGACTTGAGTGAAATATTGCTACAAGGCCTGGGGATAACAAGATTCCTGGCCGACGACAATAATTACTTTACACTTCACCACGCCTTTCTTTTGGCTAATGGAGTGCACGTTTCGTTTACTGATAACCAGGCAGAAACGGTGTCAATACGGAACGTTACCCCTGGATGTGTAGAAGTAGCTTACCGCGTGCACAATCTTAATCTATCGAAGCTTTTAATCTCAATCACAATTGCGGATGTCTTGCTGTCCCAACACTCCGCACTGGTGATGTTATCGCCTGTGGCGGCTCTCCAATACTTCACAGCAAGTCGCCGACTCAGCGAAGTCAACTCCTACTGGCTGGACGTCTTAGCCGATCACGGCAGCAGTGCAAAAGTTTTGCTGGCCGTAATTGAATACCTGCGATCCGTCCACAAATCATTTTTTATGATTTATGAAAATCCGACAGCTACTACTGCAGTTGTGGCCGCTATACGAGCTGCAAATCGTTATCACTTGGAAGATGGCACAGTTCAGGAACGCATGTTAAACATGTTGGTGTGTCTGAATTATACCGGGCGATTGACTGTTGATGTTTTGAATGGGGTGTTCGATTCGGTCTATGCGGCTCTAGATGCTCATCCAACCCATGAAGTAGTGCAGGAGTGGGGCTGTCGATTAATTTCTTCAATTGCCTGGGCTTCTGCAAAGCATCAAATATTGCTACTACAAGGCCGCGCAGAATATGTCTGCGAGCGCGCCAAGTTTATTGTTCCACAAATAGCTGACAACGCCTTAAAATCTTTAAATCGTTGTCAGAAATAAATTTTTCCCCTTTCCATCCGCAAAAAGTTATGAGAATTTCGGCTAATTTTGCGTAAGCCTATCTGAAATTAAAGTTTTAAAAATAAACGTACATTATCTTCACAACACAGAATTCCATCTAACCATGAACCTTTTTAGGACAGCAGCCACAGTTGGAACCTGTTACTATGGATACACGCGCCTGCACCCCATGCAACCGGCACCTGCAGTGTACTTCAAAGCGGTTGTTTGTGATGAACCTTACATGACCACCCCATCTCTCCTGGATCCCAAAGCTGAATTGACGTTTTCAAATCAGGGAGTTGGTCCAATGTTTATTGTTCGACGTGAACTGTACGCAGACGGGGTCCGTGTTGACACCTGGAAAGATGCGGTCGGTGACCTGAAAGGTAAATCGTTTTTACTTAGCGGCGCGTCGGATGCCTGTCTCCAGCCCTGCGTCGATTTGTTTCCCCTCGGAGCCTCTGCTGGCATCCCTCTTGTTTCCTTTCGTCCTCATTCCAGGATCGATAAGGACTGGCCGGCTGACGTCGCTGCGCATTTGCAAGACCGAAAACTTGTTTACAAGGTTACTTACAAGCGTTTAAACGAGGCTGTTTGCGGAGAATGGGAACGCCGTATTCTCAACTTTTTCAATAAGGAAATCACGGTGGAATGCCGCATTTGAAAATTTGCTTTACGGACGTGAAAGTAGAAATCGCCCACAAATATTAAAATTGTACTCATGCGATCATTTCTGAAACAGCGTTTTCAAGAGACATCTCTGCTTGATGTTCCGCATCCAGTGGTTTCTGTCATCCTTTTGACTTTCGACCAAGTAGTTGTGATTAAAGTTTTATGAAATTCAAACGTTATTTGTGATGGGTTGAAGTTTACTTGTCCGTCACGTCGTCATCTTATACTCGGACATCTGTGTCGACCCAGTGTTCATCATGGACGTTGTACCTGGAGTTGTTAAAGTGGCGTATTCTGTTCATGCCACATACTGGGGACTTTCTCCGTTAGAGATCACAGTTTCCATTGCCAACAGTTTTCGTAGCAAGCTCACCGCTACTTCGGGAATTTTTTCTGAAGATGCAGAATTAATTTTTAGTTAAAGGTTTTGCACGGTCAATTAACGGGCTGTGTTTCCCCAGTCCCTCAATTTGACAATGTACTGTTACAAGCACATCAAGGACGACCGAAAGAAACGTCTTTCGGTTGTTCGAATTGGCACAGATGTAGATTTATCAGCAGATGGCACCTGTATTGCCAAACCTTACGGCAGGCTAGATCCTGGCTTTATTGGTGGAGTGCCTATCACCAATGAAGAGTACAAACATCTTGTATATGGTCGAGCAGGGTATGAATTAATTGTTTCTGAAGACGTGGTCAAGATATACGCGGGACGAAAGCAGCGAGGCGAAAAAGTGCAGTTTCTGTTTCGAAGCCCCGTTTCTGCATGGACTGTGGATTCGTGTTGCTGGGTCATTCGCCATTGTATATCTCCATCTGGCCACCCAGACGCACCGTTATCCGACATCCAGTACGACATAATCCCCGAATTTGTGGGAACTTGCTCGGCTGTGTTGGCGGCCCGGCTGGACGTGTGGGAGTTTGTGGGCTTGCTTGTTGCCAGCGTGAAACCTGAGGCCAAGGAACTTTACACGTGGCTCCATGGGGAAATGGCCGAGAATACTCACGAGAAAGCGTTTCTATACTTTGCAGAAGCAGTTTTATTCACGCTGTACGATGGGGGAGAAAACGCCGACGCTGCGGAGCATCTTGCGGGCAAGCTGTGGGATGTTATTCAGCTGGGAAATGAGATAACAGCCGCCCTGTTTGTGGAGGATTTGTTAACATCCGAGCGTGACACGCTAAATTTTTGTGTTGATGACTGGTTTTATGACGGAGAAGACGACAGGGTCGATTCGGATGAGAGGTGGAGATCAGCCCACAAGGCCCTTCTGGTCGCGTAAAGCAGCTATACACTCTCTTTCTACAATGTGCATTTTTACAAAAAACTATCCTTGCAGAATCGTCAGAGCCAAACGAGCATTTATTGGACACACGGCAAGAGCACGTGTGCAAATGTCTGTCGCGTGATGTTCCAAACATATGCGTTTGTAAACGGACGACAGGTTAAATAATAATCTCAACGAACTGCATCCCCATATTTGAATTGTCTCGTCTGCGGGATGTGCATCCATCGAGGCGCACACGAAGGAAACCAATCTCGACACCCTATTTTCCACCCAATCAACCCTTGGAAATAATGTCGAATACACACAGAAAACCGCTAGGCGCTGGATCTTCATGTCGAGCATATGGAGACGGGCAGCGTCAACTAAAGCGCACAATGCCCGAAACGTACACTTATGCTCTGAGCAGCGCGTTTGAAGTTTGTAATTTCGTAATGCAGGCATCAAGACGTTAGCATCATACTCGTGGGCCCACAATGTATCCACCCACACATCCGTGATGCCGGACGTCGAGTGCTCGAAGAAATGTATTGCCTCCACGGCAGATAATCCTGGAACAACCACAAAGGTCTGGCACACCTCCGCGCCAATACTAATTTGGACTTCCACCGGACAGGTTAAGCCTTCCTGCACCCGGTATACAACGTCTACTTTCCCGGATTCGTCATCACAACTTGAGATAGTGCTGGCGTGTTCTTTAGAAAATGTAACACTGACGTCGCGGGCCCTGGGACCTAGCACCGTAATCAAGTTCAAACTGTGGCAGACATACGTCCGCACGCCAGCTCCTTCGAATGACACTTGATCCAAATCTACGGTAACCAGCTGGATTATAGGGCGTAAAACGTGCAAATTTGACTGCAGAGTGAAGGATGCCGCTTTGGACCTGGCTTTGCTTTCCAGTTCTCGCGTTAGACAGGCAAGCATGACGATTGCGGGGAACTTGTGTCATATGTTTTGAATCCGGAAATATATTTTGAAAAAAAAATCCCTTGACATAAAAGTGTGCGTTTCAAGTGGAATTGTTTTGATTTTGCGAATCATCAATTACCAAGGTGCCGGAGTGGTTAACGGGGGAGCCTTAAGAGCTCCTGGAGAAGTCCGCGTGGGTTCGATCCCCACCCTTGGTACTCTTTTATTTTCATTTAATGATTATTCAGCGAGCGGCAGACTGTGTGCACACCGATTATCAAACTATAACATCAATTAGGATTTTGATTTCAGAACCCAATCCGTAAATGAATTGCATTTTTACGTGTACGACATTCTTTGATTTTGCTGGGTCAGACAAGTTGTCTTGTTTTTTTAAAGCCATTGACACGTTCATAGAGAAAAATCAATCCGATGACAGTTTGAACAACATTAAGTCGTGGGTAGTTGTTAATGAGTACGCTGAGAATGGACGAACAAATTGGAGGGACATTGTAAGCAGCAAATATCCGTTTATTAACTTTTACCAGAAAGACATAGAGAACAAGGGTCAGGCAGCATCCATGAACATCATACTGAAACTAATTCAAGAGTTTACGTACTGGATACACTGGGAGGAGTCGTGGTACGCAGATAAACCGTTCTTAAAAGATGCATTGGACATAATGAACAGCACCGATATTACGCAATTGCAGTTCACGAGCCGGAACGGCGACGTCAATTGGATGAAGTCGGGACCTGATCGGTTAACATGTGACGCCGAATACCGCTACTGCATTGTTAAACCGACACCAACATCCGTGGCGGATGTTGATGTTATGGGTGCCTGTTGCAACGACTGGCCGTTATATTCCTTGCTGCCGTCCATTAACCGTGTCTCGATGTACAATTCTGCAGTGGGTAATTTCCCGACGGATCCGAAACTGTGGCCTTTCACTTTCGAGTACTACTTCGCTAAAAAATGGCTCAAAAATGGTGGTGTCAAAGCTGTACTGACATACGGTCCAGTGACCAGGGATGACAGCAAGCACGTCAGCACATATGCTGTGCAGAAGAAAGTTGCTGATCCCATTCCAGAAAAGCAAGCAGATGTCCGTGTATGGCAGTTGAATGGCCACGTCGTGAAGAAAACAAAGATATCTGATTCGGTTGTGTTTGCGATTGTTTTGTCTGCCATAGTTTTATTAGTTATCTTGATTGCCATTGTGCTGTGTGTTCTGCAGGAGAAACGACGTGGGTTGCAATTCTAATCTTCTGTCCGAGGTTTGATTAGACCTGCCTCTAGTTTTATCAAGTTTGCCCTGACAATGTTTAGAACAGCTTCCACGTTGTTCAACTCTACCTTGTTTTTGTCAAATCCCATTCCAACCTCACGGAGTGTGTGTCCGAGGTTTGTTAAGTCAGTCTGGACATCATCCAAGCGTCTTTGCATAGCGAGGTTTGTTGCTGCCATGTTTAGAAGACAATGCATATTTACGGCACTGGTGCTCGGCGTTTTGCTTGGTATAATTTGTAAATGTCGCGCCCCTTGATTTCTTTGACCACATACTGTTCAGCGCGTGCTTGAATTGCATCCTTCGCACTGCACGTTCAGCTGAAACGACCATGCAAACGTTTTCGGAGGCTAGTAATGAAGTATCATTCACGGAAGATGTGCCAGGAGAGGGTTAAGTACCGTAGTTTTCTGAGCTTCAACTTGTCACGTAAACTTAAATTGTGAACTGCCTGGAGGAATAAGACTTCCTGATGTAGGCCTCAAATTCCTATACCGGAACTGCGCTTTTCTTTTTCTGCACCAAATACAAACTTAGAAACACTACAAACAGGACCAACAACATAAGCATAACAACATACTGCCAACACGTCATCAAAGGTTTCATGCACTGAAAAAAACCAGCGTCTTTTGCATGCCACGAACTGCCTTTGAGAATCTTCACGCACGCCTCGCTTGTATTTTGTCTTCCAGGCTGTGAAAATTGGAAAGGAATAATGTACGCTTTGCCGTATTCTCTAGCGGCATCTGAAATAATACCCGGTCCAGTACTCATCAGAATTTTAAAATAATACGTCCATCGAATTAACAGACGCTTCCACCTATATCGTTTGTGCGGCTTATTCAAATAATTCCATACAATTGGCCAAAAGTCACTGTCTGGAACGCTTGCCATAAATGCATTTGTAAGTTTTTGCGTCTTGCTACTGTTTCCAAATGTACATTCGCTTAAAGCCACTTGTTCGTCCTTAATGGTATCATATAACATTAAGAAGCGTTTTGCTATTGGCGCAATGTCCAGATCGACGTAAATGCCCCCGTACTTGTGCAAGATAAAGTAACGGACAGCATCGGCGCGTTGGATGTTGTGCTTGTAGGCTTTATACTTTTCAAAGAACCAAGGATAGTCCGTGGCGATCAAAGCTTCATTGTCCTCGTCTGTCCAGAGCTTGTATTCCCAATCGTTTTCTTTGCACAACACCTTCCAACCTTGATGTGACTCTTGCCAATGATCAGGGACGGTGTGTGTTTTCCATGTCTGATGTACAATTTTAGGTATGGACATGCTTATATGTCCACGTCATGTTACTGAATTGACAATAATATATATGTTTCAACTGTCAAAAGTCTTCAACATCCAGCATTGGCAAAGCAGTCTAGACTTCGTGATATGCCATAATTTATGAAGAACACCGTGGGTTGAAATTTTGTAAACTCTATCGTTTCAATGACCGCCATGTGTTTAAGTTATTTGACTATCGGTTTTGCTTGTGTGCCGTCCCAATGGACGTTCTTGGGTGCCAGTTTTTGTGATTTATGTGGTCAAATAACTTAAGCACTCAAGGGGAGAGCAGAATGCGAAGACTGCTCTATTCTGGTTTGCCGGGGTTTTTATCAATTAGTAGTTCAAAACAAGATCTTGCTTATTCAATAATTTATTTTGGACTTTACACCAATTGAACAAAATTGTAAATTAATCAGTTCACATTAGTTTTTCTTACCATGCTGGCCGACATACAACGTTCACTGTGCAGGAGGTTGACACCAAAACATACGGCTTTTTATCACGCCTTCGCATGCCAGATGAAATTAAATCCGGTTGTTAAAGTAGAGCAGCTTCACGTTGATAGCATTGTAGTGGAGGGTCGCGGATTGTCTCGTTATGTAATGGATGAGCAGAACACTTTTGATGTTAGAGGAACCGGATTGACTTCTTCGCACGTGAGAATTATTCTCTCGGATGGTGCCGATTTGTTGTCCGTGGTCGACGCCGCGCAAGGGGTTGTTACGGTAGTGTACCGTGTGCAAGTCAATACTGACGTATCAATCACGATTGCAATCACGGAAACGTTCCGTTCAAATTACACTGCGGCTGCTGGTCTATCATTTTCAGCGGCTTTTACTTGGCTGTCCTCCAAGCCCCCATTGTCAAAACAAACACTATGTGTTTTAGAGGACTATGGCCACAATAGAGATGTTGTCCTTCTGGCAGCTTCATGTACGAAGTCACGGGCGCGTCCTACTTTGAAACAGCGCGCTTTGCTGCAACTTATAAAGACGGCAACAAGTTACCACCTGTTGGACGCGAGACTAGTGTTAACAGTGCTTGACAAATGCTTCGTAAGTCTGTTTCAAGGCCATTGTGGCAATGTATCCGCAATCGCTGACAACATCTACACTGTGATGGATGCCCATCAAACTTCTTCTCAAATTCAAGCCGAGGCCTGTTGGACAATTTGGTGGATTGGACACACATCTGTGGAGTGCAAACTAATATTGTTGAAGGGTCGTGCAATGGAAGTTTGTCTCCGTGCTATGGCAGTCTGTCCCCAATGTCAATATCCTCGTGAAAGCGTAAATTTTTTGCGCGCCTAAAATATATTACAAGGCTCGTTAAATTTCAGGCCATGATCCGCTCTCCGGTTTCTGCAGTAAAGCACAAATGCCAGCCGGCGGCTGTTCGGGATATGATATCATTTTACCCCAATAACGATATTCCCAGTTGCCAAGGTAGAAAGTCGATGTGCTGAAAGATGTTTTAAGCGTCGACTTCAGGGAAATTGTTATGAGTGTGCCATTGGCGAGAAGCACCAAAAACTCATTCTCTTGTAACAAGTCCTGTCTTGCCCTGAATTCCGCATTTTCTTTCCCACGCATTAAGTACACGTCAAACAATTTCGCCTTTATGGTTGATAACGCTCCATCGAAGTCTTTTCCAATAATTGCCAATGTCCTGCCCATTTCACTTCGTTTTTCAGGTACAGCATCGCTGCTTGCAATTTGTACGCAGTTGGTGCTTAAGTTGTTAAAAACCCTATCCCATCCCTTGGAAAGTATACACTGCGTCTGTCTGCGCTCGTATAAGAAGTTGTCATTTGACGGTGTTGCACAGTCGTAATGCACGTAACATGGGTAAAGAATTGACTGAAACCATGCTCCTGTGTGAGCATCGACTGATTTGCTGCAGAATACGCTATAAAAATCTGCACATGCACTATGCATCAAGCTTCTTTCCATCAAGCCTGTGTCCTTTCCAAGTAACACAATCGTGTTCACACCCTCAGGCGAAAACCATTTTAAATATGTAGATGCGAATTCGGTGAACGACATAATCTTTATCTTTTCTGGGCCTGGAGGTGGGGGAGAACATATCGGCCCGCACTCGCAACGAATATGATCAGCTATGGCAAGGGAGGTCGATTTCCCGCTGTACGCAGTGGAAGTCGTGGGCGTGACGGACCTCATTGGCGCTTTTAATCCCCAGCCCAGTCCAAAATCATCTGTGCGCGCGGCAACTCCCAGCGACATTGGTCCGCTAAGGAATCCGAGATCTCGAGATGCTACAAGTTTAGTCTTCAAGGCAGCGGCCGTATGATCACTGTTTATTGAAGCGTCCGGAATTTGTACTGAAGCAGCGTTTTCGCCACACAATGAGACGAACATCATCTTGCAAGATGTACGGTCGTCGATAAGGACGTTACCCGAACCTTTGGGCTTTTCGCAAAACTGCTGCCTGTAGACGTCATTCAGATTTGGAAGTACATCGTCTGAACCCAGGATGATGACTAACCCATCGCTTACTACCTCTGTGGTTTCGGGCAGCAGTCTAACAGTGTGCACTTGTTTGTTTGTAGGGCACTGAGCGCGGACAATGTCTTCTACTGGCAGGTTGCACCACTCACTGCCGTCCAAAACTAACATCACGTCTTTGTCATGTGGAAGTTCAGGATACGCGGTCGCGTTTAGATACGAAGGTATTTCGTAGAACTTGACATCATGCATGTTAAAGACTCGGGTTTTGTTCACAAACACCACTGTTTTGTAGATACCCATTCCGAGTTTTGGTGCTAAGGCTCGCACAACCTCCAGAAGCAGGGCATTCCTTGACTTTGCGTTACCAACAATACTTACCAGATGATTGTCTCCAATCATGCGCATGACATGTGAATTCAGGAAAGTGGCTTCCATTTTTGCATTATGGTACGGTTAATAGGAAATGACAATACAGCATAATAAACGCAGAACGCGGAAATTACTTACATTCCCAAAGCATGGAGAGCTTCGCGTCCAGCATACCGTCCTGCGCGAGAGCAAACATCAATTGCTCTACCTTGTAGCAGGATGCGCTTGGCCTCGGGAAATGTTGTCATCAATCTTCGAATCGCCCAGCAGCCGTGGTCTTGAACAAGGTTATCAGAAGGAATACAATCCATTGAAGCGTAAATAAGTTCAGCCAAGGCAGTGATGCTCTCCTCATCCTGGGCCCGCGATTCGAATAACTGAAACCAGTTCAAACACCGCAACTGAATATAACTGTCGTGCGAATGGTAACGGACCGCCGCTTTCATTATGGCCGTAACTGGTGTGCATGACAGGAGGTCGGGGAAACGCCAGATATTATTGAATGCAGCCAGGAATACATCTCGAATCTGCGCATGACCCGCAAAGACATTTAACCACTTTTCTGACCCAAAGCGCTCTGCGTTGAAAAATGCAACTGCTTGGTCAGAAGTTAGAGACCGGTTAACCGTGAAATCACACAGCGTGCAACAGGAAATGAGCACAGTAATCTGAACAGTTCGGATTATGATATCTCCCTCAGGAACAAAGTACTGCACTTCGACAATCCCAGGGATCGTGCAGGTTTTGGAAACATCATCGGCATCTTGGAATATGACATTGACGTGGCGAGCTTCTAAGTTGAAACCTTTCACGACAAAGGAGTTTATTGCATTCGATACAAACCAGGAGGTTCCACGGCCCTCCACAGCGACACTGTCCAGCTCATACAGTTTCAACTTGACGGTTGAGTTCAATTTACATAGCTGCATGGGATGGCGGAAGGAGTATGCACATGCCTTTACAGAAACCCGACGGCATAGTTCACGTTTTGCAACAGGTAACATGGTATTTTCAAAAGTGAGCCCTTCATATTTATTTATTCAACACCAATGTACGTGCGGATAATTTCATCCACATTAATACCGTATGTGTTTTGTGAATCCATGCCGCGTCGGTTTTCAAACAATTTCGTGTACAATTAAACATTCAATCAAAATTGCACATCCTTGCCAGCACGCCCAACATCTTATGACCGCTGTTCTTGCGCCAAAAACCGCGCTAGTGTGGATTGGCGGCGGG
>JGI25930J51415_1000252_pt1 | contig 11920 bp, 8 predicted proteins | sample LauGreFa1BDMLBDN_2_FD_51415 | JGI IMG/M metagenome (IMG submission 51415) | reverse complement strand
GGGCTGGGGCGTACTGATGCGATCCGCCGAGCATGTTCGAGAAATTTTTGGGGGTGAGTTAGAAACCACCAACAACCGAATGGAGTTGACGGCGGTGATCGAAGCCTTGCTTGCCTTAAAGCGTCCCTGCAAGGTCACACTGTTTTTGGACAGTGAGTATGTTCGAAAGGGCATTACCGAGTGGATTCACGGCTGGAAAGCGAGGGGGTGGCGAACCGCCGCCAAGCAACCCGTTAAAAATGCCGATTTATGGCAAAAATTAGACCTTTTGGTTGCAAATTCGGGACACCAAATTGATTGGCGGTGGGTCAAGGGGCACGCCGGCGACCCCGGCAATGAAAGGGCGGATGCACTGGCCAATTTAGGTGTCGACAAAGCCCTGGGCAGGAGTTAGTCAGAGAAACCCAACAACTGTTACATTTCCAAACTGTTTTGGATCTGTTCGGAATCTTTGATGTCTTTCAAAAAACCTTATCTCCCGCTTGCGCTCATCGGTCTGGTCCTTGCAGCTGGTGCCGCTTGGTGGTTTCAAAATAAACCTGCAGCGCCAAAGCCAGAGATTGCTGCTGCTGGCAGCGCCCCTAACAGCGCTGCTCAGCCTGCCCCCGCTGCGGCTGCGGCACCTGGAGCTGGCGGTGCTGCGCCAGGTACGGGAGCGCCTCAAAGACCACCTGCAGTCGAGGTTGCCAAGGTTGAAAAAGCCATGTTGGTGGACGAAACCCAATCGGTTGGCAGCTTGCGTTCGTTTCAAGGTGTGATGTTGCGACCCGAGGTCGGCGGCCGAGTCAGTCAGGTGCTGTTTAAGGACGGACAAAAAGTTAAAAAGGGACAGATCTTGGTCCAATTTGACGATCAATTGCCTGCTGCTCAGGTGGCTCAGTCCAAAGCTGAGTTGTCCATTGCACAAGCCAACCACAAGCGCAACCAAGAACTTGTTGCGCAAAACTTCATCAGCAAACGTTCTTTGGATGAATCCGATGCAGCGCTTCAAGTTGCACAAGCCAAATTGGCATTGGCCCAAGCCACCTTGCAGCGCTTGAAAGTGCTTGCCCCATTTGATGGCACCGCTGGCTTTCGTCAAATTAACGTGGGTGATTATTTGAAAGATGGCGCCGACATGGTCAACGTCGAGGACATTGAAGCCGTTTTGCTTGATTTCCGTTTGCCAGAGCGTTTCCAAGCCAAAGTTAAACCTGGGCAAAAAGCGCAAGTCACCATGGATGCTTTGCCCGGCCGTAAATTCACGGCCGTCATACAAGCCATCGATCCCTTGATTGATGCCAATGGCCGCTCTGTGGGCGTGCGTGGTTGTATCGACAACCGACAAATGCAATTGCGCCCCGGTATGTTTGCACGTGTCAATGCGGTCTTTGGTGAGCGTGATGACGCTTTGGTCATTCCTGAAGAGGCCATCGTGCCGCAAGGCGGTCGTTCAACTGTGGTGCGTGTCGTTCCCGGACCCAATAAAGATGAACTGATTTCTGAAAGAGTCACCGTCAAGATTGGCATTCGCCAACCTGGGCGTGTAGAGATTTTAGAAGGCTTGGCGATGGGCGATTCTGTGGTGGTCGCAGGGCAGCAGCGCTTGCAAAAAGAAGGCACTGTTGTCCGCGTGCTGGAAGCTTCTAAAGCACAAGGCGGAGGTGCTAACAATGCGACAGGTGCAAGGCCTGAAGCCGCAGGCAATGCTCCCAAACCTGCTGATAAGTCAGGCCCTAAGGGAGGTAACCCAGCACAAGCCAGGGGCGGTCATGCACAAGCTGTTTCAGGCGAGAATCCATGCACACGAGGTCTGAATGCAACTCGCTGAAACATCCATTCGAAGGCCAGTCTTCGCGACCGTTTTATCGCTGCTCATTCTTCTGATTGGCGCGGTCAGCTTCGACCGTCTTTCCTTGCGTGAGTATCCCAAGATTGACGAGCCCACTGTCACGGTCAGTGTGAAATACCCCGGCGCATCGGCCGAGGTGATTGAGTCGCAAGTGACCAAGCCTTTGGAAGATTCCATAGCCGGTATTGATGCCGTCGATGTCATCACATCCATCAGCCGAGCCGATCAATCCCAAATCACAGTTCGCTTCCGCCTGGAAAAAGACGCGGACACGGCTGCTGCAGAAGTGCGCGACAGAACGTCTCGAATTCGCGGCCGCTTGCCACAAGCCATTGAAGAACCCGTCATTGCCAAAGTGGAGGCAGATGCCTTCCCCGTCATTTGGTTGGCCTTCTCCAGTGAGACTTTGTCGCCGCTTCAAATCAGCGATTTGATCAATCGAGTTGTGAAGCCGCGCTTGCAAACCGTAACCGGCGTTGCCGATGTTCGTATTTTTGGTGAGCGTAAATATGCCATGCGCGTTTGGTTGGATGCTGAGCGCATGGCGGCTTACCGCCTGACCTCCCAGGATGTTGAAGACGCCATACGCCGCAATAACCTAGAGTTGCCAGCAGGACGCATTGAATCACAGCTGCGCGAGTTCAGTGTCACATCGCAAACAGACCTGATCAGAGCTGGCCAATTTGGTGACATCACCATTCGCAACGTGAACGGGTTCCCTATCAAGATTCGCGACGTGGCCAAAGTCGAGGAGGCTGCTGCGGATGACCGCAGTCGTGTTCGTTTGAATGGCATAACCGCTATTTCTGCGGGTGTGATTCGGCAAGCCACCGCCAACCCCTTGGATTTGTCCAAAGGCGTTCGAGAAATGATGCCCAAGCTTCAGCAGGATTTGCCGAGTGACGTTCTGATCAGTGTGGCTAACGACAACTCGGTGTTCATTGATAAATCCATTAAGAGCGTTTTTAAAACCATACTGGAAGCAGTTGTTTTGGTAGCGCTTGTCATTTTTGTATTCCTGCGAACTTTCCGCGCCTCCATCATTCCGATCATTACCATTCCTGTTAGTTTGGTTGGCACATTCGCCATGATGGCGCTTGCTGGATTCACCATCAATACATTGACCTTGCTGGCCTTGGTGTTGGCCATCGGTTTGGTTGTGGACGATGCCATTGTGATGTTAGAGAACATTTACCGTCACATTGAAGAGGGTCTCGATCCGTTTTCTGCAGCCATCAAGGGGGCTAGAGAAATTGGCTTCGCCATTGTGGCCATGTCGCTCACTTTGGCAGCTGTGTTTGCACCTTTGGCTTTCACGCCAGGACGAACCGGTAAATTGTTCAGTGAGTTTGCCTTGGCTTTGGCTGGCGCGGTGTTGGTCTCTTGCGTGGTAGCGCTCACCCTTTCGCCCATGATGAGTTCTTTGCTGTTGCGACACAACCCCAATCCGAATTTCTTTGACAGGTTCATGGAAAAAATCCTAACCGGTTTGTCAAATGGCTACGCGAAGTTACTCACCCTGGTGTTGAAAAAAGCGCGCTGGCTCGTGGTCTTGATCATGGCCTCTTGCGGCGTTGGCATTGTGTTGGTTTATCCCACCATGAAGCAAGAACTCTCCCCCTTGGAAGATCGTGGCATCATTTTGGCAACAGTGACAGCGCCTGATGGGTCCACCTTGGACTTCACAGATAAATATGCCAAGGCCCTCGAAAAAATTGGCACTGCTTATCCAGAATTCGATCGAATATTTGCCAACCTAGGCAATCCAACTGTTGCTCAAGGCAGTGTGATCTACCGAGCCGTTGACTGGGACCAGCGCAAGCGCACAACCCTCGAAATTGCGCGTGAAATGCAAGGCAAATTCAACGGCATTGCGGGCGTCAATGCCTTCCCCATCACGCCGCCATCCTTAGGCCAAGGTTTCCGNGANCGNCCNGTCAATTTCGTCATTCAAACGTCTGACAGTTATCAGAACTTGAATGCAGTGACGCGTCAGATGTTGGACGAAATTGCCAAGAATCCAGGCTTCATTGCGCCTGACGTCGACTTGCGTTTGAACAAGCCAGAGCTTCGCATTGACGTCGATCGAATCAAGGCCACAGAATTAGGTGTCAGCGTGGATGTGGTTGCACGGGCCATTGAAACCATGTTGGGTGGCCGTGTCGTCACACGTTACAAACGCGATGCAGAGCAATACGATGTCATTGTGCAAACCCAAATGAGTGGCCGTAACACACCGGATGACGTTGACAACATTTACGTCCGTGGCCGAAATGACACGGTGATTCCTTTGAGTGCCTTGGTCAAAATTCGAGAGAGTGTCTCACCCCGCGAATTGAATCACTTTGGGCAGCGCCGATCGGTCTCGATCACAGCCAACTTAGCGCCCGACTATGCACTGGGCGACGCGCTGACATTCCTGGATAAAACAGCCGCAGGCATTTTAAAGACGGGTTACACCACAGAACTGAATGGTACGTCGCGTGAATTTAGAAATTCACAAGGCGCATTGATCGTTGTATTTGTGTTGGCTTTGTTCTTTATCTTTTTGGTCTTGGCTGCTCAATTTGAAAGCTTCATTGACCCCTTGGTCATCATGTTGTCGGTGCCCTTGTCCATGTTTGGTGCCCTCATGACACTGAAGTTGACAGGGGGTACGCTCAATGTGTATTCCCAAATTGGCTTGATCACCTTGGTTGGCTTGATCACCAAGCACGGCATTTTGATTGTGGAGTTTACAAATCAGTTGCGAGCGCAGGGCGTCGAAACCTTCGATGCCATTGTGAAAGCTTCAGGCCAACGCTTGCGCCCCATTTTGATGACCACTGGCGCCATGGTATTGGGTGCGCTGCCATTGGCCCTTTCCACAGGCGCAGGCTCTGAAAGCCGTATTCAAATTGGTTGGGTCATTGTGGGTGGTATGAGTTTCGGAACGCTGCTAACGGTCTTTGTGGTACCCACCATGTACTCGCTCTTTGCGCGCAAAAAAATTCCTGGCGCCAACAAGGCCGACGCGCTGGACCAACCTGCAAGTTCAGTTCATCAGCACTGACACTGCCGTTTAAAGCACCAGCACGTCCACCCAGTCACCCAACTGGGCTGTGCCTTGTTGGTGCGATAAAACAATCAAACCATTGGCTTGCACCATGGAGCTCAATACACCGGAGCCTTGATTGCCGGTGGTGATCACTTGAAGTTCACCTTGCGCATTCCGAGACACAATGCCGCGTTGGTATTCAGTTCTGCCTGGTTTTTTGCGCAACACTTCCTGCGTTCTGGCCCTGAGCATCGGCAGGGGCGTGGCCGTACTGCCCATCATTTTCAGCAAGGCTGGTTTGACGAAAGCCAAAAATGTGACCATGACCGCTACAGGATTACCTGGAAGTCCAAACAAAACGGCTGAGCGCTGGCCTTTTTGAATTCGGCCGACGGCCATCGGACGGCCAGGGCGCATGGCGATTTTCCAAAACACCACATCGCCCAATTTCTTCATCATGGCCTTGGTGAAATCGGCTTCGCCCACACTCACACCGCCGCTGGTGATGATGGCATCAGCTTGCTCTGCGGCTTGGTTAAAAGCTTTCTCCAGCAAGACAGGTTCGTCTTTGACAACGCCCATGTCGATCATCTCGCAGCCAAGTGCTTGAAGCATGCCGTGCACCGTATAGCGGTTGCTGTCATAGACCGCACCTTCGCGGGGCTCTTCACCCAGACTCAAAATTTCATCACCCGTTGAGAAATAAGCCACCCGCAAGCGCCGCACCACCAACACGTTGGGAACGCCCAAACTGGCCAGCAGTCCTGCTGCTGCAGGCGTGATCAAGGCACCTTTCAGAAGGGCAGCATGCCCCTGCATGATGTCTTCGCCGCACAAGCGGCGGTTGTCACCAGCCTTTAGCAGGCCAGCAGGAATCTCAATCGCATCGCTCGTCTTGATTTGACAAAGCTCTTGCGGCACCACAGTGTTCAGGCCCTTGGGCATGATGGCGCCTGTCATGATCTTGACGCATTCGCCGGCGTTGACATGCCCCTCCCATGCTTTGCCCGCAAGAGCGGTACCCACCACCTTGAGTGACAAGGCTTGTGAGTCATTCAATCCGCCGCCATCGAAGGCAAAGCCATCCATGGCAGAGTTGTCGTGCGGTGGCACATTGATGGGGCTGATCACGTCTTGCGCAGTGACTCTGCCCAGAGCAGCAAAGATGTCGACTGATTCTGAATCGTGCACTGGCGTCACCAAGTGATCCAGAAAATTCAAGACCTCGTTGGCCGGAAGTGCCTGCGGGTCATAAGCTTCAAGTTGTGCGGCAATGTCAGCCAGTGACGGTGGGTGTGTCATGTGGTTTGTTCGAGGCGGTGCAGTTCTTCGAGGGTGTTGGCATTGAAAAAGGCACGCGGGTCAACGTCGGCTGAGTCAAATGGCACCAGCACTGTTTTGTGCAAGGCTGTCCATGCGTCAATTTTGCGACCGCCCGATTGCATGAACTTGACCAAACTTTCTAACAAGTTCACCCGCATCAAACAAAACACGGGTTGCGCTCGCACAGTGCCGTCTTCTTCTCTGGCGGCCGCCATTGTGATGTCAGCTTCTTCAGAAATTAAGGTGTCCAACAAACGCTGCGCTAAATTGAATGGAAACAAGGGGCTGTCGCAAGGCACGGTTAGCAACAAGTCTGTTTCACAGCGTTCAAGGCCTGTTAAAAATCCGGCAAGTGGGCCTGCAAAACCATCCGTGCTGTCGGGCCATACTTGCACCCCAAATGATTCATAGGCCGACAAGTTTCGGTTTGCCACCACCATGATCTGTGACAAAGGCTCAGACGTTTGCATTTGCAGGCGCATGAGTGTGTGAAGGGTCAGTGGCGTGCCATTGAAATTTTGCAAACCTTTGTCAATGCCGCCCATGCGCGCACCTCGACCTCCGGCCAAAATCAAGCCTGTCATACTCAAATCGTTCATTTAGAAAATTGTTCCATAGATGTCCAATGAATGAGATTAGCCGCCGATGTAGCTCATCTCAACCTTGCGCTTGGCGCCGCTTGGCGATGCACCGTTTTCCAATTCAGACTCTGAGACTCGAAGTTCAGAATACCGGTCATCTCGTTGCGACCAAATGGCCGCAATGGCCTGCGTGAGGGCGCTTTGATCCAACTCGCTTCGCACCAAAGGTTTGAGGTCGTAGCCTTGCGAGGCAAACAAACACAAATAGAGTTGTCCTTCGGTGGTCAAGCGCGCGCGGTTGCAATCGCTGCAAAAGGCTTTGGTCACACTGCTGATGAACCCAATTTCGCCCAAGCTCTGATCGTGAACGCCTTGTTCATTCAGATAACCCCAACGCTCTGCTGTTTCGCCGGCCTGGCTGGCTTGAAGCGGTGTCAATGCCATCTCGGTTTGCAGCAACTTCAAAATGTCGGCACTGGGCATCACTTCATTCATGCGCCAGCCATTGGTGGCACCCACATCCATGTACTCAATGAAACGAAGTGCAATGCCTTTGCCTTTGAAATACCGCGCCATGGGCAATATTTCTTGTTCATTGGTGCCCCGCTTCACCACCATGTTGACTTTGATGGGGCCTAAGCCAGCAGCCTGTGCGGCTTGAATACCCTCCAGCACGTCGCTGACCGGAAAGTCAACGTCGTTCATTTGCTTGAAGACCTCATCGTCAAGGCCATCCAAACTGACGGTCACACGTTTTAAGCCAGCACTCTTAAGGGCCTGAGCTTTTTTAGCCAAGAGGGAGCCATTGGTGGTGAGGGTGATGTCTAAGTCTTGGCCATTCAAAGTTTTTAAAACCGCTAACTGACCAATGAGAACCTCTAAATTTTTACGCAGCAAAGGCTCACCGCCTGTCAGTCTAATTTTCTCAACACCCAACTCAATGAAGCTCTGGGCCGTGCGGGTGATTTCCTCAAAACTGAGCAAGGCACTGTGAGGTAAATAGACGTAGTCATTGTTGAAAATTTCTTTGGGCATGCAATAGCTGCACCGAAAATTGCAACGGTCTGTGACGCTGATGCGCAAATCGCGCAAGGGACGTTTTCTTTGGTCAAGCACTTGCTGACCTGGCTTCCAAGCGTGCCCCAGTTCCGACGATGGAATAGGCAAATTCCCCAGCGGCTGGCTGATGATGGGAATAACGCGTTCAGACACAACGTGCGCCGTCTACTTCGATGCACACACCACTGATGAATGAGCCTTCGTCGCTGGCCAAATACAAGGCCGCATTGGCAACATCCAAGGCCGTCGAAAAACGACCCAGCGGAATGGAGGCCATGAACTTGGCGCGTCTGGCATCGTCCACCGGGCCACCTGCAAATTCTGCCGACAAACCGGTATCGGGGTTGAACACAGGGTTGATGCAGTTCACACGAATGTTGTCGGGGCCAAGTTCTGCAGCCAATGATTTGCTGGTGGTAATGACCGCACCTTTAGAGCCGTTGTACCAAGTGAGGCCCGGGCGTGGCCGAATGCCAGCAGTAGACGCAATGTTGATGAAGACGCCACCCCCATTTTTTCGAAATTCTGGGACTGCGTGAATGGTGGACAGATATACTTTTCATGTTGACCGCGTAGCAACGGTCAAAATCATCTTCGCTGACTTCCAGGGCNGGGCGATTGCGGTGCGTCCATCCGGCGTTGTTGACCATCACATCNAAGTGGCCCCACAACNTCACTGCTTCCTGCACCATCGCTTTGACATCGTCAGAGCGTGTGACGTCTGCAGCAAAAAAGGCGGCAGTGCCACCAGCCGNTTGAATTTCTTGGACCACTTTGTGACCCGCAGCGGCTTGAATGTCGTTGACCAAAACCTTGGCGCCATGCGCTGCGAAATGTTTGGCAATGCCTTCGCCAATACCGCCACCGGAACCCGTCACGATAACCACTTTTTGATTGATGTTCATTTGAAATCCTAAAAATGAAATGCCTGCAATGACAACTCAGTGCACAAAAAATTCAGCCGTGGTGGATGGCCACTGTTTTCAAGGTGGTGAAACCATACAGCGCTTCAAAACCTTTTTCACGGCCATGCCCAGAAGACTTCACGCCGCCAAAGGGTAATTCAACACCGCCGCCTGCGCCGTAGTTGTTGATAAACACTTGGCCGCTTCGAAGACGTTTGGCGATTCGGAATTGTCGACCGCCATCTCGCGTCCATACACCCGCCACCAGCCCAAAGGAGGTGGCGTTGGCAAGCTGCATTGCCTGATCTTCTCCTTCAAAACGCATGGCTGACAGCACAGGGCCAAACACTTCTTCTTGGGCGACCCTGTGGTCGACCGGAACGTCGCGCAATAAAACGGGCGCTTGGTAGAAGCCTGACTCTGGCGCATCCGAAACGACCATGCCTTGCGCTACTGTGGCGATGCCGGCAGCTTGAGCATCTGCCAAGAAGCCCTGAACGCGTTGTTTTTGGGAGGCTCGAATGAGGGGTCCTAAATTCAAATCTGCCTTGGCAGGGCCCACACGCAACTTAGAAAAAGCCTCACCCAGTCTTGCCAACAAGGGCTCGTAAATGCTTTGCTCAATCAAGACGCGAGAGCCTGCACTGCAAGTCTGTCCCGAGTTTTGAACGATGGCATTGATGACCACAGGTATGGCTGCATCCAAGTCGGCATCGGCAAAAATGATTTGCGGGCTTTTGCCGCCCAACTCGAGCGTGACAGGGCAGTGTCTTGCGGCGGCCGCTTGTTGAATCAAAGTGCCCACTGTGGGGCTGCCCGTGAAACTGATGTGATCGATGCCTGGATGTTTGGCCAGAGCATCTCCTACTTCATGGCCGTAGCCTGTGACGATGTTGATGGCGCCTGCGGGAAAGCCGACTTCGGCTGCCAATTGCGCCACGCGAATTAAGCTCAAGCAAGCATCTTCTGCGGGTTTGACGACACAGACATTGCCTGCCGCCAAAGCACCACCCACACACCTGCCAAAAATTTGCATGGGGTAATTCCACGGCACGATGTGCCCTGTCACGCCGTGGGGCTCGCGCCATGTGAGAACGCTGTAACCATTTTGATAAGGAATGGTTTCGCCATGAAACTTATCGCAAGCACCGGCGTAAAACTCAAAGTAACGAACCAAGGCACGGGCGTCGGCCATGGCTTGTTGTGTGGGCTTGCCGCAGTCGCGTTGCTCAAGTTGCATCAGCTCGTCTGCCTGTTCGGCCACTTTGCGTGAAAGTGCCATGAGCAAACGACCGCGCTCAGCGGCATTGATTTTGGCCCAAGGTCCTTCGAAGCATTGCCGAGACGACTGCACTGCTTGGTCAATGTCAGATGCCGAGCTGCGTTGAATGTGATCAAAAACTTGGCCATCAGAAGGGTCAAGCATGGGGATGGTTTGCCCCGTCTGGCTGGCCACCGATTGGTTGTGAATGAAGTTGAGTTGCATAGGCGTATTTTGCGCGTAAAAAAGCCCGAACATGTTGCCATGAACGGGCTTTGTTTGAGAGGGCTTATTTAGCCGTGGAATTGCATCATCAAAGGCACGATCAGCAGAGCCACAATGTTGATGATCTTGATCAATGGGTTGATGGCTGGGCCAGCTGTGTCTTTGTAGGGGTCGCCCACGGTGTCGCCGGTCACAGCGGCTTTGTGAGCCTCAGAGCCTTTGCCGCCGTGATGGCCGTCTTCGATGTACTTCTTGGCGTTGTCCCATGCACCGCCGCCGGTACACATGGAAATGGCCACAAACAAGCCGGTCACAATGGTTCCCATCAGCAAACCACCCAAAGCTTTGGGGCCCAAAATGAGGCCCACCACAACGGGCACCACCACAGGCAACAAGCTAGGAATGATCATCTCCTTAATGGCCGCAGTGGTCAGCATGTCAACAGCGCGGCCGTACTCTGGCTTGGCGGTGCCTTCCATGATGCCCTTGATTTCGCTGAATTGACGGCGAACTTCAACCACCACAGCCCCCGCAGCGCGGCCAACCGCCTCCATGGCCATGGCGCCGAACAAGTAGGGAATAAGGCCGCCGATGAACAAGCCCACAATGACCATGGGGTCGGACAAGTCAAAGGAAATGGCCTTGCCATAGGTTTCGAGCTTGTGGGTGTAGTCGGCAAACAAAACCAAAGAAGCCAAACCGGCAGAGCCAATGGCATAGCCTTTGGTCACGGCCTTGGTAGTGTTGCCCACAGCATCCAGCGGATCCGTAATGTCGCGCACGCTGCTAGGCAGTTCTGCCATTTCGGCAATACCGCCAGCGTTGTCGGTAATGGGGCCATAAGCGTCCAAAGCCACCACAATGCCGGCCATGGACAGCATGGACATGGCCGCCACGGCAATGCCGTACAAGCCCGCCAATTTGTAGGACGCCAAAATGGCAATGCACACAAAAATCACGGGCCAAGCTGTGGAGCGCATTGAAACGCCCAAGCCGGCAATGATGTTGGTACCGTGACCCGTTGTAGAAGCTTGCGCAATGTGTTGCACAGGGCTGTATTGGGTACCGGTGTAAAACTCAGTAATCCAAACCAAGGCGGCCGTCAAAACCAAACCTACAGCGCAAGCACCAAACAACTTCATTTGGCTGCCTGTGGCCGTAATGGCGTTGTCCGGCATGATCCACATCGTGACGAAATAGAACGCAATCAAGGACAAGCCGCCAGCAATTGCCAAACCTTTGTACAAGGCGGGCATCACATTGACCATGCCGGGTGTCGCTTTGACAAAGAAGCAGCCAATGATGGAAGCAATGATAGACACAGCACCCAAAGCAAGGGGGTACATCACGGCATTGCCAGGCGCCCCAGCGATGAGCAGCGAGCCCAACACCATGGTGGCAATCAAGGTGACTGCATAGGTTTCAAACAAGTCGGCGGCCATACCCGCACAGTCGCCCACGTTGTCGCCCACGTTGTCGGCAATCACGGCGGGGTTCCGAGGGTCATCCTCTGGGATCCCGGCTTCCACCTTACCGACCAGGTCGGCACCCACGTCAGCACCTTTCGTGAAGATGCCACCGCCCAAACGGGCGAAGATGGAAATGAGGGAAGAGCCAAAGGCAAAGCCAATGAGCGGGTTCAAGATGACAGACAGCTTGACGTCGGGGGTGTGGTTGCCATTGCCAGCCAAGAACCAG
>JGI25930J51415_1000251_pt1 | contig 11948 bp, 11 predicted proteins | sample LauGreFa1BDMLBDN_2_FD_51415 | JGI IMG/M metagenome (IMG submission 51415) | reverse complement strand
CGATCACCAAAGGCGCCGACAGCACAAATCGCTGCCCTGCGCTATCAAGTGTCAACGGTGGCGCATATGCCAACTGTCGCTGCGCATCATTCATCACCTTAATCCTCAATTGATAAGAACCCAACCAATCCTGTCCTTCCGAATTGGTCATACATCCTTTTGGTACCATCACAACCAGCGTACCATCGGCAGCATACAAGCGATCTTCATTATTGCTGCCTTCAAACTCAAACCAACCATCAGCAAAATCATTCAACAAGGGCTCGGTAATGGGTTTGGGGAATTGAGAACGTCCTTGCAATGCTGTAAGGGGCACTGACATGGCAAAATCATTGTATTTCTCGGCGCTAGGATCGCCCACAGCATCGCCTTGGTCCGCTGCTACCACCACGGGGAAATAGGCCGCCAAAAACCGCTGTTCAGCGGAAAGAAGGTTAGGATCACTGCTGAGGTAGTGCAAAGAAATGGGGTGTATCACACTCTGTTCTTCCGTGGCTCCGTTGCGTTTGGTCATGACGCGACGATTTTCGTAAAATCCAACTTGAATCGACATATCGCCCAGNAGGGTGATGTCTTTTTCCATCATCCAAGAAGCATTATCGATGAGGATCAGCCGCTTCAACTTCATGAGCGATTTGGCCGCGACCGGTAAATGATACAATCGATCCAGCGACAAACCCAATTCCTCTACTGATGGCAAATAGGTCTTAACAGCATCAACCGCCAATCCTGCTTCCTTTTGGTTATACGGTGCCACCAAGCCAATGCGTTTGCAGGACGTCCATTCTTTAAAAAACGAATAATCATCCGGCACGGTTTGAAACACCAAGGTCACACCCGGTATGAGCGACCAATTTTTATTCATCAACAAGGCGTCTTCTTTGCCATCAGGCACATACAACACCAAACTATGCAACCATTCCAATTGCGACAAATCATCATCAGANAGCACCCCTTGAAAGCGCTGTAATACAGCCTCCTCTAAGTTATCGAGCTTCCCCAGTACTTGCGCCACACGGGCCACATCCACATCTGCAGCCACGCGAATGCGAAGGGTTTGTGCAAAGGCTGAAAGATGGGTTGAGATATAATCCAAATCGGCCGGCGTGGTCACTTCTACGTACAGCGAATAGCCCGGAATTGCGGCTTTGGGTTTCACATACGATGTTTGGGCATAGGCCGATACCGAAAATATGGACCAAAATAAGATGGCCAAAATTGAAACAAAACGTCCATGTACTTGATTGGCTGTAATGCGCCACAGCCTTCCAAACACATCGATATTTGCTAAAAATCTCATAACATGGTTTGAGGCCACAATCGCAACCCGCTTAATTTATGGGTGAGTTCTCCTGAGACGGTATTCACAATCCCTTGCGGTGTTAGATGATCGATGCGAACTTTTCCGTAGGCATGGATAATCCGATCATCGTCCAGCAAAATGCCAACGTGAACCACTTTGCCATCGGCATTGGAAAAATAGGCCAAAATACCGGGCCTGCGTTGATCCCACATGCATGGCTGTCCTTCTGCCGCTTGCTGATAGGCATCCCGAGGCATTGCAATGTCCAACACCCTGCCCACGGCTTGTACCAAACCACTGCAATCGATTCCCCAGATAGAGCGACCGCCCCAAAGGTATGGGGTATTCAAAAAGACCTTCGCCGCTGCCGCGGCTCCGGCCACCAGGTATTTTCCTAATCGAAAATAATAGGTCCTGCCTTCAATAATTATACGCTCGCCAGGAATCTTGGAACCGGGCGACAAAGCAATCACATCGCCATCGTCACCCAAAAAGTACGCACCCAATTCACGAACCACCTGCCATGACTGACCCTGAAAAGGTCGCGCATCGCCCAAATATAGATCCGGAATCCAACCCAAATACCCATCGTGATCTANCCGCACATGCAACCACTCCCCTTCAGAAGCCAACACCGTGCACGTTTCACCGAACAGCAACGAACTTACCATTTCGCCCTTTGAATGACCCATTGATCGCAATGGAGCCCAAGACTGAAGGCAAATTCGCTGATTCATAGCTACAAATGCAAACGCTCTTTGCGATCCAACAAAACCTCCACACTCTCTTCGTGGTCGGGATCAGGGACACAACAGTCTACCGGACAAACCGCAGCGCACTGTGGCTCTTCATGAAACCCTGTGCATTCTGTGCATTTGTCGGGCACGATAAAATATACTTCTTGACTTACGGGTGCGAATTTCTCATTCACATCCACCGTTTGCCCGTTGGCCAATAAAAACTCTCCCGTAACCTCCGTTCCATCCGCAATGGCCCATTCAACACCGGCCTCGTAGATCGCGTTGTTCGGACATTCGGGCTCACAAGCCCCGCAGTTAATACACTCTTCTGTGATGATGATTGCCATAATTCTATACAAAGTTAACACCCTTTCAGTAACTTCGACCCAAATTTTAACGCACAAATCCATGGAAATTGCCATTCTGTCTGACATACACGACAATCTCAAAAATTTGCAGAAAGTGACTGACCAACTGATCGCCCGCGGAATCAAAACCGTGATTTGCTGTGGTGATTTCTGTGCCCCCTTCGTAATGAAACAATTGGGCGCTACCGGACTAGACATTCATGCTGTTTGGGGCAACAACGATGGCGATCGATTCAAACTCACCCAAATTGCAGCGCAATTTCCCAACATCAAATTGTACGGCGAGTATATTGGCGACGATGACAGCTTGCTGCATTTGGATGGTGTTCGTTTCGGCGTCACCCACTATCATTTCTACGCCAAGACGATGGTAAAAACGGGCTGGTACGATGTGGTTTGTTTTGGGCATTCCCACAAAGTACACCGTCAAAAATTTGGCAATGCTTTACTCATCAATCCGGGCGAAGTGGGTGGGATCATGGGTCTTGCCACATATGCAGTGTACGATACCCAACTTCAGGGTTCAGAAATTATCGAAATCGGCTAAAGTGACGCCAACACCGAAGGGTGGGCATGGGTGCGAATGTGCTCCACAATGGTGGCGATGTTTTCATCGGCCGGACCGTTGTTTTGGATCACCAAATCGCAGCGTTCGCGGTGTGGCAAAATGTGATTGTTGTATGCCGGCATCACATGGTGTTCCCACTGGTGCAAACTGCGCTTCAATGGGATACCCCGTTCCCGGATGTCGCGTTCAATGCGACGATTAAAACACAATTCCAAATCGCAATCCACAAAAATTCGGTAGTTCAAAAGCGAATCTACGGCTTCATAATCCATCACAAACAGACCTTCGACCAACAAAATGGGTGCAGGATTTACAATTTCTGTTTGTTCAGGCGCATCATAGTTTTCAAATTGATATTTCTTGATTAGCACGGGTTTGTAAGCCAACAATTGGAGTAAATCCTCATGGAATCGCTCCGAAAACAAGGCCGATGGCAAATCGTAATTGGCCTCGCCGTGCTCATCTATGTGCTGCATTTCAAGGGGTTTGTAATAATCATCAAATCCCACTACGGTTACATTTTCCCCCAACGCCGCTTTCAAGGCATCCACATAATAGGTTTTTCCTGCACCAGACAAGCCGGTCAAACCCATTACAAACGGTTCTATCACATGTGTCACGAATTACTTCTTTTTTACTTTGATGTACTTTTCTTTCACTAGGTTCCCTTCGATGTCGTAGGTCTGTTTCAACAGTGGCAGCCCTTTGTTGTCGTAAAACAGCCAATCGCCGACCATCGTTCCATCATCGTCATACGTGCCTTCACGCTGCTGATAATGACTTACCATTCCGTGCTTCCAAGGACCAAATTTCAAACCCTGTCTGTAATACCCTTCCGATTCCACTTGCAATTCAATTCTTTTTGTGGTTTCATTGGGCACTTCGCGAATTTCCACGAACCTACCATTTAATGACCCATTGTCGTAGTTATCGATGCGAAGGGTATCGCCGAACGCATTGTATTGGATAAAAGCGCCATTTTTCTTGCCATTGTTCCAAGAGGACTCGGCGATGAGATTGCAGCTTACCGCGTCCCAAACACGAGAAATACTGTCGTGCTCTCCATTTTTGTAATAGTCTTCGCTAGCCGCACACCCGTTGCGATGAAACAGATAAAAGCGACCGTGCGGCACACCCATGTTGTATTCTTTGATGTAGCGCAGAATGGAATCGGCATAGAAAGCAACAACGGCACCATGGGGCACATCGTTCACGAATGTGGCAATTTGCTCGGTTCTGCCGTTATCGAAGTAACTTATGGCTTCCCCGTTGCGCACCCCACGATTGTAGTGCTTTACGTATTGGGTTACGCCATTCATGTAGAAACCTTTGACGGTGTTGTGCAAACTATCATCGAGGAATTCCCCCGTAGCGACTACGATACCTGTTTTTTCATCAGCGTATTGAAAAGGACCATTTTTCTTGCCATTGGCCCAAGTTTCACCGGCAACGAACGTGCCTTTTTCCGTGTTCTCTTGGTATTTCCCGTGCTTCAGACCATTGAGATACCCCTGTTCAGTATACACCCGATTGTTGGGCCACATCACCAGCGCTATTCCGGTAAAAGGAGCCATACCCACAATTTCCTTCCCTTGCTTCACTGGGGCATAGGCGATATTGCTTCGCATTTCCAGGGCCGATGCCAAAATTTTGCGAACAGGCTCGGTTGTTAGTCCTTGTTGCGCATCGCCCATGTTTTTGGGTGTGGGTTTTTTGGACTGAGGCTGGGCCACTGAGAATCCAGCAAACACAAGAAGGACAAAGAAAATGAAATGGCGTTTCATGAAATTAATTTTTTTCAAAATTAACAGCCTGTGTTAGATTTGTGGCACTCGATTTTCCCACAATATGGAACAATTCACTTGGATCAGCGAATACTGCGAATCAAAACCCTTGGTGACGGCTGAATTTCCGTTCGACGAGACAACGATGGTTTGGAAGGTTGCCGGGAAGATGTTTTGTTTGGGCGATATCCAAGCATTTGAAAGCATCGCATTGAAATGCGACCCAGAACGTGCATTGGCATTGAGAGAATCGCACCCACAAATTACAGGGGCCTTTCACATGAACAAAACACATTGGAACAGTGTTAACTTAGATGGACTGCCACAAACGATGGTGGCCGAACTGATAGAACACAGTTATGATATTGTGGTACAGAAATTGCCAAAGAAAACCCGAGAATTAATAAAAAACACATGAAACAGACATTACTTTCTTTCGCTGCGATGACAGTAAGCGCCCTCAGCTTCGCTTCGGGCTTCAATCATACAAACAAATTAACCATGGATAACCAGAATTTAGAACTCGATGGAGAGCCCGCATTGGCGGATGGCCTCTATGCCTCAATGGAAACCAACAAAGGCACCATCCTATTGCAATTACATTACAAAGAAACCCCCCTCACCGTTTGCAACTTCGTGGGATTGGCCGAAGGTAAAATTACCAACAACGCCAAACCCCTTGGAACCCCCTTCTACGATGGATTGAAGTTTCACCGCGTGATCGACAATTTCATGATCCAAGGTGGAGACCCAGCAGGAAATGGTTCNGGCGGACCGGGATATCAGTTCGACGATGAATTCGTTTCTACCTTGAAGCATGTAGGTCCGGGCGTATTGTCCATGGCCAACGCAGGCCCAGGNACCAACGGCTCTCAGTTCTTCATCACCCACGTGGCTACCCCATGGTTAGACGGCGCACACACTGTTTTCGGCAAAGTGATTACTGGCCAAGACGTAGTGAATGCCATCAAACAAGATGATGTAATTACCAGTTTGAAAATCATCCGCAAGGGCAAAGATGCAAAAGCATTTGAAGCCAACGATGCGGCCTTCAAGAAATTGAAAGAAGGTGCTGCTGCGCGTGCGGAAGAAGCCATTAAATCGGCTTCGGCCGGTTTTGAAAATTGGGTAAAAACCACCTACCCCACTGCCCAAAAAACCAAATCTGGTTTGTGGTACGTGGTGGAACAAGCTGGAACTGGTGCTCAGGCAGTAGCCGGCAAAACGGTGGCTGTGCATTACGCTGGCGCATTGGATAACGGACAAGAGTTCGACAACTCATTCAAGCGTGGACAACCCATTGAATTCAAATTGGGTGCAGGCCAAGTAATCCCTGGATGGGATGAAGGCATTGCGTTGATGAGCGAAGGTGCGAAATACAAATTGATCATCCCTTCTCATTTGGGTTANGGCAAGCGCGGTGCAGGTGGAGTGATTCCGCCCAACGCCACCTTGGTATTCGACACCGAATTGGTTTCAGTGAAATAATTCCGACGGGCATATTTTTGCTTCGAATCCTAAGGGGATCTCGTCAATGACGAGGTCCCCTTTTTCGTTGTTGAAAACTACCGAATTAATTTCCCCATACCCCTTGATGGAAATGTTAATTTTGTATCCCGTAACATCACATTCCCGTAAGGGAAAAGCAACATGAAAAAAGCAAAATACATCTTTGTTACGGGGGGCGTAACATCATCATTGGGCAAAGGCATTGTAGCCGCATCCCTCGCCAAACTTCTGCAGGCACGGGGCCTCAGAACCACCATCCAAAAATTCGACCCCTATATCAACGTAGATCCGGGCACATTAAACCCCTACGAGCATGGAGAATGTTATGTTACCGAAGATGGCGCCGAAACCGACCTCGATTTGGGCCACTACGAACGCTTCTTGAATGTCCCCAGTTCACAAGCAAACAACGTAACCACTGGTCGCGTCTATCAAACTGTAATTGAAAACGAACGCAGGGGTGATTACCTCGGCAAAACCGTTCAGGTTATTCCTCATATCACCGACGAAATCAAGCGCAGGATGAAAATCTTGGCTGAGAACGGAGAATTTGACATCGTCATTACCGAAATCGGCGGCACTGTGGGTGATATCGAATCGCTCCCTTATGTTGAAAGCATGCGTCAGTTACTGTGGGAAGAAGGCCACGAAAACGCCTTGGTTGTTCATTTGACATTGATACCATACCTCAGCGCAGCGGGCGAATTAAAAACGAAACCCACCCAGCACAGCGTAAAGCAATTGTTGGAATTGGGCGTACAACCCGATGTCCTCGTTTGTCGTTGTGAAAGGCCCATTACCGCTGAAATCCGCAGAAAATTGGCCTTATTCTGTAACGTACAACCCAATGCGGTTATCGAGGCGATGGACTTAAAAACCATTTATGAAGCCCCCTTAGCGATGCTGAAGGAAAAACTCGACAAAGTGGTTTTGACCAAATTGAAGCTACGCACCAAGAACGAGCCCAACTTAGAGCAATGGCGCGATTTCTTGTTCAAACTAGAACATCCCAAATCCGAAGTCAACATCGCCTTGGTAGGAAAATACGTAGAGCTTCCCGATGCCTATAAATCGATCAATGAAGCCTTCATTCATGCTGGCGCCAGCAACGAATGCAAGGTAAAAGTATCTTACGTTCATTCTGAAATGCTGACTATCGACAATGCGGCCAAGAAATTGGCGGGATTTGATGGTGTATTGGTGGCACCCGGTTTCGGACATCGTGGCATTGAAGGCAAGTTGGAAGCCATTCGCTATGTGAGGGAAAACAACATTCCTTTCTTTGGCATATGCTTGGGCATGCAGTGTTCGGTGATTGAATTTGCCAGAAACGTTTGCGGCATGACGGGCGCTTTCAGTACCGAAATGGATGCAAACACCCCTTTCCCGGTGATTGACTTGATGGACGGTCAGAAAGACCTCACCCAGAAAGGTGGCACCATGCGATTGGGCGCTTACGATTGCAAATTGGAGAAAGACTCCAAGGCTTATAAGGCATACGGAAAATCGTTAATCAGCGAAAGACACCGTCACCGCTATGAGTTCAACGATCAATATAAAAAGCAGATTGAGGACGCGGGGATGCGCATCACGGGCACCAACCCTCAAACGGGCTTGGCCGAAATTGTGGAGATCCCAACGCACCCGTTCTTCGTGGGCGTTCAATTCCACCCAGAATTAAAGAGCACAGTTGCCACACCACATCCTTTGTTTGTAAAGTTTGTGAAGGCTTGTATGAAATAACTTTCGCTGTTAAGCAGAATAAAGAAGGGGTTGAGAACGCGTTTCTCAGTCCCTTTTTTGATGAAATCACATTTTCAGTAGCTACCAATACACGCCTCGAGACTAGTGGCGATGTACGAGCACGATATCTGTGTAAACCGGCAAGTGATCAGAAAACCCGTTCATGTATTTTTTGCCGGCGAAGGTACGCAGTGGCCAGCCGTCGTATTTGTTGCCATCATGTTGTAACATCCAAACACGTTTGTATACGTTGATATTGGGCATTGCGGAAGCAATTTGTGAGGCGTTTCCATCCGATTCATGGCGATGCAAGTTGGCATAATACAAGGGTCTGCTCACCATGATTTGATCAAACATATTCCAGCCCGTATGCCAGGCGAGCGTACCGATGGTGCTATCTGCAGCGCGGGCGGTAAAGGCGAGATTCACTATGGAATGAAATGCATCTCCTGCTTGGAGTCCTTCCGTGATGGAGGGATCTTCAGGATCATCGTTAAAGTCGCCCATCAGGAGGTAATTGGCGGGGATGGAAGGATTGTTTTGCAAGGTTTGTGTGAGGGCGGCGGCGGCGGCCATGCGGCTTGCCGCACTGGCCGCGCCGCCCCTCCTGCTTGGCCAATGATTGACGAATATCGCCAGCGAATCACCCGTTAACCGCTCCACCAAATGCACACGCATGATGTCGCGCGTTTTGTATCCATCAGCCAACGCAACCGATGTCATATACACCCCCGTAGCATAAAATTTCTGTCTGTTATAAATCAATGCCACATCTATCCCCCTTGCGTCGGGCGATTCGCGATGCACAATTTCAAAGTCAGAACCCAGTGGCTTACGATCTTCGTTCTCAACAGCGACCGTTTGTGAAACATGCATCGAATGACAATGCTTCCGTAAATCCTCCAATACAAAGGCATTCTCAACTTCCACCACACCCAAAATATCCGGTGCAATGCTGTCGATTACCTTGGCCATGTTTTTCAACTTGCTTTGATAGCGCTCGGTATTCCAACGGTTTTCTGATGCAGGTAAAAATTCAGCATCATCATTTGGACCGTCAACCGTATCGAACAAATTCTCCAAATTGTAAAAAGCCACACGGAATCCAGCATTTGCTGAATAAGCATGTTGCTCAACAGCGGATTTGCCTTTTCCTCCACCCAATGAACCACAGGCAGAAAATCCTACCAAAACCACAAATAAAAGGGTCAATATTACCGAGAACCTCGTTGTACCGCGTACCATGCCACAAAGATACAACCGCAACACAGGAATCAAACCCGATAAATGATCGTTGTTAACGAAACTGCGATGCCGTCGTGATTCAGAAAGGGCGTTTTGAAATAACAGCGACTTAACGACTGTAATTCGGTGCTTCGCGGGTAATGGCTACATCGTGAGGATGGCTTTCGCGCATACCGGCGTTTGTAATGCGAACAAATTTTGAGGTTTGTAACTCATCGATGGTTGCAGAACCGCAGTAACCCATTCCGGCGCGGATACCGCCCACCAATTGGTACAACACTTCCGCCACATGGCCTTTGTAAGCTACTGAGCCCACGATGCCTTCTGGAACCAATTTGGCCACTTCTTCTTCCGCATCCTGGAAATAGCGATCCTTTGAACCGTCTTTCATCGCTTCGATGCTACCCATACCGCGATAGCTCTTCACTTTCCTTCCTTCGAAGAAGGTAGTTTCACCAGGCGCTTCTTCTGTACCGGCAAACAAGCCACCGGCCATAATCACATTGGCACCGGCAACGAGCGCTTTCACAATGTCACCACTGTAACGAATACCCCCATCGGCGATCACCGGCACGCCAGTTCCTTCAAGGGCTTGCGCCGCTTCCATCAAGGCGCTCAACTGGGGCATACCGATACCCGCGATGATGCGAGTGGTACAAATACTACCGGGACCCACACCCACTTTCACTGCATCGGCGCCCGCTTCGGCCAAGGCCTTCGCGGCCGCTCCCGTGGCAATGTTTCCTGCAATGATTTGAAGATCAGGGAAGGCCGCTTTAACACGCTTCACCTCATCCATCACCCCTTTCGAATGTCCATGCGCCGTATCAATGGCAATCACATCCACCCCTACAGCAACCAAAGCACTCACGCGCTCTATTGTATCAGCAGTTACACCCACGGCCGCACCCACCACCAAACGGCCATGAGCATCTTTACACGCTTTGGGATAATTTTTTACTTTCTGAATATCCTTGAATGTGATCAAACCCACCAACTTATTTTGCGCATCCACGATGGGCAATTTTTCAATTTTGTATTTCTCCAAAATGGCCTGAGCCCCTTTGAGATCCGTACCCAGTTCCGCTGTAATTAGGTTGTCTTTGGTCATCACCTCGCTCACTTTTTTATCGAGATCTTTCTCAAAGCGCAAATCGCGATTCGTAATGATGCCTTTCAACACATTGCTTCCGTCCACCACAGGAATTCCGCCAATTTTGTGATCGCGCATCAGATTTACAGCTTCCCGCAAACTCGCTTCCGCACTCAGTGTCACCGGCTCCATGATCATTCCACTTTCTGATCGTTTCACCTTTTTCACTTCTTCGGCCTGGCGGGCGATCGTCATGTTCTTGTGAATAATACCGATACCCCCTTCTCTTGCCATGGCGATGGCCATTCCGCTTTCGGTTACTGTATCCATCGCGGCAGACATAATGGGGATATTCAAACGAAGCTTGCGCGTAAGTTGAACGGAAGTATTCACATCGCGGGGCAATACTTCGGAGTAACGCGGAACCACAAGGACATCATCAAATGTGAGGCCTTCGAGAGCAATTTTAGAATGATTTTGGGGTGACATGCAAATAACGATTTAAAGTGGAAAGTAGATTGGTTATTTGCAGTGCAAAGATAGCACTTAGGACACAGATTTACAAATATTCAGGTCCACTTGGTTTTGTCAATACCGAAGTCAATTGTCATTTGGATTGCCAAAAAAACAAAAAAGGGCGCGAAGCGCCCTTTTTTAATCCCTATTGAAAGGTTAAAATTATTTCTTCTTGAACTTCAAGGTCATCGAGGAATTCTGCAAGAAACTATCCACGCGTACATGCATGTTGTTATCGTCGATCAAAATCAACTTGAACTTATCTCCATCCAAATCGATGATCTTCTCGTCCGCACTCAAACCCCAAACACCCATTGCTGTATCCGGATCGGCAGGGTCACACTTCAACAATCCTTCAAAGGTTACGTATGACTTTTTACCGCTCACATCTGAGAATTTCAAGTAATTGTCCTTCTCACAATCCTGCATCATTTGCATGTAATCGGTTAATTTAATACCACCACCCAAATCCAAAGCGGGTTCGATTGGCATCGAGGCAATCTCCCAGTTGTTTGCACAGATTTTCTCAGTGGTAGTTGGCACCTTTGGTGCGGGTTGCTCATCTTCACAGCCACCCAAAGCCAAAACAGAAATACCCGCAACAAGCATTGCTGCATAAGTACCCAATTTGAAAGAATTCTTTTTCATAATTCACGCAAATTAACGACAAAGTCAACAATTTTCAAGTCTCCTCAAGTTTTGTAAAACCATTTACTTAGCGCGCTGAGTGCCGTAACTCATTTCAACAAGTACTGTGCAACCTTGTTTTATTTAATTTCATCGTATATTAGCACCCCAAATAATGTTCAAAATGAAAAGATCATTACTCCAAAAAATTGCCCTTCCCTTATTTCTTTTACTGTTCAGCAGTCCATTGATGTCCCAAAACGTGGGTATTAATGAAACAGGGGCAAACCCCGATGCATCCGCCATGTTGGACATCAATACCAGCAACAAAGGTTTGTTGATCCCCCGTCTCTCGAGAGCGCAAAAATCGTTGATTGCTTCTCCCGCCAATGGATTATTGGTTTATCAAACTGATGACACGATGGGATTTTGGTATTACGAGCAGAACAAAT
>JGI25930J51415_1000240_pt1 | contig 12051 bp, 10 predicted proteins | sample LauGreFa1BDMLBDN_2_FD_51415 | JGI IMG/M metagenome (IMG submission 51415) | reverse complement strand
GCTTTGGTGCCCATGTTCGCCCTGTTTTACGTGGTGCTGGCGCCTTTTGTGGGCGCGTTTGCCGACGCCAGACCGAAAGGTCAGGTCATGTTCGTCAGCAACGCCATCAAGGTGGTGGGCTGTTTGATGATGCTCTTTGGCACCCACCCTTTGCTGGCTTATGCCATCGTGGGCTTAGGCGCTGCGGCTTACTCGCCTGCAAAATACGGCATCTTGACNGAATTGTTNCCCGCCTCGCAACTGGTCAAAGCCAATGGCTGGATTGAAGGCTTGACCATTGCATCCATCATNTTAGGCGTACTGATTGGCGGGCAATTGGTGGGTCCCCATGTTGCNAATTACCTCTTGAGCTTTGACATGCCGTTCATAGAGTCCGGCATCGACACGCCGCCCGAGGCCGCCATTTTGTTATTGATCGTCTTGTATGCTTTGGCGGCTTGGTTCAACACACGAATCCCAGATACGGGCGTGGCCATGCGCCCACTGCCCTCCAATTTAGGCGCCCTGTTGCCCGATTTTTGGGATTGCAATACACGCCTTTGGAAAGATCGCCTGGGCCAAATTTCATTGGCAACCACCACCTTGTTCTGGGGCGTCTCAGGTAACTTGCGCTACATCGTCTTGGCCTGGAGCGCGGTTGCTTTGGGATACACCACCACGCAAGCCTCTAGTTTGGTGGGTGTCGTTGCCATCGGCACCGCTGTGGGTGCTGTGGTGGCCTCTGTGCGAATGAAGTTGCACCAAGCAACCCTGGTCATGCCTTTGGGCATTGGCATGGGCTTGCTCGTCGTCGGCATGAACTTCATTGACAACGTATGGGTTGCTGCNCCCTTCTTNATTATGCTGGGCGCACTGGGTGGCTTTTTGGTNGTCCCCATGAACGCTTTGTTGCAGCACCGCGGCCACAACCTCATGGGCGCTGGCAGATCCATTGCGGTTCAAAACTTCAATGAACAACTCTGTATTTTGCTGCTGGGTGGCATGTACAGTTTCTCAACAGGCATGGGCTTGTCGGCCTTTGGTGCCATTACCGCCTTTGGCTTGGTGGTGGCCGGCTTCATGTGGCTCATCAAACGCTGGCACGAGCGCAACATGCGAGATCACAGTGAAGAGTTGCAGAAACTGATTGAAGTGGCAAAAAATGATCACTCGCATGGTTGATCGCCAGTTGACTTAACACTCTCGAAGGCACNTCCCATGAAAACGATTTACGATTTTGAAGCAGTTCAAATAAACGGACAAAGCTTGCCACTGAGTCAACTGCAAGGCAAGGTCATGCTCATTGTGAACACCGCCAGCGCATGCGGTTTCACCCCTCAATTCGGCGGCCTAGAAAAAATCCACCAAACTTTCAAAGACCAAGGCTTAGCTGTTTTAGGTTTCCCCTGCAATCAGTTTGGCGGCCAAGATCCTGCGAGCAACGCGGTCATTGCAGATTTTTGCCAAGTCAATTACGGCGTGACTTTCACCATGATGCAAAAGGTCAATGTGAATGGCCCAGAAGCGCACCCGCTCTACCAATGGTTGTGCGCTGAGGCGCCGGGCTTGTTGGGCAGCAAGGCCATTAAGTGGAACTTCACCAAATTTTTGGTGGGGCGTGATGGCCGTGTACTTAAGCGCTATGCGTCGATGGACAAGCCCGAGAAAATAGCCCAAGACATTGAAGCGGCATTGGCCGCTTAAGCTGTGTTCAGTGGCTTTTAGAAAGCACTTCGTCGACCAACTCCACCCAATGACGAACAGGCACATCGGCGCCACTTTGCAAATGTGTGATGCAACCAATGTTGGCACTCAAAATGGCGGTGGGTTGCAAGTGATTTAAATGCCCCAACTTGCGATCGCGCAAGGCATAAGCCGTATCAGCTTGCAACACAGAATAGGTGCCTGCTGAGCCACAGCACAAATGAGATTCAACTTCGGTCACACGGAGCTTGAATCCGAGTTGGCCCAGTTGAGATTCCACACCGCCTTTGAGTTGTTGGCCATGCTGCAATGTACAAGGTGGGTGATACGCCAGCACACCTGTTTGGGCCACAATTTCGGGCTTCAATTTCTGTTGAAGCGTTGGCAAACACATGGGCAACAACTCACTCAAATCGCGCGTGAGTTCGGAGATGCGTCGCGCCTTCTCGGCATATTGCGCATCATGTTGCAGCAGATGGCCATACTCTTTCACGGTGACGCCGCAACCCGAGACGTTCATGACGATGGCTTCAACGCCTTGTTCAACCCATGGCCACCAAGCATCGATGTTGTGACGCATGTGGTCTAGGCCACCCACTTGATCGTTCAAGTGAAACTTGACGGCACCACAACAGCCAGCAGCGGATGGCACGACAACCTGAATGCCGCAGGCATTGAGCACGCGGGCGGTGGCGGTGTTGATGTTGGGCATCATGGCGGGTTGTACGCATCCCGCCAACATCAAGACCTTGCGCGCGTGAATTTCTTGTGGCCATGCGCCCGCATTTTGTGGCGCGGGTACTTTGGCTTTCAATGCTGCGGGCAGGAGTCCTCGAACACTTTGCCCCAACTTCATGGCAGGTGTAAAAAGTGCAGAGGTCAGTCCTTCTTTGAGTGCCCAGCGCAGTGCGCGTTCTTTCAGAGGTCTTTGTACTTTGGCATCGACCACTTTGCGGCCCAAGTCAACCAAGTGGCCATATTCAACGCCGCTGGGACATGTGCTTTCACAATTGCGACACGTGAGGCATCGGTCTAAATGCAACTGTGTTTTGCGCGTGGGTTCTGCCCCTTCAAAGACTTGCTTCATGAGGTAGATGCGGCCTCGCGGTCCATCTAGCTCATCGCCCATCAATTGATAGGTGGGGCAGGTGGCAGCGCAGAATCCGCAGTGCACACATTGGCGCAAAATGGCTTCGGCCTCTTGGCCAATGAGGGTGTTTTGAAACTCAGGTGCGAGTTGGGTTTGCATGTTGAGCCTCAGAAATACGCGTTCAGTCTGCGCGGGCTGAAAATGCCCGCAGGGTCGAATTCATTTTTCAGCGCGTGTTGAATGCGTTGTTGCACCGTATCTAGTGGTGTGAAAACTGGCGTGTTCACATTCACTGCGGCACTGGCTTGCTGAGGCCGCCTAAACAAAGTGGCTTGTCCGCCCACAGTGGCAGCGGCTTGTCGAATCTGTTGCGCCTCGCTAAGTGGTGCCCAGATCCAACGCTGTGCACCATGCCACTCGATGAAGGTTTCGCTGGCAATGTTTGGCAAATTCAAAACAGGCGCTGTTTGCGGGACAGACAAACGCCAAAGCGCCAAGTCTTCATTGGCGCTGTGTTGTGTGAAAAATGGCAAAGCCTGATCTCGGCACAAGGCCCAATCCTGGGCAGCCGATTCAGCNGATTGTTCTATCAACTCACTTTGCAACTTGGCCACATCTNNNGNCATGCGNNGCTTGGCCGCTTGCACTGCAGCCAGCGCGCCCCGCAAGCGAACAAACAACATCTCAGGCGCGCCAGCTTGGGTGTTGTCTTTGACCCAGCAACTGGCATTCAATGGCAAGGGCTGGCCTCCCCATTGGTGCAATAAATTCAAGGCTTGCGCTTGCGGCAGTGCGCACATCAGATACGCTTCAGCTGGGGCCCTCGGCAAAACCTTGAGTGACACTTCAGTGATCAGACCCAGCGTGCCCCAACTGCCAGCCAGCAATCGGCTGACGTCATAGCCGGCCACGTTTTTCATGACCTGGCCGCCAAAGGTGAGGTGTTCGCCGCGACCATTGATAAACCTGAGGCCCAAGACAAAATCTCGAACCGCGCCTGCACTGGCTCTGGCAGGGCCGCTTAAGCCTGCGGCCACCATGCCGCCCACTGTGGCGCTGTGAGGCTTGTTGCTAACATTCGCTTGAAAATGGGGCGGCTCAAAAGCCAAGCATTGGCCTTGCTCTGACAAAGCCGTTTCTAATTCGTGCAAGGGCGTGCCCGCTGCAACCGTCACGACCAACTCACTGGGCTCATATTGAAGGATGCCATTGAGTCCGCGTGTTTCTAGCAATTCACCTTGCAATGACTCGCCATAAAAATCGTGGCTGCCCGAGCCATGAATGCGAAACGTCTTGCGCTCACCTGCAGTTTGTGCGGCAGCTGATCGAATGGTGTCCAAAAGCGCAGGCAGATCGGGGAACAGATCTGTGCTTTGGATGGGTTGGAGGCTTGCGTGCATGTACACATGTTAAACGGCCGCGCCCTTGTTTAGGCGCATTCTTGCGTTTTTGCCTGCAAGATTTAGGTCAATTCAGTTGTTGAAAAAACTCACAGGTAAGCCGGGCGTCTCTACGCGAATTGCGAACACACAGCCTGAGTCAGGCAGGGCTTGCAACTCCTCTGCACTGCGGCCATGGGACGCGGTGGTGATGAACAAAGTGCACATGTCCTCACCGCCAAAGCAGGCCATGGTGGGGCACTGAACAGGTGTCTCAATGAACGCCACGCACTGCCCATTCGGTGCAAATTTGGCCAAGCGATGACCTTCGAACATGGCCGAGTAGTAGAAGCCTTCAACGTCCACCGCAGCGCCATCGGGACGACCGAGATACGCTTGGGCGCTGGCGGTGCCATAAGCCCAGTTTTTTGGTTTGAGCGGAAATTGGGCAAATAAGCGTTCCCGGCTCATGGTTTGGGTGTCTGCGTCATAGTCCCACGCCCTGATGCAATGGGCCCCGGTGTCCGACCAATAAAGGGTGCGGCCATCGGGAGACCAGGCCAGGCCATTGGCCACTGTGGCGCTCCTGCCTTGAACTCTAAACGGCCGTCTGCTTGCAATGCATACAACACTGCAAGCGCTTGATCGCGCGGCTCAAACATGGAGCCACTCCAAAAGTTGCCAGCAGGATCACACTTGCCATCGTTGAATCGCATTTGGGCTGTGTCGTAGGGCGCAGCCGCCAATAACTGCCTGGGGCCGCCCCAAGTTCGCGCGCGATAAACACCGCTGCGGGTGGCCATCACCCAGCCACCTTGGGCAGCAGGCGCAAAGCAACCTGGCTCCTCTCCTAATGGCCAGTCCTCAGGCTTTTGCTCTTCCAACGCGTCTGCGGTCATGGCCATGCGCCGCAAGCGTTGGCCGGGAATGTCGACCCAATACAAACACTTTTCTGCTGGGTGCCAAAACGGCGACTCTCCCAAGCCATCAGGTTGGGAGGTGATGCGCTGCCATTTCGGATAGCTCATTGGAGGCGTCATGGTCATTTTTAAGGGGGGGTGATGTGATGGTGAGATTGTGAATTAAGAATTCGTTTTCTGTGCAGCCGCCCTGTTTTCAGGCGAAAAAAAGCCCGCCGAAGCGGGCTGTGAACTTGGAGACTAACTTCTCGGAAAGTCTTTGGAAAATCTTTGCAGATTAGCCGTGGTAAGCAGTTTCGCCGTGTGACGTGATGTCCAAACCTTCGCGCTCTGCTTCTTCAGAAACACGCAGACCCACTGTCAAATCAACCAGTTTGAAGGCGACCAAAGACACCACACCAGACCACACGATGGTGACCAGCACGGCTTTGGCTTGAGTCCAAACTTGTGCAGCAATGGAGTAATCAGCAGCTGTCACCATGGTGGCTGTGGTCCAGTCGGCTACAAAGCCAGGGCCACCCAAGGCCGGTGAATTGAACACACCCGTGAGCAACGCACCCACAATGCCGCCCACACCGTGCACGCCGAAGACGTCCAATGTGTCGTCTGCGCCCAGCATTTTCTTGAGGCCGTTAACGCCCCACAAACATGCAAAGCCAGCCACAATGCCAATGACCAAGGCGCCGCCAATGCCGACGTTGCCGGCTGCTGGCGTGATGGCCACCAAACCAGCCACTGCACCCGATGCTGCGCCCAGCATCGAAGCTTTGCCGCGCATCAGGGCCTCACCCACACACCAGGCCAACACAGCGGCAGCGGCTGCCAACAAGGTGTTTACAAAAGCAAGTGCTGCGAATCCATTGGCTTCGAGCGCCGAGCCGGCGTTGAATCCGAACCAGCCCACCCACAACAAGGAGGCACCGACCATGGTCAATGTCAAAGAGTGAGGTGTCATGGCTTCGCGGCCATAACCAATTCGCTTGCCAATCATGAAGGCACCCACCAGACCGGCCACGGCAGCATTGATGTGCACCACGGTACCGCCAGCGAAGTCAAGTGCACCCATTTGCCATATGAAGCCGGCTTTGCCGTTCATTTCGTCGACCACTTCTTTGGCTGTGTAGGCGTCAGGGCCCATCCAGAACCAAACCATGTGAGCGATTGGCAAGTAGCTGAAAGTGAACCACAAAGTCATGAAGATCAAGACCGCGGAGAACTTGATGCGCTCTGCAAATGCGCCGACGATCAAGGCACACGTGATGCCAGCAAACGTGGCCTGAAAGCCTGCAAAGATAATTTCAGGAATGACCACGCCTTTGCTGAAAGTCGCTGCATTGGCGAAGGTGCCAGCTGCGTTGTCCCAAATGCCGTTCATGAACAAGCGGTCGAGTCCACCAATGTAAGCGTTGCCTTCGGTAAATGCCAAGCTGTAACCGTAGATGAACCACAAGACCGTGACCAAGGAGAAGGTCACCATGACTTGCATGAGCACCGACAACATGTTCTTGCTGCGAACCAAGCCGCCATAGAACAAAGCCAAACCTGGCACCACCATCATGATGACCAAAATGGTGGCGACCATCATCCAAGCTGTATCGCCTTTGTTAGGCACAAGGGCGGGGGCAGCTTCAGCAGCGGCTGGCGCTGCTGCTGGAGCGGGGGCTGTTGCAGGTGTTGCTGCTTCGGCTTTGGCTTCAGCCTTGGCTTCCACTTTGGCTTCAGCAGCAGGCGCGGTTTGTGCAAATGCAGCGCCGCCAAAACACAAGCTCAGTCCCAAGGCAAGGGAGGCAAATAATTTTTTCATACAAATCTCTCTTTCTGGGACATCAAAGGGCTTCAGCCCCAGTTTCGCCGGTGCGAATGCGGACAACTTGTTCCAAGTCGTACACAAACACTTTGCCGTCGCCAATTTTGCCGGTGCGTGCGCCAGCTTCAATAGCTTCAATCACGCGCTCAACTTGGTCGTTTGACACAGCGGCTTCAATCTTGACCTTGGGCAAGAAATCAACCACGTATTCAGCACCGCGATACAACTCGGTGTGTCCTTTTTGACGACCAAAGCCTTTGACTTCGGTCACAGTAATGCCTTGCACGCCGATGGCTGAAAGTGCTTCACGCACTTCATCGAGCTTGAAGGGTTTAATGATGGCGGTCACCAGTTTCATGATGGTTCCTTGGTAATGCGAAAAATTAGAAGCTGTATTTCAGACCGACAACCAAGCCTGATTTGCCCAATTGTTTGCCAGCGGGGCTGACATAAGAGCCCGTTTTGGCATTCGTGCCAATGATGGCGGCAGAGGCAGCCAAACCATTGCCCAAGTCTTTGCCCAATGTCAGCGCAGTGTCGGTGTAGGAGTAGATGCCGTTGCCTGCACCCTTGACCGCTTGGTAACCGATGTGGGGCACGAGTGAATAGCCATCGCCCAAGTCGAATGTGGCGGTGAGGTCAACATAAGAGCTGCCCTTGCTGTTGGCAAAGCCGAACAAATTGCCAGTGCTTTGTGAATACTTCAAAGTAACAGGGCCCATGGTGGCGGCACCGTACAACTCATTGGTGTTAGCGCTTGGCTTGAGAGCATTGCCAGAATAGTCATAGCGAAGGAAGCCAATGTCGTAACCCACGTCACCCACCGTGAATTTGTAGCCGCCGTAGTAGTCAACTTCGGTATTGGCTTTGCCGCCAGCGTCTTTGATCCACTTGATGCTTGAGCCCCAAACGCCCACATAGACGCCGCTCTTATCGGCGTAATCTGCACCGCCACTCAAAGCTGTGTCGAAACGGCTTTGTGAAATGCCGCGGTAACGGTATTCATTCACGCCACCAACATTGAATGACATTGTGGATTCGGGTGCGGCAGGCGCGGCTTGTGCCAACGCATTGCCAGCAAACGCCAATGACATGGCCAACATCAAGGGAGTAGCAATTTTTTTCATGAGAAGCTCCTGTAAATAAGAATTAGACGTGACACATCAAGCATTTAGCATGCCAATGCTGCACTGCATCAGTGCAAGTCAATGTCATCCCTCTGAAACAAGTATTTGGAGGCCTTGGTGTTCCAATGTGAATTGCACCCCCCTAGGACTGGTTTATAAAAAGTCTGATCGCTATTGCACTTATTTGGTGCGCGGAGGCACTATGCGTTTATCTTTGGTGCAAAGTCGGGCTTTGCTGGGCCTTCAAGCGCCTTCCGTGACGGTCGAAGTACATCTGGCCAATGGTCTGCCCAGCTTTACATTGGTCGGCCTAGCTGATGTCGAGGTGAAGGAGGCCAGAGAGCGAGTTCGGTCCGCGCTTCAAAACTCAGGTTTTGAGTTTCCTAGCAACCAGCGCATCACCGTCAACTTGGCGCCCGCAGACTTGCCCAAAGACTCTGGCCGGTTTGATTTGCCCATTGCTTTGGGCATTTTGGCGGCCAGCGGTCAGATTGATGGCGCTCGCTTCAAAGACTACGAATTTGCTGGAGAGTTGTCCTTGTCGGGGGCCTTGCGTCCGGTTCGAGGCGCTTTGGTCATGGGCTTGGCTTTGTACCAACAGGTCAAAGCACACGCCTTGGTATTGCCACCCGGAAGTGCTGAAGAAGCCGCGTTGGTCCCGGATGCGAGGGTTTACAGAGCGCGTCATTTGCGCGATGTGGCAGATCAATTTTGTTTAGCAGGCGCANGCGCTTCTCAAGCGGCGCCCAACAACCCGGATGGATGGGCGCGAATGAGTCACACCCCAGGCCCACATTGGGATGGCCCCACTTCCTATCCAGACTTGGCCGATGTGAAAGGCCAAGCCGGCGCTAAAAGGGCGCTTGAAATTGCAGCTGCGGGCGGTCACAGCCTTTTGATGGTCGGACCGCCCGGCTCGGGCAAGTCCATGCTGGCGCTTAGATTCGCTGGCCTGTTACCACCGCTTAGCGTTCAAGAAGCTTTAGAGGCTGCATCTGTGGCCAGCTTGGCGGGTCGGTTTCAACTGTCGCAGTGGTTGGTGCGAGCAACACGCCAGCCGCATCACTCTGCCAGTGCCGTGGCCTTGGTAGGTGGTGGCTCACCGCCAAGGCCGGGCGAAATTTCTTTGGCCCACCATGGTGTTTTATTTTTAGACGAGCTGCCAGAGTTTCCCCGGGCGGCCTTGGAGGCATTGCGCGAGCCCATGGAGTCGGGCTGCGTCACCATTTCGCGCTCGGCACAGAGCGCAGAGTTTCCAGCTAGGTTTCAGTTGATTGCTGCCATGAACCCCTGCCCCTGTGGCTATGCCGGGCACGCCAGAAGTCCGGGCCAAAGCGGCCCGGTGTGTCGTTGCACGCCCGATCAAGTGCACCGCTACAGCAGCAAAGTCAGTGGCCCCCTTTTAGACCGCATTGATTTGCACATCGAGGTGCCCAGCCAGAGCGCAGCCTTGCTCATCAATGCGCCTGCGGGTGAAAGCACCGCTGTGCTTAAAAAGCGATGCCATCACGCACGTTTGTTAGCGACTCAAAGGCAAGGCTGCAGCAACCATGCTTTGAGTGGCGCCGCCTTGGACAAGCACGCGGCCTTGGAGCAAGATGCATTGGCTTACATCACGCAAGTTGCATCCCATTTCGGATGGAGTGGTCGCAGCTCGCACCGCGTTTTAAAAATTGCCAGAACCATTGCTGATTTGGCTCAAAGTGCCAACATCGAAAAGGCCCACATCGCAGAGGCCGTGCAATACAGACGGCCCGTTGCGGGGCATTGATAATGTGGCTATGCGAACATATCGGCCCTATTGGGACCTCACCCGTATCAGCACCCAGGACCCTGCACTCGGCCCTTTCGCGGTTTGGCTGTCTTGGGCGCAACTTATTACATGGGGAAGTGTGTTTTACACCTTCTCTTTGGTCATGGGGCCTGTCGAGCGAGAGTTAGGTTTCAGTCGTGCTGAGGCCTCCTTGGGGTTCAGCTTGGCCTTGTTGGCCGATGGCCTCATGGCCTATCCCATTGGTCGACTGATTGATCGCGGCCATGAACGCAGCGTGATGACTTGGGGCTCTGTTTGGGTTGGCGCTTGTCTGTTTGCCCACAGTTTCATCGACTCCTTGGTGGGGTTTTATGGCGTATGGCTGGCATTGGGTATAGGGATGTCGGCCACACTTTATGCACCCGTTTTTGCCATCGTTACCCGCAGATTTCCGAATGACTTCAGGCGGGCCATCATCATCATGACGTTTTTAGGTGGACTGGCCAGTACGGTGTTCATTCCGCTTTCATCTTGGTTGATTCAATCTTTAGGTTGGCGACATGCCTTGTGGGTTTTGGCACTCTTTCAGTGGCTAATCTGTTGGCCATTGCACGCTTGGTTATTGCGCGGTGCCAAGGAAAAAATGAGCGTGAATCCTGATGCTGAGAATGCAACTCAGGCGCCGTCATCTGCAGAGCTACACCCCCCACAGGGGCCATCTGACTCCATCAAGGTTCACTTAAAAAGCGCGCCATTTTGGTTGCTGGCAGGCTTCATGCTGATGACGGCGCTTGTGAGTTCAGCCTTACCTGCTCACATGGTGAGCCTTTTGGAAGAGGCAAATTTGTCACCTGCTTGGGTTATTGCCATTCCTGCCTCGATTGGTGCCATTCAAGTTTTAGGTCGGTTTTTGCTGTTTGTCTTTGAAAAACATTTAGATGTTCATGCTGCCAACAAATGGATTCCATGTTTGGTGCCTTTGGGTTTGTTATTTTTGGTGGCAGGCGGTTTGGCGCCCTGGGCTGCTTTGTTGTTTGTCACCTTCTATGGCTTAGGCAACGGCCTGAACACCATTGTGAAAGGCACGGCCATGGCGCAATATGTGAGTCGGGAACACGTGGGCCAACTCAATGGTGTGTTGGGTGTGCCACTGGCTTTGGGCCGTGCTGTAGCGCCCTGGTCTTTAGGTTTGATGTGGTCCCCCGAGGTGGGCTACACACACGGCTTGCGCTGGCTTTTGGTAGCCGGCATTTTGGGTGTGGTTTGTTTGTGGTGGGCGCAGATCAGCGCTTACAAATTGGGCGCCAACAGACGCTGAATGTCCATCACTTTTAAGTTTTGCCGCTTGGCCAAGTCTTGAACTTGGTCTTCACCCACTTTGCCCACGTTGAAGTATTGGCTGTCGGGGTGGCTGAGGTAAAAGCCTGACACGCTGGCGGCTGGCGTCATGGCCAAGCTTTCCGTNAAGCCCATGCCAATGTCTTCACATTGCAAGAGATTGAACATTTGTTTTTTCACAGAATGGTCGGGGCATGCAGGGTAGCCTGGTGCAGGGCGAATGCCTTGGTATTTTTCTGCAACCAACTCTTCAAGTGAAGAATTTTCTTTTGCGGCATAGCCCCACAAATCTTTGCGCACACGTTCGTGCANGCATTCNGCAAAGGCNTCCGCAAAACGATCGGCCAAGGCTTTGAGCATGATGGCACTGTAGTCGTCGTGCGCAGCCTCAAAAGCTTGCTCGCGCTTTTCTACGCCGATGCCGGCCGTGACAGCAAACACACCCACGTAGTCTTTTAACTGAGTGGGTTTGCCTTGTGCATCCAGCTGTGGCGCCACAAAATCAGCCAAGCAGCGACTGGGTTTACCGGTCTGTTTTTCTGTTTGTTGGCGCAGACCGTGCCATGTGAGCACAGGCGTTTCACGCGCCTCATCGGCATACAAAGCAATGTCATCGTGGTTGACGCTGTTGGCAGGGTACAAGCCCATCACACCATGCGCTGTGATCCATCTGCCTTCAATGATTTTTTGCAACATCTTCTGAGCATCATTGAAAACTTTTTGCGCTTCAACGCCTACTACTTCGTCTTTCAGGATGGCGGGGTAAGGGCCGGCCAAATCCCAAGTTTGAAAGAAAGGGCCCCAGTCAATGTAGCGCGCCAATTCGGCCAAATCGAAATTCTTGAAAACACGGCGGCCAATGAATTTGGGTGTGAGCGATTTGAAGGCCGTCCAGTCAACCGCCGTTTTGTTGCCACGCGCTTTGACCAGTGGCCACATGGGTGTTTGTTTTTT
>JGI25930J51415_1000228_pt1 | contig 12229 bp, 16 predicted proteins | sample LauGreFa1BDMLBDN_2_FD_51415 | JGI IMG/M metagenome (IMG submission 51415) | reverse complement strand
CCCATCACTCGCTTAAATACAAGCCGGACGGCCGATGGGCTCACCCAGTTGTTACCTTGTTATGCGCCCGACAACAAGGCAAATCAACCTTTATGGCGCTTCAAATTCTATTTAGAATCTACGTTTTGAAAGAGAAATTACAAGTTCATACAGCTCACAAGCTGACAACCTCAGCCGAATTGTTTTACAAAATCTACGGAATCATTGAGAAGACTCCTAGACTAGCGGCCGAATTTACTAAGAAGCTGGAAAGTAAGGGATTTCAAGAATTGCAATTCACCGAAGGCCGTCGTTATATCGTCCGAGCCAATAACTCAGCGGGTCGAGGTATTGCCGCACCTGAAACTATCCACTTGGACGAGGCTCGCGAATACAAAGACGAGGACGTTTGGTCTGCCTTGCGCTATACCCAAATGGCTAGCCCAAATCCTCAAATATGGGTTTATTCAAATGCCGGAGATCAACATTCAATAGTCCTGAATAAACTTAAAGAGCGCGCTTACGCTGCCATTCACGGCGGCTCTGATGATATTGGTTGGTTCGAGTGGTCGGCTCCTCACGGGTTAAAATTCGACAACTCAGTAGATTTCTGGCTAGGTGTCTGTCAAGCCAATCCGTCACTTGGCTACACAGTTCATCCTGACAATATCCGCGCCGTGTTGTCAGACCCCGAAGATATTGTGCGCACAGAAGTTTTATGTCAATGGGTTGATACCATCAATCCAGTCATTAACCCGTCTCAATGGGAATCTTGTCGAGTCGAGGGTCTCAGACTTGATCCCGAAAAGGACACTTGGCTGGCTATTGATCTCAGTCCCGATAGGAAGCAAGCGGCGCTAGTCGCTAGTCAGAAGCTCGAGGGAGATCAGTTCCAAGTTATTCTTCTGCAAACTTGGCACAATCCGTCTAATCTCGACGATAAGTCTCTGGCTAATGATTTAGCCGATTGGGTGCGTAAGTATCCAGTCCAACTCGTTGCCTATTCAGCGAGAACTGCTTCAGCCGTTGCTGCGCGATTAGCACCGGCAGGAATCCGAACTGAGCCAATAGATGGTCTCGACTACGCCCAAAGCTGCGATGAGTTGCTGGGAGCAATCTCATCTCAGCGGTTAGTTCACTCGGGACAAGATGAACTGACTAAACAATGCCTATCCGCTGTCAAGTTGCCTTTCGGTGATGGCGGATGGGTAATGGGCCGTAAAGTCTCAAATGCAATTATCTGTGGAGCGGTTGCCTCAGCTATGGCGACTCATTACGCCACTAAATCAAATGATGGTGCGGATATAGTAATTCTGTAGCACAGACCCTTTACAATAAAGGCTCAATGGGTGCTATCAGAGATTTCTTCTTTCCACAAGTAACTGCGCAAACACCGCAAAAAACTAGCGATGTAACCGCCGCGCTAACTCCCGTTCAAATTAGCGATTCCGTCTATAACATTCTCGGCGGAGCTACAAATACAACTCGCCAATTGGCTATGTCCGTCCCAAGCATTGCCCGCGCCAGAAATATTATCTGCGGAACGACCGGCTCGCTCCCTCTCGAGCAATATAACAAGCTCACCGGCGAACACGTTGATCCACTTCGCGTTATTAACCAACCAGACCCACGAGTTCCCGGAAGTCTTATTTACACTTGGCTCGCTGAGGATATTTGGCTTTATGGCGTTGGTTATGGACAAGTTCTCGATATGTATTCAGTCACCGATGGTGGCAAAGTTCGCGCTTGGACTCGCGTTAGCCCAGATCGCGTCACAGTAGATACAAATTTCCGCAACACGATGATTGAGTCATACAAAGTTGATGGAATGGACGTTCCCACTTCGGGAATTGGTTCAATCATTCGCTTTGATGGTTATGACGAAGGATTTTTACACCGCGCTGGCAAAACTGTAAGTGCAGCCGTATATCTTGAAAACGCCGCCGTTAATTATGCAAAAGAGCCGAACCCTTCAATGGTTCTTAAGTCTAACGGCACGAATCTGACAGCTGAAAGAGTTTCATCGCTTCTCACCGCTTGGCGCACAGCTCGTCAAACTCGTTCAACGGCTTTCCTCAATGCAGACGTTGATCTAAAAGAATTTGGTTATGATCCGAAATCTTTGCAATTGGCTGAGGCGCGTCAGTACGTCGCATTAGAATTGGCTCGAGCAGCTGGAATTCCAGCGTACTTCCTGAGCGCCGAAACTACTTCGATGACTTACTCAAATTCCATTAGTGAGCGGCGCTCTTTGGTTGATTTCTCACTTCGCCCATTACTCACAGCAATTGAGAAGCGTTTATCAATGCCAGACTTCGTTCCAACAACGACCGAAGTGCGTTTCGACCTTGATGACTTCTTGCGCGGCAATCCTTTGGAAAGAGCGCAAGTGTATGAAATCCTAAACCGCATCGGCGCGATGAGCGTTGAGCAAATCCAAGAAGAAGAGGACTTGATCCGATGAAGATCAATATGCCAATGACCGTTACGGCGGCCGATACTGTAAAGCGCACCATCAGCGGCACCATCGTTACTTGGAACGAGCAGGGCAACACTTCAGTTGGCCCAACTGTGTTCGCTTCCGATTCAATTGAAATGAAGCCAGTTAAATTGCTTCTTGAGCACGATCGCACTCGCCCAATTGGCAAGTTGATGAGCCACGAAGTAACCGCCAATGGCATTGTGGCTACATTTAAGATTGCTAACACAATGGCTGGCGAAGATGCGCTAGTTGAGGCAACCGAGGGCCTACGCGATGGATTCAGCGTCGGCGCACAAATTAACGAATGGACAAACAACAAAGGCGTTATGCAGATTACTTCCGCAACCCTTGATGAAGTTTCCCTCGTAACTGATCCAGCAATTGACAGCGCTCGCGTTAGCGAAGTCGCAGCTTCCGAGAACGAAGCACCTAAAGAAGATTCTGCTCCGGCAACCGCTGAAGCAGACAACCCAACCGAAGGAGAACAAGTGTCAGACACTACCGTTCCAGCTCCTGCCGAAGAAACGGTAGAAGCTGCTAAGGTGGAAACAGTTGCGGCATCACGCCCAGCGTTCTTCACCACTCCTCGCCTTGAGTTCACAAAGGCTAAATATCTCGAGAACAGCGTTCGCGCAAAGCTCGGAGATGACGTTGCACGCCAGTACGTTATGGCAGCAGATGACACCACAAGCAATAACGCTGGTCTCATCCCAACCCGTCAATTGACAGAAATCATCAACCCACTTTCAAACGCAGATCGCCCAGCTGTTGATTCAGTATCTCGCGGCGTTCTACCAGATGCAGGGATGAGCTTCGAAATTCCTAAAATCACCGCAGTTCCAACTGTTGGAGAAGAAGCCGAAGCTGCTGCAATTGATGAAACAGGAATGACAAATGAATTCCTTTCTGTGTCCGTTAAAAAGTATGCCGGCGGTCAAACATTCAGCGTAGAACTTCTCGACAGAAGCTCACCTGCGTTCTTTGATGAACTCGTTCGTCAAATGGAATACGCATACGCAAAGGCAACCGACGTTGCAGTTGTAACCGGCCTTATCGCCGGCGGAACTGACGGCGGAAACCGCACTCTCGACGCTGCTGGCCTTCTTGACTTCGTATCCGATGCTGGCGTTTCAATCTACGCTAATACTCTCGGATTCGCACAAAACATCATCGCATCACCTCAGCAATGGGGCGCAATTCAGAATCTCGCAGATGCAGGACGTCCGATTTACCAGAACTTGATTGGCAATATGAATCAGGGTGGAAATCTCGGAGCAGGTTCCGCAACTGGCAACCTTCTAGGATTGAACTTCCGCGTTGATCGTAACCTCACAACAGGTTCCGGCGTTGGCGATAACACCATCATCGTTATCAACCCAGATGCATACACTTGGTATGAGTCCTCACGTTTCCGTCTTCAGACAAACGTCGCTCTCAATGGTCAAATCGAAGTTGCCTACTACGGCTATGGCGCATTGGCTACAAAGGTCGGCGCTGGCGCTTACCGCTGGATGGTTCTCTAGTTAGAACTGCAAAAGTGACGGCCAGTCCGCTCCCGAGCTGGCCTGTCACCCTCTAGATCGAAAGGAAAACGAGATGCCAACAATTGTCACAGCCACAGAGCTTCGCACGATTCTTGGCGTCTCGTCGTCCCTTTATTCAGACGCTTACTTGGCAGATATTGTTGATGCAAGTGAGAATCTGGTTTTGCCAATGCTTGTTACCTTCCAGAGCAAAGTAGATAAAGTTTATTTAGAAAACAATGTCGCTTATTTTCACACCGCGACAATTCACGAATTCACCGAAGGTCAATCGGTTGTTATCACAAGTGTCGGAGCGCCATTTAACGGCACTCACACAATTACAAATGATTTAATTGGCCCCTATGTATTTACCGCCGCCATCACAAATGCTGACGTATTGGAAAAGAACATTATCCCAGCCGGAAACGCTGCGCTCTCTGGCGCGTCAACCTATGTGGGAAATGCCAACGTCGAAGCTGCAGTATTGGCTATTTCTGTCGAAATCTTCCAAGCCAGAACAGCTGCTGGCGGATCCATTGAAGGAATAGATTTTGCAGTTACACCTTACAGACTTTCTAAGAATTTATTGGCAAAGGTAACTGGCCTTCTTGGCCCCTATCTTGATACCGATGCGATGGTGGGTTAATGCCTGCCTCGACAGTTTTATCTTCTATCCGGACACCGCTGGCAACTGCACTCGCCTCTGTTTCGGCCAATGTTTATAGTTACGTTCCCGAAGCTGTGCAAGTTCCAGCGGTTATTCTTGTTCCAGATTCACCTTATCTCGAATTGAACACAATCAATGACTCAACAATTCACGCCAAGATCAATATGACAATTACTTGCGGAGTCGCTTATCTTTCCAACCCAGCTTCTCTTGACAATCTCGAGCAGCTGATATTTTCAGTTTTGGCAGTAATACCGGACGGCTACACAGTCGGCCCAGTAGAGCGGCCATCGGTAACGCAAGTGGGTGCAGTCAATTTATTGGTTGCAGATATTCGCGTTTCCACCTATTACACACAGACTAACTAAGGAGAAAAAGTGGCAACAGTAGTTATTACTGGTCGCGACGTTTCGCTATCTTTCACAGGTGGAACAGATATTGAAGCCCAAGCGACAAACGCTGTTTTGACAAAGACCAACGTTCGCGAGACTTATCAGACTCTCGATGGTGAGGCTTACAAAACAGTTAATATCGAAGGCACCTTCCAACTTGATATGCTGGCAGACTGGGGTAAGGCTAACTCTGTATGCGAAGCACTCTGGACAGCAGCAGAGAGCGCACCAGACACCAACATCAATATCACTCTCACCGCCGCTACCGGCGCACAATTCGTATTTCCAATCCTTCCAGAATTCCCAACAGCTGGCGGATCAGGAATTGATGCACAAACAGTATCCTTCACCTTCAAAGTAGCAAAGGGTGAAGTAACAGAGACCTTCAGCTAAGAGATCGGAGCATCGGGAGATGAAGTTATCAATAACAATTAAATACAACACGGGCGAGTCGGTTACTTATGTAGCCGGCTTACCCGAGTGGGCTAAGTGGGAACGCAAAACTGGCAAGTCCATTTATTCGATGAAGGATATATCGGCTTATCAGCAAGCGGACTTCTTAGATCTTGCTTATTACGCTTACAAGCGCGAAGCGGCAGGAAAGCCCACTAAGTCTCAGGAAATCTGGGAACTGTCCATTGATGAAATGCTGATTGGAGATGAAAGCCCAAAAGCTACGAGTCCGGAAGCGTAAATCGGCTTCTTGTCGAAGTCGCAATAGCGACCGGAATCCCAATGAGCGAGTGGACGGACATCGAGCAAGTATTAACAGCAATTGAGATATTGAAGGAGCGCAAAGGTGGCAGATGAAGGTTTAAGTCCTTACACACAACGCGAACTCCGACAACTAGCGAAAGCCTTTTCTTTGATGGGAGACGAAGCAATTGCAGAAGCTCGCTCGACTTCTAATGCTTTGGCTTCTTATGCGGCTAATGAAATTAAGCAAGCGGGTTATGGCCGCACAGTATCAGCAAAAGCAGTTCAAAGAGTCGTTGATGGCGCAAAAGTCAGCAACACTTCAAAAACAGGTCGAATCTCGTTCGGGTTTGCTTCTCAACGTTTTTCTGGTGGGGCGACAACGCAACAACTTTGGGGTGGATTGGAATTTGGTGATCCTACGGGTAAATACAAACAATTCCCTAGCTATTCCGGAAAATATGGCGCCGGATCAAGAGGTTGGTTTATATATCCAACCCTTCGCAAAATTCAGCCTGAATTAACAGCTCGATGGATTGATGCGATGGATAAAGTCGTAAAGAAGTGGACTGCGTAAATGGCTAAAGACTGGCGCACGTTAAAACTCGAGATCCTCGCCGAGACAAAGCAATTTGTCACGGATATGAAAAAAGGCGAAGATACAGTTGAATCGTTCGGCGATAAAGCAACTAAAATGGGCAAGGTCGCTGCTGCGGCTTTTGCTGCTGCCGCTGCTGCGGCTGCTGCCTATGCTGGCAAATTAGCCATCGAAGGCGTCAAAGCGGCGATAGAGGATGAAGCTGCACAGAAGCGCTTAGCCCTAGCCTTAGAGAACGTCACAGGGGCCACAGAAGCCCAAATTGCGGCAGTTGAAGAGCAGATAAGTAAAACCGCTCTGGCTACTGGCGTAGCAGACGATAAGTTGCGTCCAGCCCTTCAAAGACTCGCCACAGCCACAGGATCAGTTTCCGAATCGCAAAAACTATTAACTCTTGCCCTTGATATTTCAGCCGCCACCGGCAAAGACGTTGAGACAGTTTCCAACGCATTAGGTAAAGCCTATGAAGGTAACACGGCTTCTCTGGCTCGTTTAGGGATTGGTTTATCAGCCGCCGAAATCAAAACGATGGGATTGCAGGGCGCAGTAACCCAATTAGGTCAAACCTTTGGCGGTGCAGCTGCTACACAAGCCAATACTTTTGAAGGTCAGATTGCTAGATTGCGAGTGGGCTTTGATGAGGCCAAAGAAGCAATTGGCGCTCAATTATTGCCAGTCATTCAGAGACTTCTTGATTACGTTGTGAACGTTCTCATTCCTAAGTTCCAAGAGGCTAAGCGAGCAGCCATTGATCCAATCGTTCAAGCCTTTAAGAATAACGAAGCAGCTTTGCGCGACTTATGGTCTTTCATTAAAACCTATTTAGTCCCCATTTTTGAAACGGCTTTAGTAGGCGCAATTAAATCAGTCGGAGCCACAATTGCTGGAATCATCAACATCATTGGCACAGTCACCAGCAAAGTTAAAGAATTGGCTAATGACGTTATTGACGCAGTTAATAAGATTATCCGCGCTTACAACTCAATTCCCATTCTCCCTAACGTTTCAACGATTCCTAATATCTCCACAACAACCACTTCGAGGACTGGAAGCGTTCCAACGGCAAGCCTGCCATTTGGCGGCGCATCAATCATTCCACCATCAAGCGGTTCGGCTAACGTAACACCTTCAACGCCTACAACCACTGTTACAACGCCAATCACAACCGCTCCCAGAGTTGCGGCCTCGACGCCAAGCGTTCCAGTCGGATCAGCCGCACCTATCACAGTATCCTCTGGCGGATTCTCAAGATTGGCAGATGCTCAAGGAATCGCCCCTGTAACCATTAACGTCAATGCCCCTAGCGCAATTGATGAAGAAGGCTTTACTCGAGCAGTTGTCTCAGCTCTCAACAATTCAAACTCTCGCGGAACTGGCGGCGGAAGCCAGTTGTTTGGAATTAGACAAGAGTTATGACAGCTTGGACGCCCGAGTATCGCGTTTTAATTAACGGCACAGATGCCACAGATTTAACCCTTGTCGGCTTTACCGCTACTTCTGGACGCACCGACGTCAATACTCAAGCGCAAGCCGGTTATTGCAATTTGCAGCTCATCAATGCAACGAACTCATTTTATGATTGGAGCGTTAATACTGGCGTAACCCTCGAAGTCAAAAATACAAGCGGCAACTGGGTGAGCTTATTCGGCGGACGCATCAGCGACGTTTCGACTAGCGTTAGAACCGCTGGTGAAGTCGCTTATGTGACGCAGATTCAGATTGTCGCTTTAGGCGCATTATCTAAACTTTCCAAAGCCATCTGGACTTCTAGCCTTGCCCAAGACGATGACGGAGATCAAATCTTTACAATTCTAAGCGACTTGCTATTAGCCTCTTGGAATGAAATTAGTCCTGCGCAACAATGGAGCAGTTTTGACCCAACAACGACTTGGGCAAATGCTGGTGACGTTGGACTTGGGGATATAGATCGTCCGGGTCAATATGAAATGGAACAACGTTCAGCTAGCCCAATTGATTACTATTCAATCGTCACCCAAATCGCCAACTCAGCTCTTGGATATATTTATGAAAACGCCAATGGAGAAATTGGTTACGCTGATGCGGCACACCGGCAGACTTACCTACTTGCCAACGGATACACCGAATTAGACGCGCGAGAAGCTTTTGCAGCTGGTATTAAGCAATCTATTCGCTCGGGCAAGATAATCAATAAATATCAAATCAATTATGGAAACAATTTCAATAGTTCCAAGAGTGCGACGGATCAGGATTCGATAGACCTTTACGGCCTTTATTCAGTCCAAGAAAATTCGCTGGTTCACGATGCGACAGACGCTCAAAACATAGTGAATCGCCAAGTGGCCCTACGCGCTTATCCGCGTCCACTATTCGATTCAATAACCTTTCCGCTGCAAAATCCCGAAATGACTGACGCCGACCGAGATGCCTTGATAAATGTATTTATGGGCCAGCCGGTCAAAATAACCAATCTGCCCATCAATATCTACGGCGGCGAATTTACCGGTTATATCGAGGGTTGGACTTGGACTAGCACCCTTAATGGCCTCTCATTGACTTTCACCGCATCACCGACTGAGTTCAGCGCAGTAGCCCAGAATTGGGATCAAGTGAACGCGGCAGAAACGTGGAATACGATACTTAATACGCTAGAATGGCAAGACGCGATAGGAGTAATCAGCTAATGGCAACAACAACAAACTTCGGGTGGGAAACCCCTGACGATACAGATCTCGTCAAAGATGGCGCTCTGGCGATGCGCACTTTGGGCAACTCGATAGATACTTCTTTCGTTGATCTCAAAGGCGGCACAACTGGACAGGTATTAGCCAAAGCCTCAAATACAGATTTAGATTTTACTTGGACTGAACAAGATGACACAACCCTCAGCTTTAACGCTCAGACGGGAACCACTTACACCCTTGTTGCTGCTGATCTTGGCAAGTTAGTCACCTGCTCCAATGCTTCAGGCATTACAGTCACAGTCCCACCTTCTGTTTTCTCAACTGGTAATGAAATCCATCTCCAGCAAATCGGTGTAGGTCAAGTTACCTTCGCACAAGGCGCAGGTGTCACAATAACTTCAACAGGTGCAACCGCATCTGCTCCCAAATTACGCACTCGCTATTCAGCTTGCACCATTATCTGCACCGCAAGCAATACGTTCACGATTATTGGTGACCTTGCATAATGCCAATATTAGGTATTTTAGCCAGCTCTACCCAAGTAGCCGCAGGCGATTTTGAGTCTATCGCTACTCAGACAGTAACAGGTTCAACGGCATCAAGTGTAGAATTTACTTCTATTCCAAGCACCTATACACATCTTCAAATTAGAGCAAATATGTTGTGTAACGGTCAGCAAAATATCCGCGTTCAATTTAATAGCGATACAGGGTCAAATTATGCTTGGCACGAGCTTTTCGGTCAGGGAAGTAGTGCAAGTGCTGGCGCATCTTCATCAACAAGTTTTATGCAAATAGGTTACGTTCAAGCGAGTGACGCAAATATTACGGGTGCATTTGTGGCTGAAATATTAGATTATGCAAATACAAATAAACATAAAACTATGCGCTCTCTAAATGGTTCAGATGGTAACACCGCAGGGTACATATTATTGCGCTCAGGTTTATGGCAAAGTACCAATGCAATCACTTCCATAAAAATTTATCCCGCTGGAAGCAATCTTTTCAAACAATACTCCCACTTCGCCCTATACGGAATTAAGAGCGCATAATGCCTACAACATACGAACCAATTGCAACGACAACGCTAGGTAGCGCACAGAGCAGCGTTACATTCTCTAGCATTAGTGGTAATTATACTGATTTGGTTTTGGTATCCAATGTAAGCGGTTCAGGCGGAAACGCAAATTTACGAATCACCTTAAACTCTGATACAGGAAGCAGTTACTCTACAACCGCATTGAGCGGTGATGGTAGCAGCGCAGTGTCTAATCGCAGTAGTAATCAAACGGCAATGTTAGTAGTTCAAACAGGAGCATCTCTAAATGCCGCTTGGACAACTTATATTTCTCATTTTATGAACTACTCAAATACGACAACGTACAAAACTGCGCTTAGTCGTTTTGCTGCCGCTGGTTCTGAAACAACTGCAAATGTGCATTTGTGGCGCAGCACGTCCGCAGTCACCAGCATAACTATTGCCACTAGCACTAATAATTACGCTTCAGGCTCAACCTTCACTCTCTACGGCATCAAGGCGGCATAATGGCTACTACTTATGAAGCAATAGCAACTGTAACTGTGGGGGCTGGTGGGGCAAGCAGTATTGATTTTACAAGCATACCTGCAACTTATACTGATTTGAATGTTCTGTTATGCACAAGATCAACAGATACAGGATTACGAACTGATATAAAAATGACATTCAATGGTTCTAGTTCATCCTATTCAGGTAGGGAAGTTAGAGGTGCCGATGGCACAGTGAGTTCAACAACATCAAATACAACTTATGTTGATATGTGGCGCATAAACGGCACATCCACGACAGCGTCAACTTTTACTAACCATTCTTTATACATACCAAACTACGCATCAAGCAACAATAAATCATTCTCAATAGATGATGTTTTGGAGAACAATTCAACATCTTCATTTTATCTTGGATTTGCTGCTGGTCTTTGGTCTAATTCATCCGCTATAAATCAAATTACATTTACTTGCGGAACTGGAAATTTTGTCCAACACTCAACCGCTACGCTTTACGGAATCAAGAACTCATAAGGAGAAAACAATGGCAACCAAACTCGTAGTAGATTGCTCAACAGGTGCGGTAGAGGAAATTGAACTAACCGCTGAAGAAATCGCTGAGATGGAACTAGCAGCACAACAGGCTGAAGAACAGAAAGCCCGTGAGGAAGAAGAAAAAGCTGCTAAAGAAGCCGCTCGCGCTGAGATTTTGGCTAAGCTCGGACTAACCGCCGAAGAAGCTGCGGTGCTGCTTGGCTAAGTTGTGCAAGGCTGGTATTCAATTGCGCGAGCAAGTGGACGATATGTATATGGATCGCGATCGTAAGAGCGATGGGTGGTTGGGCGATACCCGTCATTCAGTCAGAAAATCGGATCATAACCCCGACAAAAACGGAATTGTCCGCGCATTAGATTTAGATGCTGATCTTGGCGCTCACAAAGAAGAGGCTTATGCCCTTGTAGAGAAAATCCGCAAGTGCGCCAAGCGAGGCGATAAGAGAATCAAATACATTATTTACGACGGCAAAATTATGAGTCCGATTATGAATTGGAAGCGCAGAAAATACAGGGGTGCTAACCCTCACCGGTCGCATTTCCATATTAGCTTTACAACTTTGGGAGACAAAGATGGCAGCTGGTTTGACCTCGAAGGAGATAGAAATGAAAGAATTCAAACTGATGGCGGAAAGCTGGGGGAAAACATTCCTCGCGACGGCTCTAGCGACATACCTAGCGGTGGGCTGGGATCTCGACGCAATTGCAAATGCGGCGCTAGTATCAGTCTTGCCTAGCATCATTAACTGGCTTAACCCTAATTACGAGCGTTACGGCAAAATCAAATAATGCAAGTCTCTGAGTTCGCTGCGACCCTTGCCTCTGTGCTGGGGTCTATCGGCCTTCTCATTGCCGGACTTAGATACATCATAAAACTTGAGAATCTGCCCATTGTGTCGCGCCTAGACAAGATGGAGTCTCAGTTAGAATTAGCCCTCTCAGCAAAGGTGGCTAGAAGTGGCAACAAGAAAGCGCGCTAAGAAACCAGCGAAGAAGGTGGCAAAACGTCGCAAAACGACGAAGGAGCCAATCCTTACTAAGCTGGATTTCTGGGCTATTGCTGCCAAAGAAGTGTATGACGCTTGCCGCAAAGCCGGAATGGACGAAGGCACGGCTCTAGCGTTTGCGATGGATAGAAGCTCTTATCC
>JGI25930J51415_1000222_pt1 | contig 12388 bp, 8 predicted proteins | sample LauGreFa1BDMLBDN_2_FD_51415 | JGI IMG/M metagenome (IMG submission 51415) | reverse complement strand
ATGAAAACTCCTTTAATTCAAAAGATGAATACCTTGTAATTTTTCTCGTAAGTTCTTTAGTCTTATTTAGCGGTTTAAGGTTTTTAGCTTTTCTGCTTGAGAATTGTTCGAAAATTTTATTTTTAAAAAAACTTATATAATGTTTTTTGACAGTTGAATCTTGAATTAATAAACACAAATCCATTATTTTTTTTTCAAATCCGGCTCTTTCTTCCGGTTGCTCTGATTGCAACTCTTGTAAATTATTTTCAAAAATAAAGTTACCAATGTCAATTTTTTGATCCAATAAACTCTCAAAATTATTTCTTCCATTTTTTCTTACAAAAGAATCTGGGTCAAAACCGTTTGGTAAAATCAAAAATGATAATGAATAATTTGGTTTCATATAAGCAATTAACTTTTCAGAAATTTTGTGAGCAGCATTTTGTCCGCTCCTATCACCATCAAAACAAACTACTGGATCATTAAAGTAGCGCCATACTAAATTTAAATGTGATTCAGTCATTGCTGTACCGAGTGTTGCAACTACATTTTTAAAACCAGCCTGATAAAGGCTTATCGCNTCCATGTANCCCTCAACAACAAAGACGTTTCCACTTTGTTTNTTTTCATTCTTGGCGTTATTTAAATTATATAAATTAAAACCCTTTTTAAAAAATTCAGTTTCCGGGGAGTTAATATATTTTGCTAAATAGTTCTGACTTAATGCTCTCCCTCCAAATCCGATAACTTTATTATTGTAATCAAAAATTGGAAAAATTAATCTATTTTTAAACCGATCAATAAGTTTATTGTTTTTTTCATCATGAAAAAAGACACCACTCTCAATAAGTTCTTTTTGATTAAAACCACTAAACATTGAAACATTTAATCCGTATTCTCCGGAGTATCCTATTTTGAATGTAGATAATATTTCTTGTGTCAAACCTCTTCCATGTGCATATTTTTTAACACTATCATTTTCAGAAAAGTTTTTTTGGTAATGCTGCAAAGCAATTGTTAATATTTCATCATATTTTTTTCTTTTATTTTCTACCTCAATATTCTCTTTCGTAAATTTAAATGCAGGCATTCCAGCTTTAGCAGCTAACTTTCTAACGGCATCACCAAAATTTAATTTTTCAACCTTAACTAAAAAATCAAAAATATTTCCGTGCTCTCCTGAACTAAAACAATGGTAAAACCCTTTTTCATCATTAATAGTAAATGATGGTGTTTTTTCTTTAGAAAAAGGAGATAAGCCAACAAATTCTCTGCCCCTTCTTTTTAATTGAACTGAAGCTCCTACTATGTCGGAAACTTTTATTCTTTGTTTAATTTCTTCTAAATACTCTTTTGGAAATTTCATTTACTTAGTAGTTCTTTTAATAATGCTCCTGCTTTTGAAAAATCTATACTCCCAGAATATTTGGACTTTAAAATTGCCATCGCTTTTCCCATGTCTTTAATTGAGGCCGCTCCTGAATCTTTAATTGCACTCTCGCAGGCTTTTTTAGTTTCATTATCGTCTAATTGCTTTGGAAGAAATTCTTGAATAATATTTATTTCTTTATCTTCTTTTTCCGCCAAATCATTTCTAGAGGCCTTTTTGTAAATCTCTAATGATTCTCTTCTTTGTTTTAACATTTTGTTAAGAACTACAATTACATCTTCATCTTTAATTGAAGTATCTTTTGCACCTGCTCCTCTTTTTTCAATTTCTTTATCCTTCAGTGCAGAAACGATGAGTCTTAAAGTAAGAACCTTGTCTTTATCTTGTTTAAGTGCTGATTCTTTTAATTGAGCATTTACCTTATCTAATAAATTCATAAGTTTTAAATTACTCTAAATAATCCAATTGCTCAAAAGAAAATATTACCAACTTGACTGGCGATTAACTTTTTCATAATGTTCGCCAACTTTTAAATAACTTAAAAGCTCTTAACTCATGGGTTGTATTTGTCTAAAGAAACTAATTTAGAAAATAAATACAAAATAAAAAATTCTATTAATCCTAATGCTATTTTAATTCTTGAAGATGGAGAAGAGTTCCATGGATTTGGAATTGGTGCATATGGAATTTCTTCTGGTGAAATATGTTTTAATACTTCAATTACCGGCTACCAAGAAATATTAACTGACCCTTCTTACTCGGGACAAATTATAAATTTTACTTTCCCTCATATTGGTAATGTGGGTGCTAATAATGAAGATTTAGAGGGTGATAAAACTTGGGTTAAAGGTGCGATATTCAGCGCTGAGGTATCTCATTCATCTAATTACAGAGCTTTGGAAAATTTAGACCAGTGGTTAAAAAAAAATAACATCACTGCAATTTATGGAATTGATACTAGAAAACTTACTTTAAAAATAAGAAAGTTTGGACCAAAAAAAGCAACTATAGCTTTTAAAGAGAATGAAAAACACAATGCTAAAGAGCTATTAGAGATTACAAAAAAATTACCAAGTTTAGAAAATTCAGATCTTACTAGGGAAGTTACATGCAAAAAACCTTATCAATGGATTGGTAACAAATTATGGAGTGCAAAAGGATATGAAGTTCAAACAAGTAATAAATATAATATCGTTGCAATTGATTATGGTATCAAAACTAACATTTTAAGAAATTTTTCAGAGCTTGGATGTAAAGTAACTGTTGTTCCTTCAACAACTATTGCTAAGGATATACTTGCTTTAAAACCAGATGGTGTTTTTTTATCTAATGGCCCTGGAGATCCAGATCTTACAGGAAAATATGCAATTAAAATAATCCAAGAAATAATATCCTCAAATACTCCTGTGTTTGGAATATGTTTAGGCCATCAATTACTAGCTTTAAGTCTTGGTGCAAAAACAAAAAGGATGCATCAGGGCCATAGAGGCGCAAACCATCCTGTTAAAAATTTATCAAATAATAAAGTAGAAATTACAAGTCAAAATCATGGCTTTGAAGTTACAAAAGATAGTCTGCCTAAAGATGTTGAGGTAACCCATGTGTCTCTTTTTGATACATCTATTGAAGGTATAAAATCAAAAATTAAACCAGCATTTTCTGTACAATATCATCCGGAAGCATCTCCAGGTCCGCATGATAGCAACTATCTTTTTAAAGATTTTATAAATTTAATAGAAAAAAATAAAATTAATGCCTAAAAGAAAAGATATAAAATCAATTTTAGTTATTGGAGCGGGACCTATTATTATTGGTCAAGCATGCGAATTTGATTATTCAGGAACGCAAGCATGCAAAGCACTAAGATCTGATGGTTATAGAATTATTTTAATTAACTCAAATCCGGCAACAATTATGACTGACCCTGATGTTGCTGATAAAACTTATATTGAGCCTATTACCACTGAAATTATTGAAGAGATTATCAAAAAAGAAAAACCTGATGCAATACTGCCAACTATGGGAGGTCAAACCGCACTTAATGCTGCTATGGCACTTAAGAAAGAAGGAATTTTAAAAAAATATAACATTGAATTAATAGGCGCCAATTCTGAAGCAATAGAAAATGCTGAGGACAGAGAAAAATTTAAAAAAAATATGACCGACATTGGTCTTGAGTGTGCAAAATCTATAATTTGTAGATCAATTGAAGATGCAAAAAAAAGTTTAAAATCAATTGGCCTGCCAGCGATTATCAGGCCTTCTTTTACTCTTGGTGGATCTGGCGGTGGAATTGCTTACACTGAAGAAGAGTACTTAAAAATTATAGCAAATGGTCTCGATCTTTCTCCAACAAAAGAAGTTTTAATAGAAGAATCCTTGTTAGGTTGGAAAGAATTTGAAATGGAAGTAGTTAGGGACAAAAACGATAACTGTATAATTATTTGCTCCATCGAAAATGTTGATCCAATGGGAATTCATACGGGCGACTCTATTACTGTAGCTCCCGCATTAACTTTGACTGACAAAGAATATCAGATCATGAGAGATGCTTCTTTTAAATGTATTAGAAAAATTGGAGTTGAAACGGGAGGTTCTAATGTTCAATTCGCAATCAATCCAAAAATGGAAGAATGATTATTATTGAGATGAATCCAAGGGTTTCTAGATCTTCTGCGCTAGCTTCAAAGGCAACTGGGTTTCCAATAGCAAAGGTAGCCGCAAAACTTGCTGTTGGTTACACTTTGGATGAATTAAAGAATGAAATCACAGGAACAACCCCTGCCTCCTTCGAACCAACTATAGATTATGTGGTAACTAAAATTCCAAGATTTGCATTTGAAAAATTCAAAAATACTGAGGCAATACTTGGAACGGCAATGAAGTCTGTTGGTGAAGTAATGTCTATCGGAGGAAACTTTAAAGAGTCCGTTCAAAAAGCATTGGGTTCATTAGAGATTGGACTTGATGGCTTTGATCAGAACGAAGAAATAAATATGCAAGATTTAAAGAAAAAACTCATAGAAAGAACTCCTCAAAAAATACTTTATGTAGCCGAGGCTTTTAGAAGAGACCTAAAACTAAACGAGATCTACGAAATGACAAAAATAGATAAATGGTTTTTAGAACAAATACAGGAACTGGTTAATGTAGAAACTCAAATTAAAGAGGAGGATGTTTTAAATAATAAAGAAAAACTCCAATACATTAAATCAATAGGTTTTTCAGATAGAAAAATTGCAAAGATTTTAAAAATAAAAAGTAACGATGTAAGATCAGCTAGGAACAAATTTAAAATTCATCCTATTTATAAAAAAATTGATACATGCGCTGGAGAGTTTGAATCTAAAACTCCTTATATGTATTCTACTTATGGAAGTAGCGATCTAAGTGCTTGTGAGTCTGAGCCAACAAATAAAAAAAAGGTTATTATTCTAGGTAGCGGACCAAACAGAATAGGACAAGGAGTAGAATTTGATTACTGCTGCTGTCAGGCAAGTTACGCATTAAAAGAGGTTAATTATGAAACCATCATGATTAACTGTAATCCAGAAACAGTCTCAACCGATTATGATACAAGTGATAGGTTGTATTTTGAGCCTTTGACTGAGGAGCATGTAATTGAAATTATTAATAAAGAAAAAAGTAACGGCTCTCTTTTTGGTGTTATAGTTCAGTTTGGAGGACAAACACCATTAAAACTTGCAAAATTTATTCATGAAAACAATATTCCAATCTTAGGTACTCAACTTGAATCTATTGATCTTGCTGAAGATAGAGAAAAATTTAAAAATTTTGTAATCAAAGAAGAGTTACTACAAGCAGAAAGTGGGCTTGCAAGATCTGAGTCTGAAGCACTTGAAATTGCAAAAAAAATAAATTTCCCAATAGTAATAAGACCTTCTTATGTTTTAGGCGGTAGAGCTATGGAAATTGTATACGATGAAGATCATCTTAAAAAATACATAAAAGAAGCAGTTAAAGTTTCAGGAAAAGAACCTGTTCTAATAGATAAATTTATTAACGATGCAATTGAAGTTGATGTGGATGCTATTTGCGATGGCAAAGATGTTTTTATTGCAGGGATAATGGAACATATCGAAGAGGCAGGAATTCATTCTGGAGATTCTGCATGTTGCATTCCTCCGTATTCATTAAAACAAAATGTTATTGATGAAATATCAAAACAAACAAAGAAAATTGCTTTTGGTTTAAAGGTATTAGGACTTTTAAATATTCAATTTGCTGTAAAAGATGATCGAGTTTATGTTTTAGAGGTAAATCCAAGAGCTAGCAGAACTGTGCCTTTTGTAGCAAAATCTATTGGGGTTGCTGTTGCAAAAATTGCAACAAAAGTAATGACGGGTTTAAAATTAAAAGATCTAAATTTAAATAAGAAAAATCATAAATTATATTCTGTTAAAGAAGCTGTATTTCCTTTTAACAAATTTCCAAATGTGGACACTTTGTTGGGACCTGAGATGAAATCAACTGGGGAGGTTATGGGAATTGATAAAACATTTGGTCTTGCTTTTGCAAAAAGTCAATTTGCAACTGGCAATAAAATTCCAAAATCTGGCATAGCTTTCTTGTCGGTAAAAAAAGATGACAGAAAACATATTTTGAAAATTGCACAAGAGCTTAAAAAATTAGGATTTGATGTCCTTGGAACTTCTGGAACTTCTGATTTTTTAAATTCATCAGGAGTTGAATGTAAAAAAATTAATAAAGTTATGGAAGGAAAACCTCATATTGAAGAGTCCCTTAATGAAAAGAAAATTTCTTTAGTTATAAATACCTCACAAGGAAAACAATCTATAAAGGACTCTTTTTCTCTTAGAAGAGCAGCTCTTACGAGTGGTACCCCTTACTACACAACTATTGCTGGGGCCAATGCAATTACTGAGGCTATTAAATCTTTAAAAAATTCTAAATTTGAAGTTCTTGCTTTGCAGGATATAAATTAATTAACTTTCCAATCAGTTTCNAAAGTTACATANTTTACTTGCAGACATCTTCTGTCTCTTTTGATCTCTTTTTTCTCTAATCCATGCCAAGTGTCAGGACCGCTTGTAAAAACATATCCATAATTATTTTTATAAGGGACAGTTTTTACTAACTTTAAATTCTTATCATAAAAATCTGTGCCTAACTCTTCAGATTCATAATTATCTGGATTTGCAAATAACAGGCAGGACATTAATTTTTCTTTAATGTCACAATGNGGTTTTAGCCAAAAACCAACTCTATCAGCTATGATTTCAACTCGCACATAAGCTTTGCTTAAATCTTTTTTGATTTTTGAACCAACATATTTAGCTGTTTCCATCTTACATAATTCATCGATAAATTTTTTTAAATGCGGATAGTCTTTATAATTATTCTTTGTAACAAACTCTCTTATCTTTCCTGCTTTTCCACCAGTTGGATCTCCAGATCTATATGTCCCTGCACCACCATCTACTGCTCTAGTACCATCAAAATCAATTTTAATTTCCGGAACCTTTGCTTCGCAAATTTCTTTTATTTGCCCATCAGTCAATGGTTCTGTTAACTCCCAGTGATCAAATGGATAGTTTGAATAAGCTGATTTGTTTTGAAATGATTTTAAAAAACTCATTAATATTAATTTAACCTTTCTTTTATTATTCTCGCAATACGTTTTGTCTCATCTAATTCGGGATAACTCCAATTATCAGTATTTTCTCCCAAAAATTTAATAATCCCCTTCTCTCTAAAACTATTAAGAAAATACTCAAACCTATTATTTCTTCTCTTTGCCTTCATTTTAGCCACAAATATTGGCTTTTGTGTGATCGCACACTCAGAAACCATTGAAGTAGAATCGCAAGTTACAATAATTGTTTTGGATAATTTAAGAGCTGATAAATAAAATTCTTTACTGACAAAATCAATAATAACCGCTGAATTTAAAAAAAACTTTTTAGCAAAATCAATAATATTGTCTGGCGTTCTTCTTGATCTAACAAGAATTAATTTAAAACCTTTGTTTAAAAAATGATCTTTTATTAATAAAAAAATATTTCCAAGATCAATCTCGTTAAAATCATAATACCTATTGGGGCCTCCTAGGATTAAAGAAACAATCTTATCTTTTTCAGATAAATTATATTTTGAGAAAAAATTACTGCTATTATCGATTTCTTGTTTAGTAATATAATGAAGGGCGCCAAACGTGCTTAATACGTTGCTTCCTTTTATTTGATCATGCTCGGGAGCAACAATTAAATCAAAATTTGAAAAATTGACTTTAGGGTTCTGAATATGAATATTGAATAAATTCTTATTATTTCTTTTTAAAAACAAAGAAGAAATAATACTATTTTTCCCGCATGAAATCAGAACTTGATTCTCTATTTGATCTGGAATTTTTCCATCAATAACAGATTTGCTAACTGGCACTAAATTTATAGGAAAGTATCTCCATGGTTTTTTTAAATTTACAAAACAATGATTAAAATCCAATTTTAAAGCTTTTGCTAAACCTTCTACTTGGCTCACCATACCATGAGCGCCTTCTGTTAATAATAATGCTTTAAAATATCTCATTGTTTAAAATGATAATTAATTATAAGTATTATAAATTAAAATCTACAATGAATGTCGATAAAATAAATAAAGTAATTATTATTGGATCTGGTCCTGCGGGATATACAGCTGCAATTTATGCTGCAAGGGCAATGCTTGAACCAATTTTAATTGCTGGTTCACAACCAGGCGGTCAATTAACGATCACCACTGATGTTGAAAATTTCCCAGGATTTGCAGATGTAATTCAAGGTCCCTGGTTAATGGAACAAATGAAAGAACAGGCGCTAAAAGTTGGAACAAAATTCATTGAAGATCATATCTCTACAGTTAATTTTAATAAAAAACCTTTTGAAATAATTGGAGACTCCGGAACTCATTACTTTGCAGAAAGCATTATTATTTCAACTGGCGCACAGGCGAGATGGTTAAATTTAGATTCAGAGGAAAAGTATAAAGGATTTGGCGTTTCTGCTTGCGCAACTTGTGACGGTTTCTTTTATAAAAACAAAGATGTTGTTGTTGTGGGAGGAGGAAATTCTGCAGTTGAAGAATCTCTATTTCTTACAAATTTTGCAAAAAAAATAACACTTGTTCACAGAAAAGGTGAACTAAAGGCAGAAAAATTATTACAAAAAAAATTGTTTTCGCATCCAAAAATCAATGTGATTTGGGATAGTGTTGTTTCAGAAATTGTTGGAACAGAAAACCCTAAAGGAGTAACTGCTGTTAAATTAAAAAATATCAAAACAAATACCATCACAGAAATTCAAACACATGGACTTTTTGTTGCAATCGGACATGACCCGGCAACAGCTTTGTTTAAAGGACAAATTAATATGGATAGTAACGGCTATATAATAACTCAGCCCGACTCTACAAAGACTAATGTGCCAGGAGTATTTGCTGCAGGAGATGTAAAAGATAAACTATATAGACAAGCTGTTACAGCGGCTGGAATGGGATGTATGGCTGCTCTTGAGGCTGAAAGACATTTATCTAACCACTAAGACTATTTTAGACTTTCGCAAAAACTTTTAATCTTTATTACGGCTTTTTCTAAAATTTGCATAGAAGTTGCATAAGAAATTCTAAAATAACCTTCTAATCCAAATGCTGACCCTTGAACAATTGCAACGCCCGTCTCTTCTAATAAGTAAGTTGCAAAATCTGTATCATTTTTTATAATTTTTCCACTAGATGTTTTTTTATTCATTGTCTTTTTACAATTAGGAAAAACATAAAATGCACCCTGAGGATTTGCGCAGGTTAATCCATTAATATTATTTAGAGCATGGACAACAAAATCTCTTCTTTTTTTAAACTCTAAAGCTCTAGTGTTAATAAAACTTTGATCTCCATTAAGAGCTTCGACTGCAGCGGCTTGACTTATAGAAGATGGATTGGTCGTTGATTGAGATTGAATTTTCTGTATTCCTTTTATTAATTCTTTTGGACCAGCAGCATATCCAATTCTCCAGCCTGTCATTGCATAAGCTTTACTCACTCCATTTATAACTATAGTTCTATCTTTTAGAGCGTTATCAATTTCTAAAATGTTTACAAATTTTGGATCATTAGCGCTTTTGACATCTTGATAAATAATATGCTCATAGATATCGTCTGTTAAAATGTTAACGTGTTTATGTTTTTTTAAAACCTTAACTAATTCAGTTAACTCTGATCTTGAGTAACACATTCCAGTAGGATTGGCTGGAGAATTTAAAATAAACCACTTTGTCTTGTTTGTTATTAATTTTTCAAGTTGTTCTGCAGAAATCTTAAAATCACTTTGTTCATCACACTCTACAAACTTTGGAGTTCCTCCAGCTAATAAAACTATATCAGGATATGAAACCCAATATGGTGCTGGAATAATAACTTCATCTCCTGGATTAATAGTTGCAAGAATGCAGTTATAAATTACCTGCTTACCGCCTGTTCCAACTGTAATATTTTCTACATCGAAACTTAAATTATTCTCTCTTTTAAATTTATTAACAATTGCTTTCTTTAACTCTGGAGTCCCATCAACGGCCGTATATTTTGTTTGGCCTTCTTTAATAGCTTTAATTGCAGCAGCTTTTATATTATCTGGGGTGTCAAAATCTGGCTCTCCCGAAGCTAAAGCTATTACTTCTTTTCCGCTTTCTTTTAACAGTCTAGCTTTCTGAGTAATTGCAATTGTAGGAGATTCTTTTATTCTCGATAAAGAAGTTGATAGTATAGACATCTAAATTAATTATATTTTGGAATATGCAAAATCTTTCGGAAACTAATATATTAGAAAAATCAAATACGAAAGAACTTTCTTCAAAAAAGTTAGAAGGTGGAAAAAAATTTCAACTAATAACTGAATACACTCCTGCAGGTGACCAGCCAAAGGCTATTTCTTTTTTAAAAACAGAAATATTAAACAACAAAAAAAATCAAGTTTTGCTTGGCGTGACTGGTTCTGGAAAAACTTTTACAATGGCCAAAATCATCGAAGAATTAAATCGCCCGGCTTTAATTCTTGCACCAAATAAAACTTTGGCTGCCCAATTATATGGTGAAATGAAAAATTTTTTCCCTAATAACGCCGTTGAATATTTCGTTTCTTATTATGACTACTATACTCCAGAAGCNTACGTTCCAAGATCGGATACTTATATAGAAAAAGAAGCTTCTATTAATGAACAGATAGATAGAATGAGACATTCTGCTACCAGATCTCTCTTAGAAAGAGATGATGTCATTATTGTTTCAAGCGTGTCTTGTATTTACGGATTAGGATCTGTGGACTCTTACAGTAAAATGACTTTGATTTTTAAAAAAAATGAAAGCTATGAAAGAGATAAAATTATTAAAGGGCTNGTTGAGCTTCAATACAAAAGAAATGATCAAAATTTTCATAGAGGAACTTTTAGGGTTAGAGGAGAGAATATAGAAGTTTTTCCATCTCATTATGAAGATGAGGCATGGAGAATTACAATTGAAGATAATAAAATAACTCAGATAAAGTCCTTTGATCCACTGACTGGAGCTGACAATAAAGAAATTAATTTAATAAAATTATATGGAAATAGTCACTATATCACACCTAGACCAACAGTAGAAAAAGCAATTAAAGAAATAAAAAAAGAATTAATTGTTACTTTAGAAAAATTTAGAAATGAAAANAAACTTTTAGAAGCACAAAGATTAGAGGAAAGGACTAGATATGATCTTGAAATGATTGAAGCCACAGGGAGTTGCGCTGGAATAGAAAATTATTCCAGATTTTTATCTGGAAGAAATCCTGGTGAACCACCTCCAACATTATTCGAATATCTTCCTGACAATTGTTTAGTATTTGTTGATGAAAGCCATGTCACTATTCCTCAGTTAAACGGAATGTACAAAGGAGACTATACTAGAAAAAAAACTTTATCCGATTATGGCTTTAGACTTCCTTCTTGTATGGATAATAGACCATTAAAATTTGAAGAATGGGATATGATGAGACCTCAAACAATTTTTGTTTCTGCAACGCCAAGTGAATGGGAATTAAATCAAAGCAAAGGAGTTTTTGCGGAACAAATTATAAGACCAACTGGACTAATAGATCCTCCAATTTTTATCAGACCAGCCAAAAATCAAGTGGATGATTTACTGAATGAATGCATTACCGTCACTAAAAATAATCAAAGAATACTTGTTACTACGCTTACAAAAAAAATGGCTGAAGATTTGACTGAGTATCTCGATGAGAACGGAATTAAGGTCCGTTATATGCATTCTGATATTGATACACTTGAAAGAATAGAAATTATAAGAGACTTAAGACTTGGTGTATTTGATGTTTTGATTGGTATCAATCTTTTAAGAGAAGGATTGGATATACCGGAGTGTGCTCTTGTTGCAATTTTAGATGCCGATAAAGAAGGCTTCTTAAGATCTGAAAGATCCTTAATACAAACTATAGGCAGAGCAGCTAGAAATGTTGATGGTAAAGTTATTTTGTACGCAGATAAAGAAACAGAAAGTATTAAAAAAGCTATCAATGAAACTAACAGAAGAAGAACTAAACAAATTGATTATAACAAAAAAAATAAAATAACTGCTCAGTCCATCAAATCAAAAATTAATGACATTTTGGAAGGGGTTTTTGAAAAAGATTATGTCACTTTTGATAATGACATCCCTATTGGTGATAATCTTAAAAAACATTTAAAAATGCTAGAAAAAGAAATGAAAAAAGCTGCTGACAACTTAGAATTTGAACAAGCGGCAAAAATAAGAGATGAAATAAGAAAACTACAAGAAAGAGAATTAGAAATAAATATGAGTAGCAAAATTAAAGTTTATAACGATGATGTAAAAAAAGAATTAATAGGAAGATCAACGCAGGGCAAGGCTGGAATGATTGCGAAAAAAAAGAGGTAAAATGAATAAAAGTATTTTAATTACAGGATCCTCTCAAAGAATTGGTAAAGAACTATGTTT